>Ga0209888_1000346_pt1 | contig 24992 bp, 18 predicted proteins | sample OrgsoiDNA_201059_FD_185807 | JGI IMG/M metagenome (GOLD analysis project Ga0209888, IMG submission 185807) | Permafrost soil microbial communities from the Arctic, to analyse light accelerated degradation of dissolved organic matter (DOM) -... | ecosystem: Environmental > Terrestrial > Soil >...
ACATGCCGTGGAAGTTGGCTGACGATTTAGGCGTGATTCTGGATCGCGTTGGCCTATTTGACGCCGCGACGGAGGCCGTGTTGCGCGCCGCCATAGATTTGCATGCGCCCGGAGAGGATCACGCCAAGGTGATTCAACGCCGCATGCCGCAATGGTTCGCCAGGCTAGAGGCGAACGAACTCGCAAGGGCCGTCAAACAAGAACAGAATGGGGAAGTTCCCCCTAAAAAAAACGAAAAAACGACGCGTGACGCTTCGCGTCTTTGAGCGGCGGAACGGTGGTTTTCCGGGCATTTGGGCAATGCCAAATGGCCATTGCCTAAAGGCGAAAAATAGGCGATAACCCTGCTGTCGATTGTGATTACGCCCTGTTGCGCGCGCTTCCTTGCGTGGACAAATTCCTGCGAAAAAAACAAAAACACGCTTAACCCGCATCTCACCGGCGCTTCTGGCGCCAAAAAGGCGGTTTAAATGAGCAAAGCCCCGTTTTCGTTGGTGGTCGTTGAAAGTCGCCGCGAGTGGACCCAGGCCGGCGGAAACCTCATGTGTTGGGCAGAAGACGATTTGGTTTGGGTCGCCGAACCCGATCTGAGCTTTTCGGCTTTGAGCCAGCTGGCGGGCCCCGTGGTGGAGCCGGAGTGGAATTTGGACAAAAAAGAGACGCCTCTGGGGCTCTGCGCCGTCTGGCGTCTGAAAACCTCGGAAATGACTCGCATGGTCGACGCCGCGCCCGCGGATGAGTCCGACGAGGCCCATGCCGTTTGGATCGCCGCGGCCGGCGAGAAAATCGCCCAACAGCTCGAGCAGTGGGGGCTTGCGGCACCCGGCCGAGTTTGGCGACTGCTGCCCGAGTGCGAGCCGCCCAACCCCTTTTCCAGATCCTTGCGCCCCGACAATCTCGCGGCATTCGCCCAGGAATTTTGCGCAAAGTGGGAGGCTTCGGAGATTTTTCGTGAAGCGACGTTTGCGATGGGGCATAATCAACATGCGGAGCGAGCCCCGCGGTCGCTGTGAAGGGCTATTCGGCGCTCAACGCTGTGCAGAGGACGCAGGCGCAGAGTCGACTTGCGAAAATGGACGTTGAGACAGGAACGCGGCTGTGGAAGAAAACCAGACAATCGAATACAAAATCGGCGAATTTTCCGTGGTTTCCGTGGCCCTCATGCGAAGGCGGGATGATTTCGGCGTTTTGTTGCGTTCGCCGATTGACCAGACTCAATATGCATTCTCGTTCGTGGCCCATGCCACCGCGGATCACAACGAGTTGAGCAAATGCATGGAGGCGCTGTTTTCTGACGAAACCGGCATGCACCTTCGACAAGAGAAAACCCCGCACGGTTGGATCACGGAATGGAATTTTCGCAAAGCGCAAACAAGCGATCAAAGTTTCGGCCCAATCGACAAAATGATGGACAAACCTCGTTGGTCGACCGAGTGGGTCGGCGCAATGGGCGAAGCGATCGCGAGCGCCTTGCACGCAGCGCAATTGGCGCCAAAAAACACCCGCTTTGCGTCAAAAAAGTTTCGGGGGCATGAATACGAAGGAATGACTCGGCTCGCAAGCCAACTCGCCCATGAGCATGGCGCTCGGGTCGAGGGGCAAAAAATAGCCGCGGCGATGGAAGAGGCGCAAACAGAAATAGGCATGAGCGAGAAAAACGCCACGAATTCAGCGCGGAAAAGCCCGCGAATGTTGTGATAGGGATGAAGAGTCAATGGCCCCGAAAAGGAAACAAAAATGAATGAGGAGAATAAAACCAAGCTCAGCGAGTTCGAGGCCTTGGAGCTCACGTTGTCCTTCGCTGATGAGCTCGGGAGCCCCGGCTCGCCGGGCAACATCGTGTTGCTGCTGAGCGCGGGAGCGATGAGCGTGGCGGGCGACGCCGTGATGGCGAGGCTGGGGGGGATACCCGATTTCATGCCTTTGGGCGAATACCAATTGTTGAGGCCCGCGGAAACTTCGCGCGGATTGGTGCCGGTTTATTTCATGCCGGGAATTCTGATGCATTCGCTCGACAAGCCACAAGACACCGTTTACACCGAGAAACAAGCGCTAGAGTCCGTGGCTCAGCAAGCGCAAAAATTGATGGCGGCTGACGGCTTGGCCGTCGGAGCGCCACCGCATGTCGAATGGAAAGACTCCTTTTTGTCGCACCTTGGAAAGTTCTTGATCGAGCGCGTCCAGGCGCAGGTCATGGCTCAAGAGAGGAACCAGCTGCTGGATGAGACAAAAGGCCATGGGCTTAATGGCGCGCGTGGAGCAAGCAAAACAGCGCCAAGAATTTGACACAAGGGAAAGGGCCGACGTTGAAGATCATCGAAGAAAAAAACAGCCCGCTAAACGGGCTGTTTGCATTGACGCAGAAAATCGTGCCCAATCACTTCACCGGCTCGGCATGCTTGCACGCCGGGTAGTTCGTGCAGCCGAGAAACTCTTTGCCCGCGTTCGGGCCGCCTTTGGCCATGCGCTTGACCATCTTGCCCTTCTTGCATTTGGGGCACGTGGAAGAGCCAGCAGGAGCCGCTGCCGTGGCTTTCGGATTGCCCGTGCTGGGCTTGCTGGACGACTTGAAAGCCGGCTTGCCGCCAGCGCCGCCGCCAGAATACGGAGGAGACGCGGGAAGGTTTAAAAGCTTCGCTGTTTGAGCCGTGGCGACCAGCGTCTTGACCCAGGCCTCTTGTTTTTGCATGAAAAGAGCGAGCGGCGCTTTGCCTTGAGAAATATTGTCGAGCGCCGTTTCCCACATCGCCGAAAGAGCCGGGTCGGTCAAAGTGGTCGGCAAGGCATCCACAAGCGAGCGAGCCGCGGGGGAACTGATGACGTATTTCTTTTCTCGAACCAAAAGGCCTTTTTTCAACAGGTTTTCGATGATGGCGGCACGAGTCGCCGAAGTGCCAATGCCCTTGGTTGATTTGAGCCGTTGTTTCAAAGCTGGGTCTTTGACCAATTGATGGACGTTCGTCATCGCCTGAAGAATCAGTGCATCGGTCATGCGAGCGGGAGGCTTGGTTTTCTTCTGGTCAGCTTTGGTTTCCGCGTCTTTCGCTGGATCGCCCACGGCCATGGCCGGAAACGCCTGCTCGGCTTCCTTGTCTTCGTCAGGAGCTTTGCCATTCGCGTCGGGGGTCTCTTCCTCTTCCGGCTCCCCAGCATACACTTCGCGCCAACCCGGGCTAGTCACCACCCGGCCGTTTGCGACAAAAACCTCCGTTGCCACGCTGGCTTCGACAATTGTTTTATCGACCAGGCATTCAGGAAAAAACTGAGCGATGTAGCGTTTTGATATCGCTTCATACAAGTTTTTTTCGATAGGAGAAAGCTTCGTCAAATCGCCGACGGTGACCGTGGGAATCAACGCAAAGTGTTCGCCCACTTTGCTGTCATCAAAAACCCGGCCTTGAATGGTAGGGTCAGCTTTCGCTATAACACCGGAAAGGCTTGTGAGTGTTTTGGACACCGCATCAAGAACGTCAGGCACCAAAGGAAACAAGGCTAGGGGCAGGTTTTGAGAATCAGATCTTGGATAAGAAGTTAGGGTGTGAGTCTCATACAATGCTTGACAAGCATTCAAAACGTCTTGGGCGCTATAGCCCCATTTGCCAGATGCGAAAATCTGGAGCGCGGCCAATGAGAAAGGCAGAGGCGCTTCTTCTTTTCCTGGTTTCTGTTCGAGCCTGGTGATAGAACCAATTTGGCCATGCGTGGCTTTGACAATTCGGAATGCTTCTTGTTGGTCGATAATTCGGCCATCTTCATCAAGCCACGCGGGAGCCGGATCAGGTTTTTTCCAACGAGCCCAAAATTCCCCACCTTTAACTTGTATGCGAGCTTTGATGGCCCAGTAATCACGGGGCACAAAATTTTCGATTTCTCGATCGCGACGGACAACGATCGCCAAGGTGGGAGATTGCACGCGACCGACAGAAAGAACGCCCCGGTATTGTACGCCGCGGGCCAGAATCGTGAAAGCGCGACTCATGTTCATGCCGACAACCCAATCGGCTCTTTGACGACCAATGCCCGCATCGTAAACGGAGCGAAACAACTTGTTGTCTTGCAAATTTTTTAGCTCTTTTTTGACCGTTGCCGCATCTAAAGAATTCAACATGATTCGTTTGACGGGCTTTTTGTTGTTACAAAATTCCAATAGCTCGTCAATGATGAGCTGACCTTCGCGGCCTGGGTCGCCTGCGTTCACCACTTCGTCACATTGCTTGATCAGGCTTTTGATCACGTTGACTTGCTTGGATTTTCCCTCAGAAATTTCCATTTGCCAAACCGTGGGAAGGATGGGCAAATCCGCAAATTCGCCGGGAAATTTTTCGTATTTAGGGTCGTATTTTTCCGGGCCAACCTGAGACAACAAATGCCCAATAGCGTTGGCGACATAAGTTTCAGGGATGACGCTTCCATCATAGGTGGCGTTTTCCACGACCATATAACCATCTTTCTTGACCACTTTGCCTCCCATGTGGGAGGCAATATCTCGCGCCATCGATGGCTTTTCGGCAATAAACAAACGTTTCACGGGTAGTCCTTTTTCAGTTTTGCATGGGCAGAGAAGCTGCTGCCGTCATTCATCGCCAGCGCGAGCGCCAGACCGGGCGGACAAAACCATACCGAAATTAGGCCAGTGATGCAAGAAAGCCCCATCGAATGGGGCTTCGGAGACTAAAAGACCGACGAACGGGGAGCTATTTTCGACTGAATTGCGGGATGTCTTTCTCTTTCTGAGGACTTTGCCCGTTGCGATACAAGTATCGACCATTTTCTTTTGGCCAGCCTCCCGTCTGCATTTTGAGCTGATTTAGCGTCATTTCAAAGGTGTGTCCATCAGCGAAGGCGAAAGTATGACGAATGCGAGCCCCCAGCCACTCAGGTGAAACCAGAGTGCCTCCATTTTTCGCGGCGATTCCTCTCATTTCCTCCATGAACTCGCTTTTGTCTTTTGGCTGCGGTTTTTGAGGCCAGCCATAGGTGTGGAAATTGCTTGCTGAACGTGAAAATAATGTGCCATCCGATTTTTGAAAATCATAAGTGGCGGAGGATCCAAGCCAGCTTGTGCTCAAAAGTTCTCCCCCATTTGCTTTCGCGATAGTCTCCATGCGTTTTAATTGAAAAACGCATCGATGCAATTCTGTTAAATCGGGAATAAATTCGCTCTCGTTGATCGCCGGCAATTGCCACCCTGTGCGTTCGCTTGCAGACTGAAGGGCGTCCTTGAGATGTTGAATCATTTTTTTTATCCCCCACATTACGCCGCCTAGGGGAATGCAGGGAATCACCACAAGCAATATCCCCATAGCGGTGCAAATGCGAATTTTTTCTGCATCACGTGCGGAAGTTTTTTCGTAGCTTGGGTAGTCAGAGTCCCAATGGCTTTGGAACCCCTGATATTCAAAAGCTATTTTAAGGGATTCGCAATAACCATCAAGCTCCCACGCGCCAGCCCCTCCTGTGACGGTTGTCGTCAAAATCTGTTTGGTTTTCGGAAATTCAGCACCGAAAAAATGCTCCATTATTTGTCGAAAAAGGGGTTCCGTGACCAGCCCGGCATCAGCAGACCAGCTACCTGCTTTTACATTGTGCGCCCTGGCTTTAAATTTGACGCCTGCCGCATCTTCAAAATCATATAACTCCTCATTTCCGATCCAAATCGTAGACAACAATTTGCCTCCTCGAGAAAGGGCCATTTGTCTAAGTTGATCGAGATGATGCTCGTCAGTTTTCATGTAGGCGGCTTGATCAACCGGCCAACCCGAACGGCCTTTTTTGATATCGACAAGCATGTTGTCCGGTGTTCGCCAAAATTGTTCGCCATCCTCAAAAGCAAAACAGTGTTGGGTTCGAGCGCCCATCCATTTTTTGCTGATCAACTGGCCATTGTGGGCTTCTGCAATTTTTCGGATTCTATCCAAGAGCATTTCGGGTGTTTGATGGTTTTTCCCTGTGGGCCATCTCCCCTTAATAATAGAAACCGGCGTGCTTTCAATAACTTGCCCGTTGGACAGAACAAACTGGTGCTTAACTAATTGGCCAAGCCATTGCGTGGATATAACATCCCCTTCATTTTCAAGAGCCATGACTTTAAGTGGATATAACCGAGAGTCTTTCATCGACAAGTAAAGATCAGGATTCTGAGGCCATCCATGGTGCTTGTCTTCATTAAGCATCTGGTAAGCAAACATTTCGAACTGGCAGCCATCTGAAAATTCAAAGACGTGGATGTTTTTCAGACCAAGCCATTCGGATGAGACAACTTTGCCGCCGTTTTCACCGGCGATGGCCAACAGTTTTTCGTATCTAGGTTCACGACTTCTAGCAGGATTTGGGTTCCAACCATCAGCAAAAATTGTGTAATATCGCAAAGAGACCAGTGTGCCGTCGTGAAGCGAAAAAGCGTAAAAATTGTGCCCGCCTCGCCAAATTTTGCTAATAAGTTGCGCATTATTCTCTGCGGCGATAGCAATCATTTTATCGAGATGAAATTGCGCCGTTGTTGTCATAGCTTGTTCCTGTGCGAGAATGAGAGTTCTGCTGGCGATTTATTCCGTCGGCAACATAATTGAAGGACAGTGTGATGGCAAGAAAAAAACCATTTTTCATGATCAAAAGTTGAATTTTTTTAAACCGTAAATTTACGTCTTGTCGCGCCATAATATGACACGGCAAGTTATATTTTTGTGGATAAAAAAAACGGCGCAATAAAGCGCCGTTGAATCGCATCCGCAAAAATTCAGCGGCGTTTAAACGGACTTTTACGTTCCATCGGGGGCGCGCATGGCTGGATGTCCAATGCCCTGGGACGCGTATTTTCGGCGCCGTCCCCAGCTCGCGGATAACGCTCCGAATCATGAATGGCTTGCGCCGCGGGAGCCGCCGTGGGGCCGGTGTTGGATTTGTCGGCTTGGGCCGCGATTTCGGCGCCGTCGGCGTTCGCCGCATCCATGCCAGGAGGGGCGACGCTCGCCGCGAAGTTGCGCGCGCGCAGAATAAGAGAAACTGGCGGACGCCATTCCAACACATCCGCTGACGCTTGCGGCTGGCTCAGGCTCAGAGGCGACTCCGCGGGGCGCACGGACTGGGCGGCCAGGAAGGCGGGTCGTGCATCGGCGAAGAAATCGCGGAAAGCATCGGCTGCGCGAGCCGCTTCATCGCCTTGCGGGAACGTGAAGCGGTGCGCGGGTACAAGGCTCAACTCGGGCGTGCGCGGATTCAGGTAAAAAACCTCCGCGGAGCGCGCCAGAAGCTCCGTCGGGCGCGACCAATAATCGATCGTGGGCAGATAGCCAAAATCCGGAGCGTGCAGGTTCATGTTTTCCGAACGCCAACGCATCGGCCCCCAATTCGGTTTGTCCTTCATGATGGCCACGCCATTCAAATAAATTTGGATGACATCGATCGCGCGCTTTGCGTCGCGCTCGGCGGCCTTTTCAACAGAGACGCCAGATTCAGCGAATCGAGTCGGGTCGACAAAAGTCGACAAACAAGCTGCGAGCGCAGAGGCCGTCGCGGATGCTGAGCCTGTTTTCGCCACGCGCCAGACCGCGCGCAGGTTCTTCGCGAAGTCGACGGGCAAGAGCCCGTTTTTCGCGCGCAAATGCGTTTCGTCCGTGCCATGCGCCTTCAAAGCCGCCAAAAGGCTCTCAGAAGCTGAGCTCACGCTCGCCGCAGAGGAAGAGGGCGACTGAGCCACGGCCTGAGACGGCGCAAAAGGCATCGCATCCTCGCTGTTTTTCCATTTGAAGAGAACATCCGCGAGAGCGGCTTTCGAAGTGCGGCGCAGGTAATTCTGCCGATCCTTTTGGCTGGCGGGCTCTTCAAACAAAATGGAGGTTTTGATGGATTGGTGAGCGCGCGCATAGATTTCGTTTTGCGCGGGCGTCAGGCGATCGGCCACCATGTCTTTGAGCATGAAGTCCCAGCCATGCGACCACTCGTGGGCGAGAGACTGGAAGGGAGCCGTGAAGCCCAGATCGCCGGCCGCGTGGGGATGGCTGGCTTGCAGCTCCGGGTCAACGGGCAGGAAAAAAGCGCGCGCGCCTGTGCGCGTCAAGTAGCTAGAGCGAGCCAAGCGCAACGCCAAGCCGCCCAGGCCGATCGATCGGTTGGGCAAGTCGGAGGCCGCGGCCAGAGCGTCAAAGCCCTGATTGGCGCGAACGATTTCGTCAAAAGCGCGTTTCGCGCCGCCAAAGGGCGAGACGGTCACGGCGCGAAGGCCAAATTTGTCGGCGAGGGCCGCGCCCATGTTGCCCAAGGTCGGGATTGGAGGCAAGGCGTCCATCGAAGCGCGCGCAGCCGGTGATTTGGCGCGCAAAGGGACCGCGTCAGAAGCGGGCAGGGCCGGCGAGGCTGAACGAGCCGTCGCCGAGCCCACGACAGAAACGGCGCCAGAAAGCGCATCCAGCTGGCGAGCGGAAGCCGCAATCAGCTCCAATTGAGCCGTGTCTTTCTGCTCCATGGTCCAAAAATAAGCCTGGTTTTTGCAGAAGGTCTCGAACGACTCGTTGCTCGGCAGCATGGTGCCGCTGAGGGGGAATTTGTCGAACAGCCCATATCCCAGGATTTCGCGAGCGAGCAATTGAGCGCGCGCGAAATGTGGGTTTTGGGGGCGCGCGGAGGGCATGGCGTTATCGCTTGATTGCGTGCCCGACACGGCAATCGCTTCAGCCGAAGGCATGACAAAGGTGCGATCGCGCGTGGCGTTCAAGGGAATGGGCGCGGCGTTCGCCGGAGCGGGCCAATGCGCTTTGGACCAGTCAACTAGGTCTTGTTGGACGCGTTCAGAAAAAGCTCGCATCGACACGATGAGTTCGGGCATTTCTGTGGGCTCGATGAGCGAAACCAGAAAATCCTTGGCGAAGCGAAGCTGCAGGGCGGCGACTTCTTGCGGCGGCGCGAAAAACACCGGACGGGTCGCCGGGCCATCCGTTTGACGCCACGGATCCAGAAGCGGGAAGGCGTCGGGCGCGGCCGCGACAATCCACTCGGCGTGAACCCACAAAGACCAGGCCGTGGCGCAGCAGTTGTCGGTGTCCCCGGTCGCTTTTTGGCGAGCCGCGGGAGACAAGGCTTGATGGCCCAAATCGGCGAGTTCATCAAGGGAAGACGCGTTCTGGATCAAACGCGCGAGGCCTGCGCGATCAACGCGATCGGCGGGCGACAGAAATTGCGAGAGTGGCGGCAAGAGCGGGTCCCAATCTTTCCAATTTTTGGACACTCCGTCGAACGCTTGGGGGCGCGATCCCGCCAAACCCGCGAAAGCGAGCAGGGAGGGCTTGGCCGGGCGAAGAGGCGAAGAATCCATGGATTAGACAATCAAGGCTAAATGGAGGAGCCGACGGGTCGGCGGTCTATTTCGTTGGTGCTATTGCAAGGCGTGCGGGCTTTTTTGAGCGCTAAAAAGAGGCGGTTTGAAAGCCGGTTTTGAGTCTGCGTTCAGAGCGATTTTTCTTCGATCAAAACGCAGCGCCGTTATAATCCATTATCCTTCAAATGCACGCCCAAACGCGCGCCGCTCATCAGCCGTCAGCCCAATAACGACACAAAACAAGCCTCTTTTCGCCGCGCTCGCGGATTGTGCCCATTCTTGGGGCGAAGGACTGTCAAACGAAACAACCAAGACATTCCCGCGGCTCCAAAAAATCTGCAAAAAAAGACAAAAATGAGCCCCTTTGCGAAGAAACTGAAGATGGCGCCGCAATGCCACAAACGAACCCGCTGGCGCGATGGCACGGCGGAAAAGAGCCAACGGGGCGGGTTGGACCGCTGGGCGTGAATAAACGCATGACGCGAGGAGCCGTCCCCAGGAAAACTCTGGTTTCGGCTCAAAGCCTGCGCGACGCGATCGAACGTGAAAGGCCTGGGCCGCCCAACTCGTTCCCGCTGGTTGTCGTTGCCCCCGTGGCCGATTCTGCCGACGCGGGCCCTGCGTCCGCGACAATTGCTCCAAGCTCGCGAGCTTCATGCCGGGCCGCCAATTCGGGAGGCACGCAATCGCGCGCGGCGCAAAAATCATAGACGCGTTCTTCAAGGGCGGCCGGCAGGAAATTGCTTTTCACAAAAACGGCGAACATTGCGCTCAACCCCAAATAATCACGCCCCCCGCGATCTTCCTTTTCGCCATATTCAATCCCTGCCTGAGCCAACGCCTCGATTTCAACGGCGGTGTCCGGGGCATTTTTGGCACGCATCAAGCCAATAATTTCTTCTAGGAGCGCTCGCTCGTCATCCGGATCATCTTCGCCTGCGAGAACGGAGGCTTGCCTGGACAAAACAGATTCACCGGATGGCCCTTTGTGGAAAAGATTCGACAAAGGCAGCAATAACCGAAGGATTTCCCAGTCATAGCCGGAGCGCCATTCCCTGATCAATCGAGCGAGCGGCACCCCAGAAGTTTTATAGCGCGTGTTCTGCTGGGCGTGAAGAGGCGTCAAGGCATATTCATTCAAGGGGGAAGCGCCGATCTCCCATTCCGATGCGTGATTTGGATCGCAACCGGCGGCCAACAACGCTTGCACGCGAGAAGGAGCTATTGTTGAGCCGCAAGCGAACGCCAAAGCGTTCTCATTGCGCAGATTCACCGCGGACAAATCCGTCTGGGGCAACAGCCAATCAAAGGCGACTTTGTTTTGATCGGATATCGCGCAAAACAAAGCGACCGATCCGTTGGCCGTGACGGGCGCCTTGGCGTCAATGCCCGCCGCGCACACCGCGCTCAACACCGGCGCGCACCAGGGCTCATCGCTCGCGAAGCCGAAAGTGCAGGTCAGAAAGACGCCCACGCGCGCGGCGTTGGACAAAAAGGGCAAGCAGCGGATGACCTCGGGATTTTCCAGAAGGGGCTTCAGCTGTTGCCAAGCGTCCACGGGAGCCTGGTGCAGAGCGCGTTTGCCGATTTCGTCCAGGTGCGCGCGGAACGCCAGCAATCCATCCGGCAGCGTTTGGGCGGACTGTTTTTCTCGGCTCATGGCGGCCGGGCGCGAACGAATTTTGCGAGTGGCGATGCTTTTTGGCGATTTCACTAAAGGCGGGTTCTCACAAGCTTTTCGCTGGGCGACGGACGAGGGGCGAAGAATCGCCAAACCCCGTTTGCGTGAGTTCTTTGCGCAAGGCGCGAGCCTCCAAAGACGCCATGACGCGCGGCAACTCGCCGGTTTGGAATCTGCGCGTCAATTCCGTCAATTCCTGGTCGCTCATGGGATAAAACTCAACCAAAAAATCCACGCATTCGCAGGCCTGCTTGCCGATGGCCCAATCGAGGGCGGTGCGCGAGAAAAGGCAACGCGTCTTCGGATCCGACACAGGGGCGAGAATCTCGGCCAGCGCGCGATTGTTGTGCCACACCGCATGCATCAGAGCCGTTTTCCCCAAGTTTCCGCGCTGGTCCGGATTTGAGCGAGGCAGAAAAAGGCGCGCCATCGCCTCGTCCCCCTTTAACGTCGCCTTGATCAACAGCGTGTTTTCGCTGCTGTCGGTGGCCGTCAGGTCGCTGAACGGCAGTAAAAAACGGACCCAGTCTTCCCGCTCGCCGGTTTCAAAAGCCACGGTCAGCGGCGTGTCGCCATTGGCCCTGGCCGTCTTCGCCAAAAGGCGAACGTCGCGCAGGCTCATGCCTCCGGGAGCTTTTGCCGGCAAATTCAGGGCGATGGCGTCCAAAAGGAAATCCATCTGGCGCCGCCTGTGATCGGTGAGCGTCTCAGCCATGCGGGAGGAGTTGTGGGCGCGTGAAGCGCGAGTGAGTGAAATCTGAAGGCCTTTTGAATTTTTTGTCGGACTTTGGATTGAGCGCGGTTGCCCACTTGAAATTCAGGCGAGCGCAATGCCAATGCGCGATCGCTCTATTATCGGCGCTGAAAGCGGTCTTGGCAACTCACAATAAGCGTTGTTTTTTCGCCATCCAGGACAATGGAACACTGAACAAAAAAAGAAGCCGTGGCCGGCCATCGATTTTTCTTATTTCGTTGCCCGGGAGGGGCTCATTGGGATCAGAGACGTTGCTAAAAAGCAACAAAAACGAAAGGCTTGCATTGTTTTTTCTCCTGCTTCATAATCGCAGCACTCGCTTGATCGTCCGCCAACCAAAAATTGGAGATTGTCGCGAGAATCCAAATGCAGCACAAGGACCAAATGAGGAAAAGCAGCAGCAACAGCGCGAAAGAATCGCAGCAATCGCAACACCCGCAGGAATCCCTGCAAACTTATGCCCCGGACACCGAATCTTTTGAGGCTCTGTTCAAAGAGTCGTGGACCAAGCAAGACATGCGCGCCGGCGAAGTGATTTCCGCCGAAGTCGTGCGGGTCGACCACAACTTCGTGATCGTCAATGCCGGTCTCAAATCCGAAGCCTACATCCCGCTGGAAGAATTCCTGAATGACGCCGGCGAGCTGGAAACGCAACCGGGCGACTTCGTTCTCGTCGCGATCGAGGCGCTGGAAAATGGCTACGGCGACACGATCCTGTCGCGCGACAAGGCGAAGCGCCTGGCGGCCTGGCTGTCGCTGGAAAAGGCGTTAAAGAACAACGAGCTTGTGTCCGGAACGATCACGGGCAAGGTCAAGGGCGGCCTGGCCGTCATGGTCAACGGGATTCGCGCATTTCTGCCCGGATCCCTGGTCGACACGCGCCCCGTCAAGGACACGACCCCCTACGAAGGCAAAACGCTCGAATTCCAAGTCATCAAGCTCGACCCCAAGCGCAACAATGTCGTGCTCTCGCGTCGCGCCGTGATCGAGGCCAGCCAAGGCGAAGAGCGCGCGAAGCTGCTTTCGACGCTGAAAGAGGGCGCCATCGTGAACGGCGTGGTGAAGAACATCACGGACTACGGCGCGTTCGTGGACCTCGGCGGCGTCGATGGCTTGCTGCACATCACGGACATCGCATGGCGCCGCCTGCGCCATCCGAGCGAAGCGTTGTCGATCGGCCAAGAAGTGACCGCCAAAATCCTGAAGTTCGACCAGGAGAAGAACCGCGTCTCGCTCGGGGTCAAGCAACTCGCCGCCGATCCGTGGGAAAACATCGGCCGCCGCCACCCGTCGGGCACGCGCCTTTTCGGGAAAATCGCCAACATCACCGATTACGGCGTGTTCGTCGAGGTGGAATCGGGCATCGAAGGCCTGGTTCACGTCTCAGAAATGGACTGGGCGAGCAAGAATCTGGCGCCGTCCAAGCTCGTGTCGCTGGGCGACGAAGTCGAAGTCATGGTTCTGGAAATCGACGAAGCCCGACGCCGAATCAGCCTCGGCATGAAGCAGTGCAAGCCCAATCCATGGGGCGAATTCAGCCGAAACTTCAAGAAAGGCGACACACTGACGGGCGCGATCAAGTCGATCACCGACTTCGGCGTGTTCATCGGCTTGCCCGGCGGAATCGACGGCCTGGTTCACCTTTCCGATCTGTCATGGAGCGAAACGGGCGAAGACGCGGTTCGCAAGCACAAGAAGGGTGACGAAGTCCAGGCCATCGTCCTGGACATCAATGTCGAGAAAGAACGCGTCTCCCTGGGGATCAAGCAACTCGAAAGCGACCCCAAGCCGCGCGACGCCAACCCGTCGATCAAGGCCAAGGATTCGGCCGACCGGCAGGAAAGCAACCGGAGCCAAGAGTCAGCGGACACGACCGCCGCGGCCGCCGGGACGACGAATCTTGGCGCCCTTTTAAAGGCCAAGCTCGACAGCCAAAACGGCTGAGCGCCGGCCATTTTCCGCAGCACGACCCCTCGGAGCGGCCTTTTGTTCATTGAGGCCGACACCGAAGCAAAAAACGCCTTTCGGGGCGTTTTTTTTTTGCGAGGTCGCTCGCGGAGAGCTTCGCCCGCGCGCTTCCTTTGGAGCGAAAAAAACGCTAAACTGAGCCGGCAGCAAATGAATCAGCCCCTTTGGCCCGCCGCCTTTCATGCCTATTTCACAGCCCCCGCAATTTTCGCATCCTCCGTTCGCCCCTGTGGATTTGCCTCGGGAGCCCTTGCTTCGCCGTTTCGCGTCGCAAGTGGGAAGCGCCATGCGCGTTTTGGCGCGCGGCGACCGCAAGGATCGCGACAATGAGGGGGCTGGCGGAAACGCGGAAATCGCAGAATTTAAAAAGTTCGCCCGTTTGCTGATCGATGACGCGCAGAAAGCCCCTTGGGCCAAACGGGCCGAACAACGCGATTTGCCCAAAGAAAAGGGCGCCGCGGAAAAAGCCCCCTTTGATCACATCGAAAACTGGGGGCCTCGCTTGATGCGAGAACGCCCCGATTTTATGGCTCGATTCTCCGATTGGGTCCTGGGCGAGGCCGACAAAATGGGCGCGGCGCAACAAGCGAAAAGCGCCGCTGGCGGCTTTGCCGCGAAAGCGAGTCCGACGCCGAGTCCGACGCAATTGGATTTGGAGTATTGCGCGAGAAAGGTCACTCACTGGGCCGTGGAGGCGTTCGTCCAACAAAGCGAAACGCAAGGACTTTTGGCGTTGTCAGACAGCGTCTGCGGATTGGCCTTCTATAGCCTAAGCGACGCCCGCGACTCCGTGGAGTCCGTGACCAAAGCCGCTTTTCTGAGATTCAGCCAAAGCCAAGACGTTTGCTCCTCATTCGCCGGCGCCCCGTGGCGAATTTTGAAGCCTCTGCTGTGGACAGACGTCGCCGTCGAGGCCGAAGCGAAGCGCGCGAACCCGACAGAAACGCAAGCCACAAACGAAGACGGGCCCCATGGGGCCGCAAAAGAGACCGCTGGCTTCGGGAGGGAAGCCTCGTCGCCCCCTCTCGGCTCTCCGTCAGGCGTGGTGTCCGCTGTCGCGGCGGATCCGCGGCAATTCTCGAAAACAGCGCTGCCTGGGTTTTTCGCAAAGGCTGGCCGAGTGAACGAAAAAGACGCCCAAGCAAAGTTCGCCATGAAGGTCGAAATGAAGGCCGAGATGGACCGACGCATGATCGAGAGCGTGAAAGTCATGCGAGTCCAAGCCTATGCGATGGCGAAATCCACAACAAAGGCAGACGCGTCGATCCACTTCAAAAACGCATGGGAATCGCTCCTTTCGTCAAACGCCCTTGGTGGGGGCGAGAAAAAAGAAACGCCCGCCGAGACAATGAATCGCAGCGCGGAAAATCTCGTTGAAGTGATCGAAAACCTATTGAGCCGTGGGGATTCCAGCGCTCGGATGGGGGATTTTAAAATCAATTTTGCGCGGGAAAGGGCTTTTTTGAATTTTGGCGAGCGCCTTTCGAGGACCCAGCGGCAAGGGGAGGCCACGGCTTTGTGGTTGAATGAACGCGTGTTGGCGGTTCGGGCAGACTCCAAGCGCGACGAGCCGTCGCATTCGATCGTTCTCGTCGACAACAATCCAAAAATAACCGCGGCGGCCATTCGAACACTGAATAGGGTCTCCGCAGGCGCTCCGTTGGCAGCGGCGCTCAGCGTCCTTCCCGTGGTCAAGGCCCGGGCTCGCGCGGCAAACCGCGCGAACAATGCCTTGAATTCATTGAGCGCGAATTTCGAACGCGATATGGACGAGTGCCTTTGGGCTTGGGCTGAGCGAGCCTGGACCAGTGGCTTCGCCTCCATGGCTTGGCCCGACGACGAAGGCTCTGAGCGCGCGGCAAAAGCGCAGGCTGAGGCGTTGCAAATTGTGGCGCGGCATTCGGCGGCGCGCGCTCGGCGGCAAGAGGAGCGTGAAGCGCAGTCCCGGGGCGTGCCCGGCTTTTCCGACGCAGGAGCGCGAGCCACGCCTGCCGCCGTTGAAAAACCGGAGAAAAAGGGGCCTCGGCGTCTGTGAGAAGCCTCGGAAGAACACGCTTGCGCGGCGACGGGTTTTCCCGTAAAAGGGCTCTCTTGCGAGGGCCCCTTTTGATGGGTTTGCCAAATCGCCAAGAGCCTGGCTTTTGCGCCCTTGCGATTCTGTCAGTGCGCTCTTGCCGCCTTGCCGTCTTTCTTTCTTCCTGCTGAGCTCCGCGCTGTTATGCGAAAAAACATTGAACAATCAAAGCTTCTTCGCAAATTGGTCCTTTTTGGGCGCCAAATCAAGTGGCCATTGCTGCTGGGCGTGGGTCTGCTGAGCGCAAGAGTTGAGCATTTTGCGATCTGGGCGGACAAAACCGCTCCCGCGAAAATCGACCGCAAAGCGATGTGGGCGTTGTGCGCGAAATATTTTAAAGAAGAATGGCCAAACAAAGAAGATCGCCTCAAGATGCGGCGACGCGGACGCGTGTTCGCGCGATGGATTCAACGTAAACAAAGCGGGGGAGCGGGCTGGCTGCTGAATAAAAAAACTGACGGGAGCAGCCCTGAAAACGAGGCCGAGCGTCCTTTCGCCGTTCGCTTGCATGCTTTTTCAATCAATGGGAAAACCATAGATCCTTGCTGGACGGAGGCCTGGGACTCGGAATTGGAGGGGTTGAAATTCATGCTGCCCTCCGCTTTGCAGAAAGCGCGCGCGGATGGGCTGGAAAAAATGAACAATGACGCGATCATGGGCGTGTTGCGCGCGCGCCCCGACCGATCCGCAAAGAACCCAGAGCAAAACGCGCGAGACAGCGTGCTCGAGGCCGCGTGCTTGGACAGGGATTTTCCCAGCGTGGCCTCCGCGCTGGCGAATGGGGCGAATCCCGCAGGCCGCGCCGGCGCCGCGTTGGGGATCGCCGCTCGCTGGTGGGCGGGGGGGGATTTGCAAAACGCGCCAGAAGCGCAAGCTTTCGTGCAGGCGTTCAACGCGTGGCCGAATGAAAAAGAGCGCGAAATCGCGTGGCAAATGGCCATGACTGAAACTTTGGTGATGAATTTTGAAGCTTCCGTTTGGCTCGCGGGATTGAAACCCGCAGAGGCGAAGTGGCCGCAAGAAATATCCGAGTGGGCGCGCGCGGCGGAATGGACGCCCGAACAAGCCTTGTTGATCAACGCGCCGGGCGTCAAGTTGGAGGAGAGTCGGCGCGAGGACGTGTTGCTCGACGCCGTTTTGAAAGGCGACGCGGCGGTTTTGGACGCGGAGTTTGAGCACACGGCGGCGACCGCGGGGCTCGCTTGCGCTCTGTTGTTCCACGCTCCAAAAACCTGGCCCGATAGGAGTTCTGAGGCATGGCCCCCGTTTTTGGAGTGCGTTGACAAGCTAAGAAAAGCCGTGGGGCGCGAGGGAGACGCCGCCAAGTGGGACGTGTTTGTCGCGCGGCTCGCAGGCCGGCAGGTGATTGAGGAAAACATGGCCGAAGCGTTCGCGATCGCGGCGGAGCCGTCTCCAATCCCGGATGAGTCAGACGGCGCCCGAGCCCAACGCAAACAAATTGGCCTGCAGTGGCTGTTGCAAGAAAGCCTGTGGATAACTCGCACGAGAGGCGGATACTACGAAAAAGCAGAGGCGGTCGCGAAGACAAAGCGCGCCTCGGTGGCAAAGGCGTTGGCGTTGGGGGCTAAAATCGGAGCCGAATCCTTTCTGGCCGAATGCCGCGACAACGAATCTTTCCGGATTTGGGTTTCGCAAAAACACGAATTGCGCCATCCTTGGGGGCCGCTTTTCTCTTTGATTCTGGAAAACGGGGCCGATTTGACTCTGGCCCAACAATGGGCAAAAGAATTCGTCGAGTCCAAACACGGGCCGACACCGGGCAGAGACTCCGCTTTTTATTGGAGCGATTTGCGTATCCGGCTTTTGGCTCTCGCTGAACAAAAGGAAATGAACGCGTTGCTGGGCTCGGGAGCCGCCAAGCTTTGCGGGGGCGAACATGAAGGCGAAAGGGCAATCACGGAAACGGCGAGGGCGGACGCAGCCGAGGAGTGCGCGCAAGAAGGGGCCGGGGGGGCGTCGCCTCGCGAGGCGCATTTGTCCGTGATCCGTCCAGCCGGGAGAGCGCCTCGGCGCTTATGAAGCTTGTGAAGAGTCGTCGCGGTCAAACGCCAGGCCGAGGCATTTTGGCGGGCAATGGCGCCTTGGCCCGCAAGGTCAATGTCGCGGGCGGGCGCCATGACAATGGCGGCTCCGCGGGAGACGCGGCGGGCGTTGAGACGTCAACAGCTGGGCGCAAGGGCCGAAGGGCCGCCGCGGCTTCAAACGCTGGGCGCGCGGCTTGAAAAAAAGCGTCAAAAGCCGCGCCGGAAACACGGGCCTCGTCGCCTCTGGGCGTGTTGAACAGGTCGGGATCCGTGGCGCTCAATCCGGGCTGCCCGGGCGCATGGAAATGGGACTCAGCTGCGCGCGCGAGAAGCTCCTCGGGGCGGAATTGGTAGTCAAAGGGCTCGGGGCCCGTGCCTCGACCGGCGGAGAAAAGCCGCGCGTTGGTTTGCGCGGACCACCGCATGGGGCCCCAATGAGGATGCGTTTTCTGGGCATGCAGAAAGTGATGAAAGAGCTTGCCCATCTCATGAATCCGCTCGGATCCATGGCGAGCAAGGGCCTCAATGGAGACCGATTCGCAGAGGATCGCCGGATCCAGCAAATCAGCGTAAAGCGTTTGCAGCCTCCGCTCCACAGCTTCGGGGCCTTGGGTTTTGATGGCCCGCCAAACGGCTCTCAACGACTGGTTCACATTGCGGGGCGCCACGCCGTTTTTTGCGCGTTCTTTGACTTCGGGCACGCCGAAACGGGCTAGTTCGGAAAGGACAAAATCAGGCCATTGCGCATAAGCGGCAAGATTTGGGGCGTCAGGCAGGGGCTTCTGGGCAAGATTGCCGCGAGCCCAAGCCAGGTGCGTGCGGCGAATGCCGCGCGCAAAACGCAGAGCGTCCGCCGGCGTCGCGGGCTGATCGAATTTGACGACTTGGCGAAGGGCTTCGCGCGCCGCCGACCATTTCTCTTCGACTGCCGCGGGCAACAAACCGCTCACAGCCTGGGCCAACGTGAAATCCCACGCATGCGTCCATTCATGGGCCAGGGCTGAAAAAGGGGCGTTGAAGGATAACTCGCCCTGGGCTTGCCGGGCATGCGGAGCCAGCTGAGAGTGACGCGAAAAGTGTCCGGCGTTGTTATGCCCGATGAGGTGGGTGGCGTTCGCGACGCTCAGCGTGAGGCCGCCGAGCCCCAGGCTTCGCGGCGGAAGCCCAGAGCGTTCGGCCAGGGCCGCAAATGCGAAATCGGCGCGAAAAAGCTCCGCCAGCGCGCGTCGCGAGCCCCCGACGGGATTGATGAAAACGGCGCGCAAACCATTTTTGTCGCAGAGCCCCTGGGCCACGCTTCCGAGCGAGGCCGCCATGTCCGCTTGCGCAAGCGCGGGATCCGCATCGTGGAAATAATCAAGGCGGCTCCGCGTGGCGCCAGGCGCCGCGCGAGTCGCCGCCTCATGGGCGCATTCGCCCAGGTATTGATTGAGGCGCGCGCGCTCGGTGTTCCAAAAGGAGCGTTGCGTCTCGCAGAATCGATCAAATTTTCGGTTTTCGCGCAAAAACGGGGTGTCAGAGAGAAGGTTGCGAAACAATAGGTCGCCCAAAAACGCTTTGCTCAGTTCGACTGCTTTTTGGCGTTGCGGGCTCCACTCCCCCGAGGCGTTCGAATCGTTCGATTCATCGGATTCGCCCGCCGCGTCTTCTGCCGCTGGCGTTGGCCAGACGACGAAGCCCGAAATGGAGGGCGAGGCAGAAGCTGAGGCGGCAGTGGACGTGGCCATGAAACTGGCCGGGGAAGCGGAAGGCCAATGAATATCGCACCACTCCGCCAGCGCCGATTGGAGCCGATTCATGAAGGAGCGCATCGATTGGGTCAATTCCGCAAAGTCTCGCGGTTGGGCCAGCGACAAAACAAAGTCTTTCGCGAAACGCAATTGAAGCGGAGCGAACTCTTCCGGAGGCATGCTGAAAAACGGGCTGCCCAGCGCCGAGAGCCGTTGCGGGTCAAGCGTCGACGCGCGTTCTGGCGTGGCTTGGGTTTCGGGCAAAGCCGTGGCCGCCGCGAGATCGGCGACCGCTGAGATGGGCGAACCCGATGGATTGAGCGCCAAAATCCCGTCATCCGCCACCGCCACAGCCCATTGGGTCATGGTCCAGAACAGCCAGGCTTGCGCGCAACAATCTTCACTGTCGCCCGTTTGCGCGCGCCGAGGCATCGGGAGAAGCGCCTGGTGCCCAATATCCGCCAACTCATCCAAAGAAGAGGCGGAGTCAATCATTTGGGCCAGGCGGACGCGATCAACACGCTCCGCGGGCTGCATCAGACGAGAATGGGGCGATTTGGGGGCCGAGCCCAAAGGCCGCGACAGGGTCTCTCGCGACACTGATGGGGCGCCTGGCGAGGACATCCGGGCCGCTTGCGCAAAAGCCGCACGCGGGACGCGCTCCGCGGGAGTCAAAGAGGCCGCTGAAGCGGACCAATAAAGGGGCGTGTCGGAAGGTGTGCTCATCCTCACAGTATCTCGCGAGCTTCGGAAAATGCCAAGCGATCGGGCCCGCGGTTCGTCGGCACGCGCTAAACCGATAGCGAAAGCGTCAAGCGAACACGCCATCAAGGCCCAGCGAGAGAAACCTTTTTGATTTTCTGCGCCATAAAAACCTCCTTTCCTGAATGCAGGCCATAAATGTCCGAAAAAAAGAAAAGGCCACGGCCTCCTCTTTTTTTCGAGCGCGCGACTCTCGACGGATCAAATTTTGGGCGTCAGCCCTCCCTCGGGCTTGGGCGCCAAGTCCAAATCGATCCCGTGCGTTTCGCGCCACCACTGCGGGGATTGGCCAGGATGCTTGCGGAGCAACCGCTCGTAGCGATCCAAGAGCTTTTTCCCGCGCTCTTTTTCCTGCTCAAAGAGCGGGTTGTCCCAGTGGCCTCCGCGGCGAATCAATTCGCCGAGGAGCTTGCGAAAGACAAAGGACTGCGTTTTGGGCCCCGGGAGAACGCCTTCGGAGAACAGCGTCTCGCAACCCTCGACCAGTGTCTCGATCGGGCCGCGCTGAGGGACAAGCCCCAGGCACATTCCGATCCGCTCCAAGCCAAAGCCGCAGTCGAGGCAATCGCCCAAGGGATTGACGATGTTGCCAATTTCCAAGTCGCCGACATAGAACTCCGTCGAGTAACCTCCGATTTCACCGTCGCTCCAAATGCACTCGGGGTCAGGGCGAACACGGTCCCCCACGCCCAGGCTGTCCCACAAGGGCTTCACTTGCTCCATTCTGTCTGGATGGACTGTGAAGCTCGTGGGTTCGACGCCGACCGAGCGGACGAAGTCGAGCCAAAAGCGCATCCCTTGCAGGAGCGCCCAATCTCGAAACGAGAAAAGGCCCAGCATTTGGAAGCGAATGCCATGGACGCCGTCGTCGATCTCGTCAAGATCCACGGTGCGAAAGCACGTTTGAATGTCTGAAACGGTGTGGCGGGAGAGGCCCAGGTCGGAAAATTGTTTTTTCCGTTTTTGCATCCCCGAGGTGGTGAACAGCGTGCTCGGGTCGGGCGAAAGGACTGAGCGATGGCGCTCAAAAAGCAGATTGTGGCCACGACAATGGGTTTCGTAGCGCGAGAGCAAATCGTCCAAGTCCTTTACAGGGTGGCGTTTAGCGGTGACATTGCATCCTCCGGCAGCATGGCTGCGTTTGTTGCGTCGCGAAATTACGACGACATCTTCATAATAAGAGAAAAAATGAGCATCGACAACCGGTTTGTGGCAAAAAAACGCCACTGAGCATCTGTAGGCACAAAAAGGGGCCGTTTGTCGTCCGGTCGGTTGGAGCATTCGGTGGGCTCCTATACGCTAAAAACGAGAAAATGACGAAAAGAGAGGTGCTCCATGTATGCGCTGACACTGCAAGTGTTGCACACGTTGTTCATTTGCGGATATATAACGGCTTCCATGTGTTTGTGTTGTTTTTTGATCACTCGTCGCCCTGATTTTTTGAAATCGCTGTCTTGCGTTGTTTTCGTGGTTTCTTTTATCGCTTATTGGCAAGGAATAGAAATCCCTTACAATCCGGGCCCTGAGGGGCCCGTTTTCACCGTCGACGCATATTTGATGAAAATGGCTGTGGTTGAACTTCTCTTGGCCTGCATGGTTTTGAATATCGCCAACGCGATAGGATTTATGATTGAGGCGACAACAAAAAATCGATGGTTTGGGCTGATTTGCGGAAATGTCTTGATGTGGCCTCTCGCCATTAAATTTTGTCTATTTTTGAATGCTGGCGGCTATGCAATATCGGGCATTGGCTAAGTTTTAGCCGTGGTGAAAAAAGCTTATTATGGAAAGCTCCACCATGGCTTTGCTTTTGTCGGCATTGCCATTGGGCGCGACGGTTTGGCTGTTTGTCGTGCCTCCTGCGGTTTGAAGCCAAAGAAAGACCGTGCCGCTGATGAGCTCTGTTCTCTTGTTTGAGGCCTCGACGATTGACGAGATGGTTTTCTGGGTCGTTGTTGCGAATCCAGTGGCTGTTTTGTGTGGTTTGTTGTTCTCCGCAAAAGCTTATCATCGAGCCATCAAGCGCGGGCGTGAGATTGGGGGCGGAAGGACCCGTTTATGCCCTAGATATTTCTGTGTTCGCTGCCGTTTTTGTGTTTCTGTGTATTGACTAGCGCTCGTGCGGTTACGGAAAAATATGCTGGAAGGATGGCTACCTTTAACCACTGGCATCTGTCGCATGAGCATTTTTTGCGAAAAAAGTCCACAAAATGTTGGGCTCGCAGGAATGGCATAAAAAGAAGATGACTATTTGGCTCAATTTTGGCTCTTTTTATTATTGTGTCTTTGCAGGGCCTGCCGACGCCTCCGCCGAGGGCCATAAGCTATGACCTTGACGGTTGCGCTATAATTTCACAACGACAGGGAGCGAGATGGTGGAGATTTTAGAAATATGCTTTTTATCGACAGGGTGCGCATTGTGGTTGGGTGGGGGTTTTAAGCCGTCGTGGCGATTCTTTGGGTTGGCAATCATCATGGTTTGGTTTCTTTCAATGCTAGCCACCATGGCTGTGAACTGGAAATGGGGAAATACAAATTTAGAAGCGACATTGATGATCGTGGGGGCTATGTTAACGCTAACTGGATTGGGGTTTTTTTCTTGTCGATTTAGAGGATTAAATTTGGGGGCGAGCGTGGCGGTTGTGGCCGGAATTTTGGTGATTCTGTATTTTTCCTTGATCCTTTTTGTTGTTTTGGCCGCAAACGATCGCATGCCTCAGGGGACCATAATTTATGATCGGGACGGGCATAAATTAGGCGTTGGGCCATAGTGGGCACGCTTGGCAAAGGCCGAGAAAATAAAGAGGTGGAAATTGGCTTCCATTGCATTGATCGCCTATCTGGTCGCGTTGTCGGCAAGCCTGTTCGTGTCGATTTTTGCGAACAAGAAAGCTTTTTAGGGCGTGTTATTTTTTACATTGTTGAAGTTTATGCCGTTGAAATTTCTGTGTTTGTTGGCGTTTTTGCGTCTTTTTTCGCTTGGTGGACGCTGGACGACTCCAATAAGGCGATCGCCAACATGTGGGCGTGTGGACTTTTCTTTGCCGTTGCTGGCGACCTCCACAATCTACATTGCGTTGACCCGGCCCGAATTCAAAAAATGGATTCGAATGGCGTTGAGCTTTATTTCCCTCACTCTGTTTTTCGCGTTGGTCTTCGGCGTGTGCGGCGGGAAATTGAGCTCATTGGCTTTGGCGAGCGCGATAGCCGTGATTTTGGCCACCGTTTTGGTCGCGTGCAAAGGCTAAAAGCCGAGCAAGGCATGACGCCTCAAAAAGGCGATTGCCGGCCTGCCTTGAAGCAACGAAAGCCAAGCCAATGCGCCAGACCTTCCGAGGCGTCACAAAAACGAGCGGGAGCTCGGTTGCCCGCGGCGCGACACATCGGCGGTCTTCTGGAACGACTCTTTCGTGATGTCGGAGACCACAAATTGGATGGCGTCCGCCAGGGTCGTCGTCCGCGAAGGCGAATAGAGGCTTTCGTCCATGTCTTCGACGCGGTCGATGCCTTGGTCGTAAAAGGAGCTGCGAGCCGGGCGCTCCGCACGCAATTTGGCGCCGATTTCAAGCAGTGAGAGCTGCGGGGACTGCCGGTGAAGGGTCTCGATGTCGCTGATGGCGTCGAGCATTTCCTGCGCTTCGTGATTGATGAGCTCCAATTCCTGGATCAAGCTTTCCGGCGTGAAGGCCGCTGTCGACACGGGCTTGAACATCCACTCGCGCAATTGCTCGCGGATGCCCTCTCCGCAGTTGAGCAAGGACAGCGACTCGCGTCGGCGCAGGGTGATCGCGAGAGCCGCGCATTGCTCGCTCACGGTTCGGGCGGGAGCCACCCGGCTCGCGAACACGAGCATCATGCGGGCTCGCTTCACCGTTTCCGGATCGTGCGTCGTGGTTTGGGTTTGCGCCAAGCCATCGAAGCACTGTGGCACGGACGCCTGAGGAAGAACGGCTGCAATTTGGCGAATGTCCGCCAAAATTGCGTGAAGGTCTGCGTGTTTTTTTCGAATGGCCGAGGCGCTTTCCATGTCTGCTCCGAAAATCAATGCCAACTGACTGATGACGCGTTGAGAATCCTCGAAAAACGATCAAAAGGAAAGCCCTTTGCGCCGTTTTTTTGGAAAATAAAGCGGACTCTGAAAAAAAAGCGACTTGACCCCAAGAACATGCGCGGTTACGATTTAAACCGTGAAATGACGCTCTGCGTCACAAGAAATTTTTAAGGACAGAATTGTGGATGAAAAAATTTTGGGTGCATGTTTGTTGAGTTTTTTCATCGGAATGGCCGCCGCCTTAGTGCATAATTTAGTTGTTTCCGATTTCCGCCGAAGCCGATTCATTTTTTACGCGGTCGGGCTCGGAGTATTTTTGGCATGCGCCGTCGCTATCGCGCTGGAGGCGGAATCGATCGGGAAAGCGATCATTGGATGCGTGGCCTTTTTGTTTTTTGCCAGCGTTCCTTTATGCCTGTCGACAGGGATGTCAATCTTTTTGAAAACAAGAATATCGAGCAAAATAGTTTGCTATTTTTTGGGGCTTATTTTTGTTTGGCCTTTGGCAATTTGGATTTTCTTTTTCTACTCCCCGCATTCATAAGCGACGCCGCTCGGATTACAGAACGACGCCATTTGCGGCAAGTTTTCTAGGTAACCGCAGGGCGCGCGCCGCG
>Ga0209888_1000348_pt1 | contig 24925 bp, 20 predicted proteins | sample OrgsoiDNA_201059_FD_185807 | JGI IMG/M metagenome (GOLD analysis project Ga0209888, IMG submission 185807) | Permafrost soil microbial communities from the Arctic, to analyse light accelerated degradation of dissolved organic matter (DOM) -... | ecosystem: Environmental > Terrestrial > Soil >...
GGGCAGCATGGATGGCGCTATGGATCACATAACCGGCGTAGTTGATGCCCAACCCGGTCGGGTCGTCGACGAGGGTGCCATCGATGTCCACCTTGACCAGGTTGGAGGCGCTGATTTCATCGAACAGCAAGCCGAAGGCATTGATCAGGAAATGTTCCTCGGGCCCCGGCACCCGGGCGGAGAAATGGGTGTAGATGTGATCGGTCCACTTGTACAAGGCCGCCAACCGATAGGCAGCGGCCAGCTTGACGCGGACCTCCCACTCTTCAGGAGTGACCCGCAGTCGGACATTGTTCGAAACGCTGGATAACGGACTGACGTTGCTCATGGCAAAACTTCCTGGATGGCCTTAAGGACTTCCAGGCAAGCCTATGGGATGGGAAAAAATAATAAAAAGCACATTTTAATCTAAGCTAATTATTATTTTTTTTCATATCCTGCCGCAGAATCATGCGGCGTTTCTGACCTTGTGCAACGACGCCGCCACCAGCTTGCCAAAGGCATCCACCGGCCCTTGCAGGTTGCCGAGGAAGTGCGGGTAGATCAGCCACAGGTCCATCACCGGCTTGAAATCCTTGAGGGGCATGACCGCCAGTTGCTCGCGATGGACGCTGCGTTCCAGCAACGGCCGCGGCACCAGGCCCAGCCCCAGGCCGTCAGCCACCAGCCCCAACTGCAACTCGGTACCAAAGGTTTCCAGGTTGACCCGCAAGGCCAGGCCCTGATCCGACAGGGTGCGTTGCAGCCCGGCCCGGAAGCCGCAGCCATCGGGGTTGAGAATCCAGCCGCTCTGGTAGACATCCGCCAGCTTGCACGGGCGCTTGGGTAGCTGGGCCTTGGCGCACACCACCACCAGTTCCATCTTGCCGATGGATTCGCCGACGATATTGTCCGGGAAGATCTTGCCCGCCGGAAACAGCGCCGCCGCCGCGTCCAGCTCACCGCGCTCGATCTTGCCGACCAACTGGCTACCCCAGCCCGTGGCCACCTGGGCGCGCAGGTCGGGGTATTCGGTGCGCAGGTGCTTGAGGGCGTCGAGCAGCACCACATCACCGATGGTTTGCGGCACGCCCAGGCGCAACAGCCCGGTGGGGGGGGCATCGGTGGCCACCAACTCGCGCAGCGCATCCATCTCCCGCAGGATCAGACGGCACTGTTCATAAACCCGGGTTCCGATCAATGTAGGCTTGAGCGGCTTGGTGTTACGGTCGAACAACTCCACTCCCAGCGCCTGCTCGAAGTTCTGCACGCGGCGGGTGATCGCCGGCTGGGTCAGTTGCAACGACTCGGCGGCATGGCTGATGGACTGGCAACGAATCACTTCGACAAAGGCATCGATATCGTCAATTTTCATTTGGGCCGCACATAGAGAACAGTCATTAAGATGTGTGAAAAGCATAGTTATATAAACGGTGCCTGGATAGCCCACCCGCCCTATCGATAACGCCTAACGCTATTCGAACCGGTTCTAAATTACTTTCAGCTATAACCTAATCATTAAAAAATAGCATATTAACTATAAACATTATGCTTAGATAACCCATCACCACGAACCACCCACGATGGAACTGCCATGACCCAGGCCCGACACCCGGAGAGACTCAGAGCATTCATAGGCGCCCTGGCGGAATTGATCGACGGCAACCCTCGCGAAGGCGATCTGCTGCACCGCGGCGGCAAGCTGTTGGCGCAACTGGTCAGCCATGATGACTGGCTGCCGGACGAGTTTGCCCAACCCAACCCCGAGCGTTATCAGCAATTTCTGCTGCATGCCGATTCGCGGCAGCGTTTCAGCATCGTCAGTTTCGTGTGGGGGCCGGGGCAAAGCACGCCGATTCATGATCATCGGGTGTGGGGGCTGATCGGCATGCTGCGCGGTGCCGAGTATTCCCAAGGGTTCGAGCGCAACGCCGACGGCGCCTTGATCGCCGAGGGCAAGTCGATCCGCCTGGAACCGGGCCAGGTCGAAGCCGTCTCGCCGAAGATCGGTGACATCCATCAAGTCAGCAATGCCTTTGCTGACCAAGTGTCCATCAGCATTCATGTCTACGGCGCCAATATCGGTGCCGTGCGCCGTGCGGTGTATCAGCCCGACGGCAGCGAGAAACTGTTTATCTCCGGTTATTCCAACGCCTTTCTCCCGAACATCTGGGATTTGTCCAAAGAGAGCCCTGTCCAATGAGTACTGTATCGAACCGCACCTTCGCCCAGATTCGCCAGGCACTGTTGGACCATGAAGAAGTCGCCCTCGTCGATGTGCGCGAGGAAGCACCTTTCGCCGAATCCCACCCCCTGTTCGCCGCCAATATCCCGCTGTCCAAACTGGAGCTGGAGGTTTACTCGCGCATCCCCCGCCGTGATACCCAGGTGACGGTCTACGACAACGGTGAAGGCCTGGCGAACATCGCCGCCGAGCGCTTGCAGGCGCTCGGCTACACCCGGGTCAGCCTGCTGGCAGGCGGTCTTGACGGCTGGCGCCGCGCCGGTGGCGAGCTGTTTATCGACGTCAACGTGCCGAGCAAGGCCTTCGGTGAACTGGTGGAAAGCCGGCGCCACACCCCGTCCCTGGCCGCGGAAGAAGTCCAGGCGCTGCTCGACAGCGAGGCCGATGTGGTGGTGCTCGATGCCCGGCGTTTTGATGAGTACCAGACCATGAGTATTCCCACCGGCATCAGCGTCCCCGGCGCCGAGCTGGTGCTGCGCGCCCGGGAGCTGGCACCGGATCCGGCCACCCATATCATCGTCAACTGCGCCGGGCGCACCCGCAGCATCATCGGCACCCAGTCGCTGATCAATGCCGGTGTCGCCAATCGGGTATTCGCCCTGCGCAACGGCACCATCGGCTGGACCCTGGCCGGCCAGACACTGCAACACGGCCAGTCGCGACGCTTCGCCCCCACCTCGGAAGAACATCGCCAGGCCGCCGCCCCGAAGGCCCGCAGCGTTGCCGACAAAGCCCGCGTGGGCCGCGCCACCCTGGCCGACCTGCAAGGCTGGCAGCAGCAAGCGGCGCGCACCACCTACCTGTTCGACGTGCGCACCCCGGAAGAATACGAAGCCGGTCACCTGCCTGGCGCCCGTTCGACGCCGGGCGGCCAACTGGTGCAGGAAACCGATCATGTCGCCAGCGTGCGCGGTGCGCGCCTGGTGCTGGCCGATGACGACGGTGTACGGGCCAATATGTCCGCCTCCTGGCTCGCCCAGCTGGGTTGGGAGGTGCATGTGCTGGATGACCTGCAACTGGCTCATTTCAGCGAGCAAGGCCCGTGGCAGGCGCCGGTCCCGACGCCTCGGCAGGCCGAAGTCATCAGCCCCCGGACCCTGGCCGAATGGCTGACCCACGGCGACACCGTCGTACTCGACTTCACCAGCAGCGCCAACTACGTCAAACGCCATATCCCCGGAGCCTGGTGGGCCCTGCGCGGGCAATTGCCGCAAGCCCTGGCCAAGGTCCCGGCGACGCAACGCTATGTACTGACCTGCGGCAGCAGCCAACTGGCACGCCTGGCGGTGGCCGAAGTCGAGGCCCTGACCGGCAAGCAGGTGTTCCTGCTGCAAGACGGCACCGCCAGCTGGATTGCCGCACAACTGCCGTTGGAGGAAGGCGAGAGCCGCCTCGCCTCACCGCGCATCGACCGCTATCGCCGCCCCTACGAAGGCACCGACAGCCCACGGGAAGCCATGCAGGCCTACCTCGACTGGGAATTCGGCCTGGTGGAACAACTGGCCCGCGACGGCACCCATGGCTTTTTTGTGATCTGAGCCTTCCAGGCTTCTGCACCGCATGCCGGGCAGCGCCGTTTGATCTGCCACACATTGAATACAGCCCGACCCCTTTCTCCAGGCGGAGGTGACACGAAATATCAAGGTCCGCCTGGAGCACGCTGTCATGCGCTTTACCCAACCGTTCAAATATCTGCTGCTCGCCAGCGCCCTTGCGTTCGGCGCGGCCAGCCACGCCGCCGACCTGCAACCGCTGTTGGTGGCCAATCAAAAGTCGACGATCAAAGTGCTGCTGGAGGTCTCCGGCGAACTTGTCGATGTGCCCTACGCGATCCAGTTTTCCGAGTTCCCCGCCGCCGCCCCGCTGGGTGAGGCGCTGAATGCCGGTGCCGTGGATATCGGCGCCCTGGGCGATGCGCCCTATGTCTTCGCCCTCGGTGCCGGTGCGCCACTGAAGGTGGTGAGCATCATCCACGCCGAGGGGCGCTACACCACGGCCATGCTCGCGCCGAAGGATTCACCGCTTAACACTGCCGCGGATCTCAAGGGCAAGCGCATCGTCACCACCCGCGGTTCCATCGGCCACTTCCTGGCGATCAAGGCCCTGCGCAGTGTCGGCCTGACCACCAAGGACGTGCAATTCATCTACCTGCTGCCCAGCGAGTCGCGCCTGCTGCTGGACAACGGCAGCGCCGACGCCTGGTCGACCTGGGATCCCTACACCACCATCGCCACCACCCAAAGCCAGGCCAAGGTCCTGGTCAGCGGTGACAACCTGTTGACCAACCACTTGTACCTCGCGGCCACCAGCCAGGCCATCGCCGGCAAGCGCCAGCAACTGGACGACTTCGTTGCCCGGGTCGACCGTGCCTATCGCTGGAGCAATGCCCATCCCGAAGCGTATGCCGCCGCCCTGGCCAAGGTCACCGGCCTACCCCTGGCGGTGCATATCGCCGTGGCCAAGGCCACCCATATGCAGCCGGTGGCGATCGACGACACGGTGATCAGCGGCCTGCAAACCACCGCTGACATCTACCAGGAAGAGGGACTTCTCACCCGCCACATCGACGTCTCCCAAGGCTTCGACAAGAGCTTCAACGCCAAGCGCGCCCCCTTTACCCAAGCTTCTCGATAAACAGCCGTCCCGCTAAAGGAGTGAGAACATGAGCAAACGCCAACTGAAACTTGGTGCGATGGTCCATGGCGTCGGCCACGGCTGGGGCGAATGGCGCCATCCGCAGGCCCAGCCCAACGCCAGCGTCAACTTCGGTTTCTACAAGCAGCAGACACAACTGGCGGAAGGCGCGAAGTTCGATTTCGTGTTCATCGCCGACAGCCTGCATATCCATGAAAGATCCAGCCCCCACTACCTCAACCGCTTCGAACCGCTGACCATCCTTTCGGCCCTGGCCGCGCTGACGTCGCACATCGGCCTGGTGGCGACCGTGACCGTCAGCTACACCGAACCCTTCCAGGTGGCGCGCCAGTTTGCCTCCCTTGACCATATCAGTGGCGGCCGCGCCGGCTGGAACGTGGTGACCTCCTGGCTCAGCGGTACCGCCGACAACTTCGGCAAAGCCGAACACCCGCCCCATGCCGTGCGCTATCGCATCGCCAAGGAGCACGTGGAGGTGGTCAAGGGTCTGTGGGACTCCTGGGAGGACGACGCCTTCGCCTATAACAAGCAAAGCGGCGAGTTCTTCACCCCAGGCAAGCTGCATGCCCTGGAACACAAGGGTGAATTTTTCTCGGTCAAGGGCCCGCTGAACATTGCCCGTTCCCGCCAGGGCCAGCCGGTGATTTTCCAGGCCGGCACCTCCGAGGCCGGGCGTAACTTTGCCGCCGAGAATGCCGATGCGATTTTTGTCCACGCCGAGAACTTCGACGAAGCCCTCGCCTATGCCCAGGACCTGAAAAAACGCGCGCGCCATTTCGGCCGCGATGCCGATCAGCTGTCGATCCTGCCGGGCATCCGGCCGATTGTCGGCCGCGATGAAGCCGAGGTGGAAAGCCGCTATCAACAAGCCGTGGAACTGGTGACCGTCGAGGACGCCATCGTGGCCCTGGGTCGGCCGTTCAACGATCATGATTTCAGCCAATATCCGCTGGACGCGCCGTTCCCCGAGTTGGGCGACCTGGGCTCCAACAGCCAGAAAGGCGGCTCTGACCGGATCAAACAGCTGGCCCGGGACGAAGGCCTGACCTTGCGGGAAGTGGCACTGCGCTTTTCGCGCCCCAAACGCGACTTCGTCGGCACCGCGGAACAGGTCGCCGACGCGATCCAGACCTGGTTCGAAGCCGGTGCGGCCGACGGTTTCATCATCAATTCGCTACTGCCGGATGGCTTGCAGTACTTCACCGAACAGGTGGTGCCCGTGTTACAGCAGCGCGGCCTGTTTCGCAGCGAATACAGCGGCGTCACCCTGCGCGATAACCTCGGCCTGGACGTTCCGGCCAATCGCCATAGCCTCCCCCTCGAAGCCGAAGGGCAACGGGAGGAGTCGTTGGGCCCCGCTGCCCTGCCTATCGCCATCTGACCAGGGCCTGACCATGATGAACACACTCATAGAGGGACAGCTCAATCGTCGCGGCTTCCTGACCGCCAGTTCCATGGCCTTGGCCGCACTGGGACTCTCGTCCCTGGTGCCACGCGCGCTGGGTGCCACGGCACAACTCTCGGAGCTGACCCTCGCCGTCGCCAGCTACCGTGGCCAGGACTCCTATTTCACCGACGATGCCGGCACCTCCGATACCCCCTACAAAGTCGACTATGCGGAATTTGCCGGCGGCAACCTGATTGTCGAAGCCTTGGCTTCGGGCAGCCTGGACATCGGCGGCATGAGTGAGATCCCGCCAATCTTCTCGATCCAGAGCCATCGCGAACCCAAGCTGATCGCCGTCCTTCAAGGTGACGTGAACAACCAGGTGATCCTGATCCCCAAGGACTCGAAACTGGAATCCGTCGAGCAGCTGAAGGGCAAGCGGGTGGGCTATGTGCGCTCCACCACGTCCCACTACTTTTTGATCAAGGCCCTGAAGGAACAAGGACTGACCTTGAACGACATCACCGCCGTGGCGCTCACCCCACAAGATGGTTTCAGCGCGTTCCAGAGCGGCCAGCTGGACGCCTGGGTGATCTACGGCGTGTTTATCCAATTGGCGAAATTTCGCAGTGGCGCCCGGGTGCTGAAAACCGCCCTGGGCTACCTCTCGGGCAACTACCTGATCGCGGCCCGCCCCGCCGCCCTGGAGGACCCTCTGCGCAAACAGGCGATCCAGGACTACCTGCAGCGCGAAGCGCGCACCCTGGAGTGGATGAACAACAACCCCGAGCCCTGGGCCGTGAAATCGGCGCAGTTGCTGGGGGTGGATAAAGCGGTGTTCCTCGACATGTACAACAACCGCAGCCAGCCCTACAAGCTGATCGAAGTGAATGAACAGGCCATCGCTTCGCAGCAGGAAGTGGCGGATCTGTTTTTCAGCGCCGGGGTATTGAGCCAGCGGTTGGATGTCAGCCCGTTGTGGGATCGGCAGTTCAAGTTGCTGCCGATATAAACACTATTTTGATCGAGTGAGCCGACCATGAGTCTTTCTTCTCAACAAACGCCGCTGCTACGCTCGGTGGCAGTGGCCAATTTCGAAGCCTTGCTGGAACGCGTCAGCCACCAGCTGGCCGCCACCGCTCATCTTTATGACGAAAGCGGCGCTTTCCCCCACGACAATTTCAAGCTGCTGCACGAGCACGGCCTGGTGGCCCTGACCGTGCCCAAGGCCCTGGGTGGTGGCGGCGCCAACCTGGCCCAGGCGCGCAAGGCCATCAGCGCCATCGCCAAGGGCGAGCCTTCCACCGCCCTGATCCTGGTGATGCAGTACCTGCAACACACCCGCTTGCAAGACAGCAAAACCTGGCCCCCGGCCTTGCGTACGCAAGTGGCCGAAGACGCGGTGAACCAGGGTGCACTGATCAACGCCTTACGCGTCGAACCCGACCTCGGCACACCGGCCCGCGGCGGCCTGCCGGCTACCATCGCTCGCCGCACTTCCACAGGCTGGCGGATCAGCGGGCGCAAGATCTACTCCACCGGCAGTCATGGCCTGACCTGGTTCAGCGTCTGGGCCCGCAGCACCGATGAAGATCCACTGGTCGGTGCCTGGTTGGTACACAAAGACACACCCGGCATCAGCATCATCGAGGATTGGGACCATCTGGGCATGCGCGCCACCTGCAGTCACGAGGTGGTATTCGACAATGTCCTGGTGCCGCTGGATCACGCCGTCAGCGTCAGCCCCTGGAGCGCACCGCAACTCGAGCTGGATGGCGACGGCTTCCTGTGGATGTCGGTACTGCTTTCATCGGTCTACGATGCCGTTGCCCAAGCGGCTCGGGACTGGCTGGTGGGCTGGCTGGAACAACGCAAGCCCTCCAACCTTGGCGCGGCGCTCTCGACCCTGCCGCGCTTTCAGGAAACCGTCGGGCATATCGACACCTTGCTGTTCGCCAACCGCAGCCTGCTCGATGCCGCGGCTGAGGGACATACGCCCACGAGCAACGCCGCGCAACTGAAATTCCTGGTCACCGGCAACGCCATTCGTGCCGTCGAACTGGCCATCGAGGCGTCCGGCAATCCCGGCCTGTCACGCCACAACCCCTTGCAACGGCATTACCGCGACGTGCTGTGCAGTCGCGTTCACACGCCGCAGAACGATGCCGTGCTGCAAGGCGTCGGCAAAGCGGTCTTCGCCCAGCGCCAGCAAAAGGAACGCCCATGAGCCAGCTTGTGATTGCCAGCCAACTGGATGAAGACCTCAACGAGGTGGTCCGCCAGCGCCTCGCGCAAGCGCACCCGGGCGTGCGCCTTATCGGCGTACCGGCCGGAGTGCCCAGCGACCTTGCGCCCGAGGTCAGTATCCTGCTGGCGCGGCCGATCAATGTGCGCGGCTACCTGGCGCCGGACACTCCGCCGCCGGGCTGGCCCTATGGGTTGAAATGGATTCAGGTGGTGTCTTCCGGTATCGACTTCTACCCCAAGTGGTTCTTCGACGGCCCACCGGTGAGTACGTCACGGGGCAGCGCCGCCGACAATATCGCCGAATTCGCCCTGGCCGCGATCTTCGCCGCCGCCAAGCGTCTACCGGATATCTGGGTACATGACTCACAGTGGAATTTCACCGCACTGACACCGCTCAAGGGCACCACCCTGGGGATTCTCGGCTTTGGTGCCATCGGTCGCAGCCTGGCAATCAAGGCCCACGCCCTGGGCATCAACGTGCTGGCCTTGCGCCAGAGCCAGACGCCGTTCGAGGTGGAAGGCGTCGAGGCCGCGCGGGATATCCATGATCTGTTTGCCCGCGCCGATCACCTGGTGCTGGCCGCCCCCCTGACCGGCGCGACCCGGCATATCGTCAACAGCGCCGTGCTCGCCAGCGCCAAACCCGGCCTGCATCTGATCAACATCGCGCGCGGTGGCCTGCTTGACCAGGGGGCGTTGCTTGAAGCACTGGAGAACGGAACGATCGGCCTCGCCTCGCTGGACGTCACCGAGCCCGAACCGCTGCCGGACGGGCACCCGTTCTACTCCCATCCACGGGTTCGTTTGTCACCCCATACCTCGGCGATTTCCAGTAACAGTGGTCACGAAATTGCCGACAGTTTCCTCGCCAATCTCGAGCGTGTCCTCAACGGGCTGACGCCGGAGAACCTGGCGAACGTGCAGCGCGGGTACTAGGCACTACCCATCGTTTGTCATCGCGGGCAAGTCACGCTTCCACGGGCTATCCATCCCTTGTGGGAGCATGGCTTGCCCGCGATTGCGTTTTTATTGCCCCACAACAACATCAATATTACGCATCTTCATAACAAACTTAATGCCTGTTTTTTATAATTAACTTATAACTAATCGGACTTTTACAGCCGCTTACTATACAAATACTGTTACAACCATCACCGACCCCTGACCAGGTGGAGGCCCACGGAACTGCGCGTTTTTCCGGCCGACACCACTCCACGGTCAACCGCCACACCCAAACCTGAAACCGACTCAAACCACCGCCGCCATGGCTTTCGAGGCATGGCTCCGGCAACGCTTTGCCCAAAAAAAACATAACGACGCCAACGTCACATCTACACACCAGGGGTTCACCATGCACGACATATTCACTTCAAACCGTCTGACGCTGGCCATATCGTTGGCTCTGTTCGGGTTGTCAGCCCACGCCGACGAAGACACCAAGGAGGGTGCTCTCCCCGTTGTCACGGTCACGGCCGAACACCACGCCGAGGACTTGCAAAAGACCCCGCTGGCGATCTCCGCGTTCGATGAAAAAGCCCTTGAAGACAAGCAGATCAAAAGCGTCCGCGACCTGTCCGGGCAAGTGCCGAACCTGAGCCTGAGCCGCCAGTCGATCTCCTACAGCGCGCAGACCTACGGCATTCGAGGCATCGGCGAGACCGATCCGATCCAGGAGTCCGCCGTCGCGGTCTATGCCGATGACCTGTACATCCCGCGGGCGATTTCCTCGATGCTCGACTTCAACGACGTCGAACGCGTCGAAGTGTTGCGCGGCCCCCAGGGCACGCTCTATGGACGTAATAGCAGTGCGGGAGCGATCCGGGTGATCACCCGCGATCCGACCCAGGAAACCCGGGGTTTCTTCGAACTCGGCGCCGGCAACTACGACGCGCAGAACGCACGTCTGCTGATCAGCGGCCCGCTGGTGGACAACGCCTTGTTCGGGAGTTTTTCGGCGATTCGCCTGAGCCGGGACGGCACCGTCTCCGACCCGACCCGCGGCAAGGACGTGAACAACATCGACATACAGTCCTACCGCGGCAAGCTGCGCTTCAATCCCATCGATTCGCCGTGGGACGTGCAACTGACCCTGGCCGGCACCTTCGACCGTGGCGACACCACCAGCTACACCCCCTTTGATGCCAGCGGCCACTTCGACAAATTCACCAGCTACAGCAGCCTTGATCCGAAGAACCGTCTCGATCAGGGCAGTTCGGTGCTGCGCGCGATCTATACGATCGATGACCACTTGAACTTCAAATCGGTGACCGCCTATTCCGCGTTCAACCAACCCGTGGACTATGACAACTCGGGACAGGCCGCACTGATTCAGCAGAACCTGATCACCTACAACCAGAACTATGCCACCCAGGAATTCCAGCTCAACGGCAACTACGACGACTTCAGCTTCAGCACCGGCCTGTACCTGTACCGTGAAAAATTCGAAGCCGACCGCGACAGCCTGACCTACTCGATTGCGCGCAACCAGGTGATCGGCCAGGGCCAATACAGCACCACCGACACCGAAAGCTACGCCTTGTACGGCCAGGGCAGTTACAAGATCACGCCCCGGCTGTCGCTGATTGCCGGGCTACGCTCTACCCATGAGCACAAGAACTTCGACTACACCAACTACGCGATCAATACCAACCGGCAGATCACCGGCACCAACTTCGCCGCCAATGTAAGCCAGTCCTGGCAATCCACCAGCCCGAAACTCGGCTTCGAATACGCCTGGACCCCGCATCTGAATCAGTACGCCTACGTCGCCAAAGGTTTCAAGGCCGGCGGCTACGACAATCGCGCGCCGACCCTGGCCGCCGCCGAACAGGCCTTCTCCCCGGAGGACGTCACCACCTGGGAAACCGGCTTCAAGGGAGACTTCTTCGACCAACGCCTGCGGGCCAACGTCGCCCTGTTCTACAACGACTACAAGGACCTGCAGACCAACGCCTACGACCCGGCGCTGGGCGTGAGCCTGCGGACCAACGTCGGTCGGGCACACACCTACGGCGTCGAGCTGGAAACCCTGACCGCACTGAGCAGCGACCTGCAACTGACCGCCAACCTCGGCTACCTGCAAAGCAAGTACGACGACTTCGAAAATGCCGGCGGGGCCGGCGTCGATGCCAACGGCAAGCAGCTGGTGTACTCGCCACGCTGGAACGCCAGCGTCGGCCTCAACTACACCATCCCGATCGGCCTGCCCGGCACCTTGCAGGCCGGCACCGACGCGCAGTTCCAGACCAAGTCCTATGCCAATGCGCTGAACGACGACATCCAGGAAATCCCGACACAAACCTTCTGGAATGCCCACACCAGCTACGTCACCGGCGACGGTCACTGGACCACCACGCTGTCGGTGAAGAACCTGCTCGACCGGGCCTACCCGCAAGCGGTCGGTTATGTGCCCTCCAGTGGCGCTCGCTACTACTCGATCAACGATCCGCGAACCCTGTTGTTGTCGGTGCGCTACGATCTCTGACCTTTTGCCGCGCCCCCGTGGAAGCCACCTCAGGTGGCTGTCTCCTGGCGACCGGCACGCTCCACGGGGTACGGCATATCCGACTGCCCGCCTCAAAGGAACTGAACAGGCCGCTTATCTCTCCTTCAATGAAGGCTCATGACGCGGCCAAGGCCGCTGTCTGTCGCTGCTGGATAACGCGCTCGGCCAACTGCCCGACTGTATGGCGCGCCGAATTGGCGGCCGACTCCTGCCAGATGCCGACGCCGCTTTGCACCAGGCCGTCGCCAGCGAAGTACACCCGGCCATGGGGCTCTTCCAGCAGAGCGCTGGCATCGGCGGGAAAGTGTTCGCGTTGCAACCACGGGCCTTCGCTGTAGGGGATCTGCTCCCAGGACACCGCCAGGGGATGACGCAGTTGCCGGGAGTACCCCGGATGCAGCAGCTCAACCGCCTCCCGAGAGCTCGCGTACTGCGCATCGAGGGGTTGCTCGCCGAACGCATCGGCACCAGGCCCCGTGACATAGCCGGCCACCAACAGCCCCTCGCGGGTATTCAGGTCGTTGCTGGGGTACCACAGCACGCGCGCCGGGTGTTCGATCCAGGACAATCCGCCATAGGTGCGGTAATCGGTTTCCCAGAAGCGCGGGGATTGCCAGGCCACCTTGGTTGCCTGATCGCTGCGGGTGCTGAGCAGCGCCGTCTTGACCGGGTCGCTGAAGTCGGTGTCCAGTTTGGCCAGCAGCGGCAGCGGCAAGGTCGAGACCAGATAGTCGGCACGCACCACCTGTTCGCGGCCACTGTGCTGATCGTGATAAGTCACTGCCACGCCGTCCTCGAACTGGCGGATACGGCGCACCCGAGCCCCCAGTTGCACCTGTTCGGTCAGGCGCTGGTAGAAGGCATCGGTGATGCGATCCATACCACCCACCGGCTGGAACATGGTGGCCGAGAACTCGGGAAACTCGGTGTGCAGCAACGCGCCCCAGAGTTCTGGGTGCAGCAAGCGTTCCAGAGCCACCGGGGTCGGCCTGGCGGGCAATGCCCCCGGATACCGGGGCGACTCCAGGTGACCGGAACGAAGACTGCCTTCAAAAACCAGTTCCTGTGACAGGTCGCCATAGATCTGCAGGAACGCCAGCAAGCGGCTGCGCTCCTCGGCGCTCAACACATCGTCCAGGGCATCGCGACGCACCGCCGTGGCCAACAAACCCGACAGATGCCCACGGGCATCGTTGACCGCCTGGCCGACGCTGAATGCCGGCTGTTGCAGGTCCGGACGCACCTGAGCGCCATGGCTGCTGTTGACCAGGACTTCCAGCGGCACGCCCAGTTCACTGCAGTAATCGAGCAAGGTCCGATGTTGGCTGGGGATCCGTGCGGGGCCTGCGTTGAAATACAGGCCCGGGTCAAAGGCCACGGTCTGCGTGCGTCCATCCTTGTAGTCGACCCGATCACCGTTGCGCAGGGTCCAGGTACGGCCGCCCACGCGGTCACGGGCTTCCAGCACTTGCACCCTGAACCCGGCCCGGGTCAGTTCCAGGGCGGTCACCAGCCCGGCAATCCCGGCGCCGAGCACCAGCACACGGGTGCCCTGCCCCAGGTCCTTTTGCAGTTTCAGCGGTTGCGGCCGCCGGTGCGACGAAGGCCCCAATCCCAATACAGCGAGCGTATCCCTGAGCGCTTTTTCACCCCCCACGGCCGCGATGCTGGAAAGCGCTTCACGTCGAGTCAGTCCCATATTCGTTACTCCCCTGAAGGCTTCAATCCGGCAAACCGGGCGGGTTGATCAGTGATTTGTCGACGCGCTCCACATCCAGCCCCCAACGCTGGAGCACCTGTTCGTATTGACCGCCGGCAATCGCCCCTTCAAGGGCGGTGTGGATCGGTTGGACCAGCCCATTGTCCTTGCGGGTGGTCACGGCGATATCCGCCCGCAGCGGCCAGCCACCGTTGACGATGCCCACCAGCTTGATGCCGCCGGTGATTGCCGCCGAATAGGCGAATACTGAATTAGGGCCAAAAAGGGCATCGCTGCGTCCCGACTGCACCGCCAGTTGCGCTGCGGCCTGATCATCGAAGTACTGCAACAGCGCCGGCGCAATACCGGCTTTTTCATTGGCCTCGTTCCAGGCCAGCAGGACTTTTTCCTGATTGGTGCCGGAGCCGACGATGATCTTCAGCCCGGCGATGTCCCGGGCCTCCTTGAGGGAGGTGATCTTGCTGGTGGTCTTGACGTAGAAACCCAGGACATCCTGGCGATAGGTGGCGAAGTCGAAGCGCTTCTTGCGGGCCTCGGTCACCGTCACGTTGCTGATCACAGCGTCATATTTGCCCGAGCTGACGCCCAGGGGCCAATCCTCCCAACTGGTCTGCACCACGTTCAATTGCAGGCCCAGGCTGTCGGCCACCAACTGCGCGGTGTCGGCCTCGCTGCCGATGGTGGTTTTGTCGTCATTGGCCAGCAGCGCCAGGGGCGGCCCGGCCACCCCCGACACCGCCACGGTAAACTTGCCGGGCTGGGCGAACTTGAAGCCTGGGGGAATTTGCGCGATGGCCGCCTCGTTGCGCGGGGCATGGATGCGCTGCCGGTCAGGACTCAGATCAACCTTTTGCACAGCCGGCACACCGGTGCTTTCAGCCGCCAATGCCGGCAGGGTGAGGCTGACGGCAAGCGCCAGCAGGGTCATACGGGCAGTTTTTACTAACATGGGCAGTGACTCCTTTAACAAGGGAAAAATTCACAGCACCTTGCCGAGGAAGGCGACGGTGCGTGGATGACGGGGCTGGCGAAAGATCTGTTCCGGCGGCCCTTGTTCGATCAATTGGCCGTCGCAGAGAAACACCACGTGATCCGCCACTTCCCGGGCAAACCCAATCTCGTGGGTCACGATGACCAGGGTGACGCCCAGTCGGGTCAGCCCCTTGATCACGTCCAGCACCTCCCCCACCAGTTCCGGGTCGAGGGCTGAGGTCGGTTCATCGAACAGCAGGACCTTGGGATCCAGGGCCAGCGCCCGGGCAATGGCGACCCGCTGTTGCTGGCCTCCGGAAAGCTGGCGCGGGTAGGCATCGGTTTTGTCCGCCAGGCCAACCCTGGCCAGCAGTTCCCGGGCCTTGGCCGGAGCCTGGGCCTTGCTCCAGCGTTTGTGGGCCAGCGGTGCTTCGGCGATGTTTTCCCAGGCCGTGAGATGGGGGAACAGGTTGAAATTCTGGAACACGAAGCCGACCTCGACCCGACGCTTGAGAACCTCTCGCTCCTTGAGTTCGTAGAGCAGGTCGCCCTTGCGTCGATAACCGACGTACTCACCGTCGATGGTGATGTGGCCGCTGTCGATTTTCTCCAGGTGGTTGATGGTCCGCAGCAGCGTTGATTTGCCGGAGCCGGAAGGCCCCAGGATCACCGTGACCTGGCCCGGTTCGATGCTCAGGTCGATGTCCTTGAGCACCTGCTGATTACCGAAGCGCTTGCCTACGCCCTGGATCCGGATGCGCCCGGCGGGCACCTGGGTGGCGACCTTACCCATGGGATTTCTCCTTGAGCCAGTGGCGCACCCGCTGCAACGGCGTAGGTGGCAAAACCCGCGCCGTGCCGCGGGCAAAGTGCCGCTCGACGTAATATTGGGCACTGGTGAGTACGGTGGTGATGATCAGGTACCAGACCGTGGCGACGATCAACAACGGGATCACCGCCTGGGTGCGGTTGTAGATCACCTGCACGGTGTAGAACAGCTCCGGCAGGGCCAGCACGTAAACGATGGAAGTGCCCTTGACCAGGCCGATGATTTCGTTGAAACCCGAAGGCAGGATCGAACGCAGCGCCTGGGGCAGGATGATCCGGAAAATCCGCCGTGACGCCGGCAAACCCAAAGCCGCGGCGGCTTCATGCTGGCCGGCGTCCACACCGATCAGGCCGCCGCGAATGATCTCCGCCGCATAGGCGCCCTGCATCAGGCTCAAGCCCAGTACCGCTACAGTGAATTGACTGAGCACATCGACCGTCGACCACTGGGCAAGCACCAGATCGGTGAACGGCACACCCAGCACAATGTGGTCGTACAGATAGGCAAAGTTGTAAAGGATGATCAGCACCAGCAACGCCGGCATCGAGCGGAAAAACCAGATATACCCCCAGGCCAGCGCCGCCAGCAGCGGCGAGCCGGACAGGCGTGCCAGCGCCAGCCCGGTGCCGAGGAGGATGCTGAACACGCTGCTCAACAGGGTCAGCAACAGCGTCTGTGCCAGGCCGCGCAGCACCGACGTGGAAAAGAACCACTGGCCAAAGACCGCCCACTCCCAGCGGGGATTGGTTGCCAGGGAGTACACGATGGCAAACAGCACCAGCGCAGCGAAGGCCGACCCGGCCCAGCGCCAGGGATGACGGGACGGCACCACCCGCAGGGCCTTGATCGCAGTTGGTGTGCGGTTCTCGCGAACCGGGTAGGCATTCACCTCATCGATGAGGTCGAAGGGTTTGGCGACAACGGGCATGATCGATTCCTCGCACGTAATAACACGTCATGGGTTTTTCAGGGGTGGTCGAACGGGCCCTGAACAGGCTCTGTTGGCAAGGGACAGCGCGGCACACGGGTTTTTTCTGGTGGGTGCCGATATCTCATCGCAAGCACTGGAAACGTGCGCGATGGAGCGTGGCATTCAGCAAGTCAGGCTATGTGCAGGGAGGAAAGCCAGGAGGGGCTGCGGTGTTGCGTAGCGTCTGTCAGGGACAGTACGGGAGGAGAAAAGCGCATAGCAGGATTGAATGAGCAACATACGTCGAACTCCCTTCCAACGACTCTGCTCCAGGGGTCAGTGGTCGATCACCCTGTCATGCCGTGCAGGTTCGGAGCCGGGTCCGACCTGCGCTCCGCGGCATGGCACGCAGAACCTTGATCACGATTGGTACCATCCGAGGTGAGGGGTAGGCTGTAGAGGCCAAACATAACGAAATCAATTTCAAAAATATAATTCTATTTAGCTATAAACTAATATTATTATTTTTTATAATTTTAAAAGTATTAATTCTTTTAAATGATATTTAAAGCACTAGAAAACCATCATGCGCCCCCCAGGGCCGTCCGGATGTCCCTGCCCCGGTTGCCATTCAGATGGAGCGATTCTCGACAAACCGCTCCGGCCTATCGTTTATTTTCCCGGGCCCCACAGACAGAAACTGGCGAAGCCCAGATGAGCCCGCAACTCGATCATCACGTTGATGGCCGACACCATCTGCGCACTGGAGAAATGTTCGTTCATCTGCGCCTCGCTGGCCCAATAGCCCCCCAGAGTCCACGTGAGTTCATCCTGCTGGCAGGGTGTCAGCGCATACCCCAGACAGCCCGGCGATTCACCCAGCCGGGATGCCAGGGTCTGCAGGGTATCCTGGGTGTGGTCCTCCCTATGGCTCAGGCGAATCCGTACGGTATTGACAGCAACGATCGTCATGGACAGTCCTCACTTCGACTTTCCGCTGAGCAGCATCAACGCCACGCAGAATGACAACGCCCCGGCAGCGGCGCCGACCAGGTAGACCGAGGCAATCCCGCCCATGGCGGCCAGAGCGCCAGCCAGCGGGCTGGTAATGGCGAGGGAGATATCCAGGAACGCCACGTAGCCGCCCATGGCGAGGCTGCGGGCTTGAGGTGGCGCACGACGGACGGCCTCGACGCCAAAGGCCGGGAATGCCAGCGAATAACCAAACCCGGTCAACGCCACGCCCAGGTAGGCGACCGGCGAGGTATCAGCCGTCCAGATCAAGCACTGGCCGACCGCCTCGATCGCCACGCAGACCAGGGCAACCCGTGCGCCACCCAGCTTGTCCGGCAGATGGCCGAAGGGAATGCGGGCGCCGATAAAGGCGACGCCGAACACGGTGAAGGCCAGCGAGGCATTGCCCCAGTTCCGAGCAGCGAACAACAGGGCGATAAAGGCGGTGATCAGGCCAAAACCCACGCTCGAGAATGCCAGGCCCAGACCAGGTTTCCACACGGCAGCCAGCACCTTGTAGAACGGCGTCCGTCGGGCCGCGCCAGGTGCGACGGCCTGTACACCGCTGACCACCATCACCGCCAGCAATGGAATCAGCATCGTGGCCACGGCGATACCGGCAAACCCCAAATGGGCATTGACCATCACGCCGACCGGCGCGCCCAGTCCATAGGCACTGAACATGGCGATACCGACCCAGGACATCACCTTGCCCGCGTTCTGCGGTCCGACCAGCCCGATGCCCCACCCCAGCACGCCCGTGACCACCAGGCTTTCGCCCAGTGCCAGCAGCATGCGCCCCGACAGCAGTATCCAGACCGACGTCACCGGCGCGTCGACAAAAGCCAGCGATGCCAGGTAGATCAGGCCCGAACTGGCCGCCACCAGAAAACCGCTGATTACCGCACGCTTGGCGCCACGCACATCCGCGAAGTTACCGGCCCAGGCCCGTGACAGCAGTGCTGCCGCAAATTGCGACCCGACCACCAACCCCACCACCAGCGTGCCCATGCCAAGCGTGTCATGCAGGTGCAGCGGCAGGACAGGCATCTGCATCCCGATGATGAGAAAACCGATGAAAACGGCGAGGATGATCGGCAGCAGCCTCAGGAAAACACTGGCATTGGCCGTGGCGGATGCCGCCGGCTGAACAGGAACGGCAGGGATGTGTGAAGTCAACGGAGCACCGTCGAAGTCACGTTTTACAAATTGATTCATGGTTTTTTCCAGGCAGTTCTTCAGCGGCAGCAACAAGAGGCATGCCTGGCTGAAGGAGGTCTTTAAGCGCGTTGATTGACGTGAACGCTTACGGCCGGAAGACGGCTGACGCTGTTAAGCAAATGTTCGAAATGCGACGAATCATTCACATTTCCAGAATACGATGGATGCCTCACGTCCACTATTCGCATTCACCCGCGCATTCGCGCTTCAGTCACAACGGCTACCGCAGCCCCCGGACTGAATGGCGAAAGCGGCTTGAGCAGCCTCGCTCGGCTGGACTCATAAAGGGAATCTCGTTCCAGGCACTCAGGTTTTCGCGGTAGCGCGCTCCGAGCAAATCATCCCGGTGGCTCAAACAGTGCCGTCCCCCTGACTCAAACCCATCCCCCATCCACGATAAAGTTCTGCGCGGAACATATCGCCGACACATCCGACGCCAAAAACAGCGCCATATTGGCGATATGTTCAGGCTCGACGCTGCCCGGCAGGCACTGACTCCGGGCGATCAGGTCCCTGGCCGCATCATCCACCCACATCGACAGTTGTTTTTCGGTCATCACCCAGCCCGGCACGAGGGTATTCACACGGATACGACTGGGGCCCAGTTCACGTGCCAGGGCTCGGGTCAGGCCATGGGCGGCAGCCTTGCTGGCGGCGTACACCGGGTATCCACTGGAAGCCATCATCCAGCCCACGGAACCCAGGTTGATAATCGCCCCGCCCCCGGTTTCCTTCATCATCGGCACCACGGCCTTGGCGGCAAAAAAGGCATGCTTGAGATTGACGGAGATCAGCCTGTCGAAGGTGTTCGAATCGACTTCATCCAGGGTGTGGCGAACGTCATTGGCGGCATTGTTCACCAGCACATCGATCAGCCCCAAGGTCTGGGCGAAACGGCCGATGGCGGCTTTGTAGGCGATCTCGTCGGTGATATCGCAATGGCCAAACTCGACGGTGTGACCCTCGGCGCGCAACAGCGCCTCCAGACGTTCGCCCTGAGCTTGTGCCCGGTCGACGAAAGCGACGTTGGCACCCTGCCGCGCAAAGGCACGGACCATGGATTCACCAATGCCCGAAGCGCCGCCGGAAATCAGCACGGTTTTATCTTGCAGGTCCGGGTATGACGCTGAGCGGCCAGGTGGGTGTTGGGTATTCATATGACGGTCACTCCGATCTTATTTAGTCTTATTTTATATTGCAAATATCAAGGTATTGTCTATAAATAAACCGTCTTTTCCGCTTTAAAAACAAAATAGTCTAACTATTTAATCAAAAACAATAAAAGGTAGCTCAGTCATGCGGCAACCCAGATACCTGCTTTCCGGCATCGGCCTCTCGCTGGTGATGACCAGCCTCTGTGCCCAGGCGAACGGCCTCTCCAGTGAACATAAACCCTTCGGTAAAACCAACGACGGCACCGCCGTCGAGCAATATGTGTTGCGCAACAGCCATGGCGTGCAAGCCACGGTCATCACCTACGGCGGCGTGTTGCAGTCATTGAAGGTGCCGGACAAGCACGGCAAGTTCGACGACGTGGTGCTGGGCTTTGACAATGTCCAGGGCTATCAGGGCGGTACGGCGTTCTTCGGCGCCACCATCGGTCGCTTTGGCAATCGCCTGGCGGGCGGTGCCTTCGAATTGGACGGTAAGCGTTACCAGGTGCCGCTCAACGACGGCCCGAACTCGCTGCACGGCGGCGCCCAAGGCTTCGACAAGCACGTGTGGAAAGCCAAGCCCGTCAAGAGCAAGGATTCGGTCGGTGTCACCCTGGTCTACCTGTCCAAAGACGGTGAAATGGGCTTTCCCGGCAACCTGACAACCGAGGTCACCTACAGCCTCAACGACAAGAACGAGCTGCACATCGACTACAAGGCCAGCACCGACAAACCCACGGTGCTGAACCTCACCAACCACAGCTACTTCAACCTTGCCGGTGCCGGTAACGGCGATGTGCTCAAACAGCTCGCCACCCTGCATGCCAGTCACTACACGCCGGTCAACAACACCTTGATTCCCACTGGCGAACTGGCCCCTGTCGCGGGCACGCCCATGGATTTCCTGAAACCCACCGCCATTGGCGAACACATCAGGGACGATCACCCCCAGCTCAAATTTGCCGAACCGAAACAGGGTGGCTTTGACTTCAACTGGGTGCTGGACACCCAGGGAGACGTCAGCAAACTGGCCGCCGACGTGCGTGACCCAGCGTCCGGACGCCGTTTGCAGCTCTACACCACCGAACCCGGTGTGCAGTTCTACACCAGCAACTTCCTCGATGGCTCGGTCAAGGGCAAGGCTGGCAAGGCCTACAACCATTGGGGTGCGTTTACCCTGGAAACCCAGCACTTCCCCGATGCGCCCAACCAGCCGAACTTCGCGACAGCACGCTTGGACCCAGGTCAGACTTATACCCAGAAGACGGTGCTGAAGTTCTCCACCGACTGAAGCTGACACTGAACCCGAACCTGAACCTGTAAGAGCCGTCGAGCTTCAGCGAGGCCGCGAAAGCGGCGGTACAGTCAATATGGATTTGGCTGGTCCACTGTTTTCGCAGCCTCGCTGAAGCTCGACAGCTCCTACATTGGAGCGTTACCAACCGGTAAGCATCATCGCTATCAGCGTTGTTTCATACGGTCGATCACCACGGCCATCAGCAGGATCGAACCGCGGATCACATATTGGTAGAAGGTGTCGATGTTCTTCAGGTTCATCGCATTCTCGATGATCGCAAGAATCAGCACCCCGGCAATCACGTGGCGGATCATGCCGACCCCACCGCTCAACGACACCCCGCCCAGCACACAGGCAGAGATCACCGTCAGTTCAAAACCCTGGCCAATCATCGGCTGGCCGGAAGTCATGCGCGAGGCCAGGATCACCCCGGCCAGGGCGCCGATCAGACCGTGCACGGCGAAGATGATGATCTTGGTGCGATCGACGTTGACCCCGGCCAACAACGCGGCTTCCGGGTTGCCACCGATAGCCATGGTGTTGCGGCCATAGGTGGTGTAGTTGAGCAACCAGCCGAAAAACAGGAAGCAGACCAGGGTGATCAGGATCGGCACCGGTACGCCCAGCAGTTGGCCGTTGCCGAAGATAAAGAACTGATCCTGGGACACCCCGACCGCCTTGCCATCGGAGAAGATATAAGCCAGGCCGCGCACGATCTGCATGGTCGCCAAGGTGGTGATCAAGGCGTTGACCCGTAGCTTGGCGATCACGATGCCATTGATCAGTCCGACGATCAGGCCCATCAGCAGCGCCGCGCCAACGCCGAGCAGCACGCTGTCGGTGTCGCGCATCACGATGGCGGCCACCACGCCGGCGCAGGCAATCACCGAGCCCACGGACAAGTCGAAATGTCCGGACGCCAGGCAATACAGCATGGTGCACGCGGCAATCCCGGTGGTGGAAATCGCCAGCCCCAAGCCGCGCATGTTCAGCGGCGAGAGGAAGTTGTCGATCAGCAAGGCGCAGAGCACGAAGATCCCCACCGCCGCCAGCAACATCGCCCAGTTGTCGAGCAAGCTGCGCAGGTCCAGGGGTTTGCGCGCCATCGGCAGCGCATCGTCTTGGGTCGTCATAGTTACCTCTCAGTTCGCCTGGCCGTCGGCGCGTTGGCGCGGCAAAGCCAGTTGCAGCAGGTTGGATTCAGTGGCGTGTTCACGGCGTTGCTCGCCACGCAGCGCGCCTTCGCACAGCACCAGGATCCGGTCGGAAATGCCCATGACCTCCATCAGGTCGCTGGACACCACGATCACCGCGATACCGCTGGCGGCCAGGTTATGGATGATTTGGTAGATCTCGGCCTTGGCGCCGATATCAATGCCCCGGGTCGGCTCATCGAGCAGCAGTACTTTCATCGGCATCGACAGCCAGCGGCCCAGAATGGCCTTCTGCTGATTGCCGCCGGACAGGTACATGATTTTCTGATCCGCGTTGGGGGTTTTGACTTTCAGCGCCTTGATCTGCTTGTCGGCGTTGCTCTTCTCCCAGTTGTCGCGCAACAACCAGCCGAATCCCGAATGCGCGCCACGGGCACTGATATTGATGTTTTCAGCCACGCTCGACAGCGCAATGATGCCCTCCTTCTTGCGATCTTCAGGGCACAACAGCACGCCACCGGCAATGGCATTGCGCGGTGAGCGCAACAGCAGCTTTTGCCCATACAGTTCCAGATGCCCGGCGCTACTGCGCTCCAACCCGCTGAGCAAACGCAGCAGCTCGGTGCGCCCCGCGCCGACCAGCCCGAACAGGCCGAGAATCTCGCCTTTGTGCACCTGGAAACTGATCGGCTCGCGCAAGCCCGGTCCCAGCAGACCGTCGACCTTGAGGGCCACCGCACCGTGCTCGCGTGGACGGTAGTCGTAGATGTCTTCTATATCGCGACCGACCATGCAGGTGACGAGTTGATCGTGGGTCAGCGTGCCCATGTCCTCGAACGTGCGCACGTAGCGCCCGTCCTTGAACACCGTCACCGCATCGCAGATGCGGAACACCTCTTCCATGCGATGGGACACGTACAGCACCACTTTGCCCTCGTCCCGCAGGCGCCCGATGATCGCCATCAAACGATCGATTTCCCGCGCGGACAGGCTGCTGGTGGGCTCGTCGAAGGCAATCACGTGGGCGCCACGGGACAGTGCCTTGGCGATTTCCACCAGTTGGCGCTGGCCCAGGGACAGACGGCCGAGCTTCTCCTGGGGGTCGATCTCATCGGCCAGGCCCTTGAGACAGGCAAGCGCCTGCTGACGCAGCAGACGGCGGTTGACCACGCCAAAACGCGCGGGAAAATGCCCGAGGAACAGGTTTTCCGCGACGGTCATTTCCGGCACCAGGTGCAATTCCTGGTGGATCACCGCGACGCCACTGGCAATGCTGTCGGCGGCGCATTTGAACGCCATGGTCCGCTCGCCGATCCCCACGGTGCCGCTGTTGGGGATGTAGGCGCCGCCGAGGATCTTGAGCAGCGTCGACTTGCCCGCGCCGTTCTCGCCCATCAGGGCATGTACCTGACCCGGATGGGCAGTGAAGCTGATGTCATCAAGCGCCTTGACCCCGGGAAAGGTCTTGCCGATGCCGCTGAAGCACAGGCTGGCACCGGCAGTGTCTCGTTTGTTCAGTTGCGCGTGCATAACCACCTCATCACAGCCATCAGACGACCCGGTCACCAGGACCGCCAAGGAAAGCGAGCCGCCTTATTTCCACAGGCCGATCTTTTCCAGTTCCGGCTTGAAGTTGTCACGGGTGATCAGCGTCACTTCGTCCATCGCGGTGTATTTCGGCGGTTCCTTACCGGCAGTGACCCACTCGTACATCATCTGCGCGGTTTTATAGCCCTCGATGTGCGGGCTGGGCAGCATCGAACCGAAGAAACCGCTGTTGGCTTTCTTCAATTCACCGATGGCGTCGGTGCCGTTGATGCCGATACCAATCACGTTGGCCGCGGCAAACCCGGCGCTTTCAGTGGCGCGCACGCCGCCGAGCACGGTGTTGTCATTCATGCCGCCGATGATCAGGTTTTTCGCAGCACCCGGTAGCTTGACCAGGGCCGAGTTGGTGGCGTCCATGCTGCCGGGTACGTCCAGGGTCTTGAGGGCCGCAGTCAGGATGTGATCTTTGGGAATACCGGCTTCTTCCAGGGATTTGATCGAGCCGTCGGTGCGTTTTTTACCGGTGTCGAGTTCGTTATAGGTGGTGATCACCGCGTAGGTGTCTTTCCAGTCCCAGCCGCGCTTTTTCGCTTCGGCGGCCATGGCGGCGCCCTGCTTCTGCCCCACTTCGAACGCGGCCATGCCCAGGTACGGCACGTCCTCCATGAAACCGCCCTTGGCGTCGACGAAGCGATCATCCACGGCGATCACTTTCATACCGTTGGCCTTGGCCTTGGCCACGATGGCCGGGCCGAGGGACACGTCCGGCGGGCAGATGACAAAACCCTTGGCGCCGTTGGCGGCCAGGCTGTCGATGGCCGACAGGGTTTTCTCGCCATCCGGCACGGCGATTTTGATCACCGTGAACCCCAGGTCCTTGCCGGCTTTTTCGGCGAACGCCCACTCGGTCTGGAACCAGGGTTCTTCGGGCTGTTTGACCAGGAAGCCGATCTTCACTTCGTCAGCGGCCAGCAACAGCCCGCTCAAGCTCATGGCCGAGACCGCCACGGCGGCGCAGCACAGGGAACGGATACCACGACGACTATTCATACGGTGACTCCTTGTTGTTTTTTTGAGAGTTCGTAGTA
>Ga0209888_1000349_pt1 | contig 24921 bp, 24 predicted proteins | sample OrgsoiDNA_201059_FD_185807 | JGI IMG/M metagenome (GOLD analysis project Ga0209888, IMG submission 185807) | Permafrost soil microbial communities from the Arctic, to analyse light accelerated degradation of dissolved organic matter (DOM) -... | ecosystem: Environmental > Terrestrial > Soil >...
CGGCAAACCGTTGGGCGCGGCGTTGTTGCGCGGGCTTTATCACCGGCACTACTGGGAGCTGCCGGTGAAGGAGGGCAATGTCATCCTGATCGTGCCGGCGGACCTGGACCAGGAACTGGACCTGCGCGGATTGCAGGGCCGGGCCGACGAACTGGCGCCGCGCCTGGGGTATTCGTTGCAGACCTTGATCGGGGAGATTCGGCCGGCGACCTGATTGGGTGGCTGTTGCACGACGGTGGTTCAGTCGGAAAAACCCGTATCGAGCGCCAGTTCTTTCTGGCGTTGCTCCGGCGCTCCATCGGCGGCGGCTGCTTCAAGCCGCAACGGCAGCAGCGCCTGCTCCACCGCTCCGGGCAGCAACGGTCCCTTGATCTGCGGCCCCGAGCCGATACCCGCGTCTTCGTTCGCCTCGGGCCCGTTCAAGGTGATGCCGTTGGCGTCGAGCTTGATGAAATGCGCGCCGACCTTGAGGGTGAGTTGCTCGCCCGCCTCGATCACCACCTTGGCTCCGGCCCGCAGGTGGATCTCCTGTCCGGCCTCGATGAAATAACCCAGTCCGGTCTTCACCTGTTGGCTCTCGCCGACCAACAGGCTGTCATCACCTTTCACCTCGACGCGGCGGTCCTGGTGAACGGTGTGGTGCTCCTGGGCCTTGAGTTCGCAGTAGCTGTTGGCCTCCACGCACTCATGCCGTTCATGGCCGACCGTGACCGACAAGTTGCGCCCGATCTGCTGTTGCCAATCGCGCTGGGCATGCAGGTAGATCTGTTCCTCGCCCTTGCGGTCTTCGATACGCAGCTCATTGCTGCCACCACCGCCCGGGCTGCTACAGCTCTTGAACACGCTGCGGGTCTTGTGCGCCGGCAACGGGTAGGCCGGCGGATGGCGCTGATTGGGCAGGCAGCCGGTGATCAGCGGCTGGTCGGGATCGCCTTCGAGGAAGGTCACCAGTACTTCCATACCGACGCGGGGCAAGGTCACGGCGCCATGACCGGGACCGGCCCAGCTGGAGGCTACCCGTAACCAGCAACTGCTTTGAACGCCGATTTCGTCCGAGCGGTCCCAGTGAAACTTCACTTTCACCCGACCATACTCGTCGCAATGGATTTCTTCGCCGGGCGGGCCGGTGACGATGGCGGTCTGGGTATTGAGGCGACGGGACTTGCGCGCTTGCAGCGGCGGACGGAAGAACACCTCCCAGGGAGTGGCGAGAAAGGTATTGCGGTAGCCCTGACGGAAATCGCTGTTGGCCTGGTTCGGATTCTCTACCAACTCCTCCAGCACCTGCGGCTGTTTGCCTTCGTGGGTCAGTTCGGTCAGCAGCCAGAGCGTGTTCCAGTCCGGCTGTGGATGTTCGGCCAGGAGTAGAAAGTGTCCACTGACCAGCTGTGGTGCATTGCTCCTGCCCGAGGCCCGTCGATGGTCACTTCGATGGGCCTCCAATTGGCGACGGTTGAGCTTCCGGCCCTGTTCGTCGCGGTTGTAACGGCCGGGATAGCGGTAATCCTCGAGGTCCGGCTGCGGCAGGGAGTGCAGCACGCAGGCGCTGTTTTCAAGCCTCGCGCCGGGCTGTTCGAAGTCGTAGTCGCGCAGGGTCGCCCGAGTGCTGCGGGTTTCCAGGCGCAGGTCGAAGGACTGGATGCAGGGCCGTTGCGCGACCATCCCGCTGTCCGGTCGGTACGGCACGCTGTCGGGCAGTTGGCGGAAATAGGTCTGGTCGTCGCCGAACGCCAGGTGATGGCCCTGCGGGCTGTGCTGGAAGTGATAGTGCAGGCCGTCCTCTTCACACAGCCGCTGGATGAAATCCAGGTCGGACTCGTTGTATTGCACGCAGTATTCACGAGCGGGGAAGGGCGTGGCGAGGTTGAAGCTGAAGGCATTGCCGAGGATGCCGTGGTCCTTGAGTACCTGGGCGATGATCTGCGGCACGCTCTGGTTCTGGAAAATACGCTGGTTGAAGCGATGGCCCAGATAAGCCAGCTGTGGCACCAGGGTGAGTTGATAGTGCGTCCAGCGCTGGCCGGTATCGCCCTGGCCGATACCATGGACCTGGCCGTGAATGCCCGCGCCGCTGCTGTTGAAGGCGAGGAAACCCTGTTGATGCAACAGGTCGTCGAGGTTGAGGTCCGGCTGCCGGCTGACCAGCTCCAGTTCGAAGCGGTAGGGTTGGCTGATGGCCTCCGTCCCTTTGAACGCCAGGACTTCCAGTCCCTGTTCGAGGCCCGAAAGGGTGAAGGTGAAGCGGGGTGCCGAGGTGAACATCCGTTGTGCCTCCTGCAAGGGGAAAGCACGGAGTGTGGACCTGTCGGTGGTAGTGTTGAATGCTTGAAAGCAAAATCAGAATCAGGCTACGAGGCCCTATATTAAAGGGCTGTAGGGCAATGTAGGGAGATGGGAGGGTGGCTTGCAGGACGGCGGATCAATAATCCTCCCCACGCTCGGTAATATCCTTCTCCACAGGCGGCGCATTGGGATCCTGGCCCGCCGGAAATTTCCCCTTGAGGTTCCAGGCAAAGGCGATGATCTCGGCAATGGTCCGGTACAGCTCCTCGGGAATACTGTCGCCCAACTCCATCCGCGCCAGCAGTTTCACCAGTTCGGCATTCTCGTAGATCGGTACTTCGTAGTCGCGGGCCAGCTTCAGGATGGCTTCGGCCAGCTCCTCGTCGCCCTTGGCGGTGAGGGTCGGGGCTTGTTGGCCGTCGTACTTGAGGGCGATGGCCTGGCGTGGGGTGTTGGGGTTCTTCATGCGGTTTCGTCAACCCAGCGTTGGTCCAGTCGGGTTTGCTTGCCCTGGGGTGGTTTGCCCTGATGGCAATCGAGGTCGCTGACATTCAGGCCCGAGGCGCGCAGGCGTTCACGCAACTCTCCCAGTTGGCTGGCGATCAGGCTGGCGGTGTAAGGGCGTTCGGCCCATAACTGGCTGGACAGGCTGCCACGCACCAACTGTGCCTGGACCTGCAGCGGCCCCAGTGGTTCGAGGTCGAAGGCCAGCTCCACTCGCCACAGTTGTTCCTTCTGCTCGCGCTTTTCGCGTTTTTCCTGCTCGGGTGGTGGCTCCTTTTCCTCATGCTGGATCTTGATCTGCAAGGGCACGATGTCGTGCAGGTTGCGCATGGGGATTTCCAGCTGCCAGGTGGTCTGCAGGTTGCCCTCGGGCGTGCGTCCGGTCTGTTCCAGGCTGGAAAGCTGATGGCTTTGCAGGCGTGAAACCGCTGCCGCGGCCAGGCGCAGGAGGCCTTCCAGGTCGCCATCGCCGGCGAGGCTTTGCAGCAGGCGCGCGGGTAGCGGAAAACTGATCGGCTGGGTCGGCTCGCTGACCTGGCCGAGGGTCCCCAGGGCGCTGCGGACAAAGCCTGGGAGTGTGCGGGCGAGCAGCGCGGCGGCGGCTCCGGGGTCGAAGCTCGGGCTGCCGGGCAACTGCGGCATGATCTGGGCGATCAGGCGCAGCAGGTTGCTCTTGAGGTCCGGTGTCAGCGCCGGGTTCTGCCCTTGCAACAGATTGGCTTCGAGGAACAGCCCGCTGTTTTGCAGGGCCTGGGCCAGGCCCTTGGGGTTACTCAGTTGGTTGATGTCGGGCAGGTCCGCCAACAGGGTATTGATGGCTGCGCGCAGGTCGTCGGGCAACTCGGTGTTTTGGGACAGGTTCTGCAGGGTGCTGACCAGGTTGTCGAGCGAGCCCTGCCGACTTTGCTGGGTGGTCAGTTGCTGGGCTACCGCCAGTTGGTCCTGGCGTGCAGCCAGTGGCACCAGGCTCAGGCTTTGCGCGCCCTGCACCAGGGCGCTCAACAGACTGCCGATAGTCAGCGGCTGCGGGCTGTCGAGGGTCAGGGTGGTACCGCTCAGGGCCGTATTGAGCAGGGTCACCAGCGAACGATAGACCGCCGGCTGCCCGGGTGTCTGCGGCAGTAGCTGGGCGGTCATGACCTTGCCTTGCAGCAAGGTGCCGACCGGCAATTGCGTGGTATCCAGGCGAGTCAGGGCGGCGATGCTGGCACTCAGGGCCTGTTGCACGGTGATCGCCAGGTTGCCGGGCGTCGGTTGGGTCACGGCGACACTGCTACCTTGGGGCAGCGGCAGGTTGCTGCTGACCTGCACGGTGGTCTGGCGGCCGCTGTCGGTGGTGACCTTGAGCAACATCTGGAAGGTCTGGTCGGTTTGCTTGAGAGAGAGGACTTCGGCCTCGGCACTCTGTCCGGGGGCGATCAGGCCTTCCAGCGGCGGTGTCAGCTGCAGCAGTTCGCTGGCCAGCAGCATCGGACGGCTGTTGGCCGGGATCAACTGGGGCAGGGGGAGGATGTTGATTTCGCCTGTCATCGGGTCGCAGCCTGTCGAAATAGCCCTCTTTGGAGTAGGGCATCGCATGTATAATGCGGCCCATCTCCGAAAGTGTGTCCAAAATAGCGCAAAAATTGACACAGCTCTGTAGGTCGAGCTGTAAAAGCATTTATTCTGCTTCACTTTAACGGCTGCGCCCGTGCCGACTTGAACTGTAAAAAGGCCTCGATTATTTGACCAGCCCTCTTCTAGAAGCCATGGCGCTCGCCTGTGAGCGCGACGGGCGGATGCTTTTCGAGCACCTCGAGTTGCAGCTGCGTCCCGGCGACCTGTTGCAGATCAGCGGTCCCAATGGCAGCGGCAAGACCAGCCTGTTGCGCTTGCTCTGCGGGCTGATGCAGCCGACCGCCGGTGAGGTCCGGCTCAATGGGCAGCCGTTGAATGCCCAGCGCAGCGAACTGGCGCGCACCTTGTTGTGGATCGGTCATGCCGCCGGGATCAAGGACCTGCTCACTGCCGAAGAGAACTTGCGTTGGCTCTGTGCCCTGCATCAGCCGGCCGGGCGCGAGGCGATCTGGCAGGCCCTGGCGGCGGTCGGACTACGCGGTTTCGAGGATGTCTCCTGCCATACCCTGTCCGCCGGCCAGCAGCGCCGCGTGGCCCTGGCCCGGTTGTACCTGGACAGCCCGCCGCTGTGGATTCTCGATGAACCCTTCACTGCCCTGGACAAGCAGGGCGTCGCCCAACTCGAAGAACACCTGGCCGGTCATTGCGAGCGCGGTGGCATGGTCGTGCTGACCACCCACCACACACTGGCCCGCGTACCGGCCGGTTACCGCGATCTCGACCTGGGGCGGTGGGCCGCATGAGTGTTTTCGGCCTGCTGTTCGCTCGTGAAGCGCGGCTGCTGTTTCGCCGTCCGGCGGAGCTGGCCAATCCCCTGGTGTTCTTCGCCATTGTGATTGCGCTGTTTCCGTTGGCGGTCGGTCCCGAGACAAATATGTTGCAAACCTTGTCTCCAGGACTGGTCTGGGTGGCGGCCCTGTTGTCCGTCCTGCTCTCGCTGGACGGGCTCTTCCGCAGTGATTTCGAAGACGGATCCCTGGAACAGTGGGTCCTTTCGTCGCACCCCCTGGCCCTTCTGGTTTTGGCCAAGGTACTGGCACACTGGGTTTTTTCCGGCCTGGCCCTGGTTCTGCTCGCACCTTTGCTGGCGCTGATGCTCGGATTACCCACGGCTTGCTTGCCGGTGCTGTTGTTATCGCTACTCTTGGGTACGCCGGTGTTGAGTCTGCTCGGCGCGGTGGGGGCGGCCCTGACGGTGGGATTGAAACGTGGAGGCCTGTTATTGGCCCTGCTGATCCTGCCTTTGTATATCCCGGTACTGATTCTTGGCAGCGGGGCCTTGCAGGCCGCGTTGCAGGGCATGCCGGCCACCGGTTACCTGCTCTGGCTGGGCAGCCTGGCCGCCCTGGCGGTGACCCTGACACCTTTTGCAATAGCGGCTGGCCTGAAGATCAGCGTCGGCGAATAATGAGGTCTGGTCAGTTGATGACCAGCAAAGACCCTTGGATGTACCGTGATGAACTGGACTTGGTTTCATAAGCTGGGCTCGCCCAAATGGTTCTATGGCATCAGCGGGCGCCTGCTGCCCTGGCTGAGCGTGGCCGCCGTGCTGCTGATCGGCACCGGCGTGGTCTGGGGCCTGGCCTTCGCGCCGCCGGACTACCAGCAGGGCAACAGCTTTCGCATCATCTACATCCATGTGCCGGCCGCCATGCTGGCCCAGTCCTGCTATGTGATGCTGGCGGTCTGCGGTGTGGTGGGGCTGGTGTGGAAGATGAAACTGGCCGATGTCGCGTTGCAATGCGCCGCGCCTATCGGTGCCTGGATGACCGCCGTGGCCCTGATTACCGGGGCCATCTGGGGCAAGCCGACCTGGGGCGCGTGGTGGGTCTGGGATGCGCGCCTGACGTCGATGCTGATCCTGCTGTTCCTCTATTTCGGCCTGATCGCCCTGGGCAACGCCATCACCAATCGCGACAGCGCCGCCAAGGCCTGTGCAGTGCTGGCGATTGTCGGGGTGATCAATATCCCGATCATCAAATACTCGGTGGAGTGGTGGAGCACCCTGCACCAGGGCTCGACCTTCAGCCTGACCGAAAAACCCGCCATGCCCGCTGAAATGTGGCTGCCGCTGTTGCTGACGGTGTTGGGGTTCTACTGTTTCTTCGGCGCCGTGGTGCTGCTGCGCATGCGCCTTGAAGTCCTCAAGCGCGAGGCCCGGGCCAGTTGGGTCAAGGCCGAAGTCCTGAACGAGCTGGGGGTGGCTCGATGAGTTTTGCCACTTTCAGTGATTTTCTCGCCATGGGTCATCACGGCCTGTATGTCTGGTCGGCCTACGGTATCTGCCTGGCCGTGCTGGCTTTGAACGTCGCGACGCCGATCCTGGCCCGGCGGCGTTACCTGCAACAAGAGGCGCGTCGTCTGCGCCGGGAGAATGCCAAGTGAACCCGCTGCGCAAAAAGCGCCTGATCATTATCCTCGCCATTCTGGTCGGCGTCGGCGCCGCCGTGGGCCTGGCCTTGAGTGCGCTGCAGGAAAATATCAACCTGTTCTACACTCCGACCCAGATCGCCAACGGCGATGCGCCCCATGGCACACGGATTCGCGCCGGCGGCATGGTGGAGAAGGGTTCGCTGCAACGTTCCGGCGATTCGCTGGACGTGAAGTTCGTGGTCACCGATTTCAACAAGTCCGTCACCATTACCTATCGCGGCATCCTTCCGGACCTGTTCCGCGAAGGGCAGGGCATCGTCGCCCTCGGCAAGCTGAACGCCGACGGTGTGGTGGTGGCCGATGAAGTGCTGGCCAAGCACGATGAGAAGTACATGCCGCCGGAAGTCACCAAGGCGTTGAAAGACAGCGGTCAATCCGCCCCGACGCAAGCCAAGGAGGGTTGATCGATGATTCCTGAGTTGGGCCATCTGGCCATGATCCTCGCGCTGTGTTTCGCCCTGGTGCAGGCCACCGTTCCGCTGTTCGGCGCCTGGCGCGGCGATCGCCTGTGGATGAGTCTGGCGCGGCCGGCGGCCTGGGGGCAGTTTTCCTTCCTGGTGTTTGCCTTCGGCGTGCTGACCTACGCCTTCATGACCGATGACTTTTCCGTCAGTTATGTCGCCAACAACTCCAACAGCGCCTTGCCCTGGTACTTCAAGTTCAGCGCCGTGTGGGGCGCCCACGAAGGTTCGTTGCTGCTCTGGGCCTTGATCCTCGGCGGCTGGACCTTTGCCGTGTCGGTCTTCTCCCGGCAGTTGCCCCAGGTGATGCTGGCCCGGGTGCTGGCGGTGATGGGCATGATCAGCACCGGCTTCCTGCTGTTCCTGATCCTGACGTCCAACCCGTTCTCACGGATCCTGCCGCAAATTCCGGCGGACGGTCGTGATCTCAACCCGTTGTTGCAGGATATCGGCCTGATCGTTCACCCACCGATGCTCTACATGGGCTACGTCGGCTTCTCGGTGGCTTTCGCCTTCGCCATTGCCGCGTTGCTCGGCGGGCGTCTCGACGCGGCCTGGGCACGCTGGTCGCGGCCCTGGACCATCGTCGCCTGGGCCTTCCTCGGTGTAGGTATCACCTTGGGCTCCTGGTGGGCCTACTACGAACTCGGCTGGGGTGGCTGGTGGTTCTGGGATCCGGTGGAAAACGCCTCGTTCATGCCCTGGCTGGTGGGCACGGCGCTGATCCACTCCCTGGCGGTCACGGAAAAACGCGGGGTGTTCAAGAGCTGGACCGTGCTCCTGGCGATTGCGGCGTTTTCCCTGAGCCTGCTGGGAACCTTCCTGGTGCGTTCCGGCGTGCTGACCTCGGTGCACGCCTTTGCCTCCGATCCGGCGCGGGGTGTGTTTATCCTGATCTTCCTGCTGTTTGTGGTCGGAGGCTCGCTGACCCTGTTCGCCCTGCGCGCGCCGGTGGTGAAAAGCCATGTGGGCTTCAACCTGTGGTCGCGGGAAACCCTGCTGCTGGGCAACAACCTGGTGCTGGTGGTGGCGGCCTCGATGATCCTGCTGGGCACCTTGTATCCGCTGGTGCTCGATGCCCTCAGTGGCGCCAAGTTGTCGGTCGGCCCGCCGTACTTCAATGCCCTGTTCATTCCGCTGATGGCCCTGCTGATGGTGGTGATGGCGGTCGGCGTGCTGGTGCGCTGGAAAGACACCCCGGTGAAATGGCTGGTGGGCATGCTGACCCCGGTGCTGTTGGGCAGCGTTGCCCTGGCGGTGGTAGCCGGGCTGGTCTATGGCGATTTCAACTGGGCGGTGCTGGCCACCTTCCTGCTGGCGGCCTGGGTGCTGCTGGCCGGAGTGCGCGATATCCTCGACAAGACTCGCAACAAAGGTCTGATCAAGGGCCTGCCGAGCCTGACCCGCAGCTATTGGGGCATGCAGCTGGCGCACCTGGGTATCGCGGTCTGCGCCCTGGGCGTGGTGCTGTCGAGCCAGGAAAGCGCCGAGCGCGACCTGCGCATGGCGCCGGGCGAGTCCATGGAACTGGGCGGTTACCACTTTATCTTCGAAGGCGCCAAGCATGTCGAAGGGCCGAACTTCACCTCGGACCAAGGCACGATCCGGGTGATTGAAAACGGCAAGGAAGTGGCGCTGCTGCACCCGGAGAAACGCTTGTACACCGTGCAGCAATCGATGATGACCGAAGCCGGGATCGACGCCGGTTTCACCCGTGACCTCTACGTCGCCCTCGGCGAACCACTGGAAAACGGCGCCTGGGCGGTGCGGGTGCACGTCAAACCGTTCGTGCGCTGGATCTGGTTCGGCGGTCTGCTGACCGGACTTGGCGGAGCACTGGCGGCCCTGGACCGGCGTTATCGGGTCAAGGTGAAAAGCCGTGTGCGTGAAGCGCTGGGCATGAGTGGAGCGACGGCATGAAGCGTTGGTTGATGGTATTACCGCTGGCGGCGTTCCTGGTGATGGCGGTGTTTCTCTATCGCGGCTTGTACCTCGATCCGTCCGAGCTGCCGTCGGCGATGATCGGCAAGCCGTTCCCGGCGTTCGCATTACCCAATGTGCAGGGCGACAAGAAGCTGACCGTGGCCGACCTGCAAGGCAAGCCGGCGCTGGTGAATGTCTGGGGTACCTGGTGCATTTCCTGCCGGGTCGAGCACCCGGTGCTGAACAAGCTGGCCCAGCAGGGGGTGTTGATCTATGGCATCAACTACAAGGATGACAATGCCGAGGCGCTGAAGTGGCTGAAGGAGTTCCATAACCCCTACCAGCTGAATATCCGCGACGAACAGGGCACCCTGGGCCTGGACCTGGGGGTGTACGGCGCGCCGGAGACCTTCTTCCTCGACGCCAAGGGTGTGATTCGCTACAAGCACGTCGGTGTGATCGACGAGACGGTCTGGCGTGAGCAACTGGCGACGGTGTATCAGTCGCTGGTGGACGAGGCCCGACCATGAAGCGCTGGTTAGCCGCGGTCGCCCTGGGCCTGAGCCTGGTCGGTGTAGCCCATGCCGCCATCGACACCTATGAGTTCGCCAACGACGCCGAGCGTGAACGTTTTCGCGACCTGACCAAGGAACTGCGCTGCCCCAAGTGCCAGAACCAGGACATCGCCGATTCCAACGCGCCGATTGCCGCCGACCTGCGCCGGGAGATTTTCCGCATGCTCGGCGAGGGCAAGGACAATCAGCAGATCATCGACTTCATGGTCGACCGTTATGGCGACTTCGTGCGCTACAAACCGGCCCTGAGCGGCAAGACCGCCTTGCTCTGGTTCGGCCCGGCCGGCCTGTTGCTGGGCGGTTTTGTCGTGATCGCGGTGATCGTCCGCCGTCGTCGTGCCGAGGGCGCCGCTGCCCCGGACGCGCTTTCCGCCGAGGAGCGTCAGCGCCTCGACCACCTGCTGGATAAGAAAACCGAATGATTGATTTCTGGCTCGCTACAGGTCTGTTGTTACTGATTGCCCTGAGTTTCCTGTTGCTTCCGATCTTGCGTGAACGCCGTGTGCAGCGCGAAGAAGACCGCACCGCGTTGAACGTTGCCCTCTACCAGGAGCGTGTCGCCGAGTTGCAGGCGCAGCAGGTTGAAGGCGTGCTCAGTGCCGAGCAGATGGACAGCGGTCGGGCGGAAGCGGCCCGCGAGTTGTTGGCCGATACCGAAGGTGTGGCGCCGGCTCGTGTCTCACGGTTGGGCAAACCGTTGCCGTTGCTGGCGGCGTTGCTGGTACCGGTACTGGGGTTGGCGCTGTACCTGCATTTTGGCGCCAGCGACAAGGTCGAGCTGACCCGTGAGTTCGCCCAGGCGCCGCAGTCCGTGGAAGAGATGACCCGGCGTCTGGAGCGGGCGGTGGCGGCCCAGCCGGATTCGGCCGAAGGCCTGTATTTCCTCGGGCGTGCCTATATGGCCCAGGACCGTGCGGGGGATGCGGCGAAGGTTTTCGAGCGTACCGTCAAGGTCGCCGGACGCCAGCCGGAGTTGCTCGGGCAGTGGGCCCAGGCGCAGTACTTCGCCGATGGCAAGCAGTGGTCGCCGCAGGTTCAGGCGCTGACCGACGAAGCCCTCAAGATCGATCCGAAGGAAGTCACTAGCTTGGGTCTGTTGGGGATCGCGGCGTTTGAGGGGCAACGTTACCAGGAGGCTATCGACTACTGGAAACGCCTGCTGGCGCAATTGCCGCCGGACGACAATTCCCGTGCCGCGTTGCAGGGTGGTATCGACCGCGCCAGTGAGAAGCTGCTGGCGAGCGGTGGCAAGGTCGCGGTCGTCGAGCTGCCTGTGGTCAAGGGCGCGTTGTTGAAAGTGCGGGTTGATCTGGCGGCGGAGCTGAAGGCCAAGGTCCAGCCGGGTGACAGTGTCTTCATTTTTGCCCGGGCCACCCAGGGGCCGCCGGCACCGCTGGCGGCCAAGCGTCTGACGGTCGCCGACCTGCCGGCTACTGTCGAATTGGGCGATGCGGACGCGATGATGCCGCAATTGAAACTGTCGAACTTTCCTGAAGTCCAACTGGTTGCACGGGTATCCCGCGCCGGCCAACCGACGGCGGGCGAGTGGATCGGGCGCAGCCAGCCGTTGGCCAGCAGCACCGTCGCGCAACAGAACCTGACCATCGACAGCCCGGATAAATAGAGAATTCGCCATGACCGCCATCGCTCGCCTCACCCTGTTAACGCTGGTCCTGGGGTTGAGCGCTTGTGCGGTCCATCGCCCGCCGACGCCGGGCGAACCGACGATCCCGCCTTCCGGTCCGACGACCCAACCTTATCCATCGGGCACGCCGGGTAAACCTATTCCACCGGGAAAACCCCGTCCGAGCTTCTCACCGACCTTTGCCCCGCCACCGGGTGGCAACAGTCATTGGGACGGGCAGATGGGCGTCTATGTCCTCGACAACCAGACCAACACCTTCTATCGCCAGCGCACCTACTACCGCTGGAACAACGGCTGGAGCCGCGCCATCAGCCCCAATGGACCCTGGGAAGACACCGATATCCATGGCGTGCCGCCGGGGCTGGGCAAGCAGTTCGGGCAGTGAGTGAAAACGGCGATCTTTAGAGGTCGCCGTTTTTTCGTCATTTTGCAATGCCCAGAAACACCCTCTTCGAGTGCAGAATCAAACCGGGAAGACAATATTTTCATCCCCCAATCCCGCTATCAGCGCTATAACAGTCCTGTTGAATTGAGAACCGTTTATCTCCCACCCAAGGAACCTGACGTCCCATGAATTCGATTTTCGGCAAATTGGCCCGCCGCAGTGCGTTGGCCTCGGCGATGAGTCTGGCGGTATTGATGTCTGTTGGTGTTGTCCAGGCCGCCGACGCCCCGGCCCAGCGGGTGGCGGTGCGCGGTGAAATCACGGCGCTCGACGGTGATGCGCTCAAGGTCCATACCATCGCTAATGAGGATGTCACGGTAGGCCTGACCAAGGACACTCAGGTCCGCGGCGTGACACTCGCGAATCTCTCGGATATCAAGCCCGGCAGCTACATCGGCACGGCGGCGATGCCTGGCCCGGATGGCACGCTGACGGCGATGGAAGTGCATGTGTTCCCACCGGAGATGGCCGGTACCGGGGACGGTCACCGTCCTTTCGATCTGGCCCAGGGCAGCACCATGACTAACGGTCGGGTGGGTGAGTTGAAGGTCGCCAACGGGCGGACCCTGACCCTGAGCTACAAAGGCGGGGAGAAGAAGATCGTGGTGCCCGATGGCGTGCCTGTGGTCAACCTGGTGCCAGGCGATCGCAGCCTGCTCAAGCCGGGGGTCAAGGTGGTGCTGTTTGCCCAGCAAGGCGCGGACGGCAAGCTGACGGCAGCGGGGATTTCGGCGGGCAAGGATGGGGTCAAGCCGCCGATGTAGGAGGCGTTTGGACCATCGCTTTCACGGGTAATCGAGCGTCGACCGACCGCTCCAGCAGTATCGAGTCGCTCCCGCACCTTATGAACGACGCGGACCTGTAGGAGCTTGGCTTGCCAGCGAAGGGGCCCTCAAGACCGCCCAAAGCTTCGCTGGCAAACCCAGTTCCTAACGCTCAGGGTTACTTGCCGTTATAGATCTGATCGAACACACCACCATCACTGAAGTGGGTCTTCTGCACCGTGCGCCAGTCGCCGAAGGTCTTCTCCACCGAGAGGAAGTCGACTTTCGGGAAGCGGTCGGTGAACTTGGCCAGCACCTGCGGATCACGCGGACGCAGGTAGTTGTTGGCGGCGATTTCCTGGCCTTCCGGCGACCACAGGTACTTCAGGTATTCCTCGGCCACTGCGCGAGTGCCTTTCTTGTCGACCACCTTGTCCACCACGCTCACCGGCGGCTCGGCCTCGGCGGACACGCTTGGGTAGACCACTTCGAACTGATCGCGACCGAATTCACGGGCAATCATTTCCGCTTCGTTCTCGAAGGTCACCAGCACGTCGCCGATCTGGTTGGTCATAAAGGTGGTGGTAGCCCCACGACCGCCGGTATCAAGCACCGGAACCTGTTTGAACAGCTTGCCGACAAACTCCTTGGCCTTGTTCTCGTCGCCGCCGTTCTTCAGCACATAACCCCACGCCGACAGATAGGTGTAGCGGCCATTACCCGAGGTCTTGGGGTTCGGGACGATCACCTGGACACCGTCCTTGAGCAGGTCCGGCCAGTCTTTCAGGGCCTTGGGGTTGCCCTTGCGCACGATGAAGACGGTGGCGGAAGTGAATGGCGCACTGCTGTTCGGCAGACGGGTAGCCCAGTTGTCCGGTACCAGCTTGCCGTTGTCCGCCAGGGCGTTGATATCGGTGGCCATGTTCATGGTGATCACGTCCGCCGGCAGGCCGTCGATAACCGAACGCGCCTGTTTGCTGGAGCCGCCGAAGGACATCTGCAAGGTGATGTTTTCATTGTGCTCGGCCTGCCAGTGCTTCTGGAACGCTGCGTTGTAGTCTTTGTAGAAGTCACGCATCACGTCGTAGGAAACGTTCAGCAAGGTCGGTGCGGCCTGGGCCAGGCTGCCAAAGGCCAGGCCAGCGGCCAGAAGTGAGGCGCCAAAGAGTTTTTTCACTGCGCAGTCCTTGTTTCAACTGAGAGAGGGGCAATTTGCCAGCAACTATAACGGCGCTGACATAGTCACTTAAAGATTAAAAAGTACTTTGCTTATTCTATTTTCTTGTATAGCGGATTCCCACAGCGAGAGCAGAAAGAGGCTTCCGGCTCGTGGCTGTTTTTCCCGCAAACCGGGCAGTCGTGCTTGTGGGAATCACCACGCATGGCGCTGGCGAGTTCCGCGGTGAAGATCCCGGTGGGAACGGCGATGATCGAGTAACCGGTGATCATCACCAGGGATGAAATCACCTGGCCCAGCACGGTCTTGGGCACGATATCGCCATACCCCACGGTGGTGAGGGTAACGATAGCCCAGTAGATGCCCTTGGGAATGCTGGTAAAGCCATGCTCCGGGCCTTCGACCACGTACATCAGGGTGCCGAACACGATCACCAGGGTGCAGACGCTGAGCAGGAACACCAGGATCTTCTGCTTGCTGCCGCGCAGGGCGTCGAGCAGGTAGTGTGCCTGTTTCAGGTACGGGCCGAGCTTGAGGACCCGGAAGATCCGCAGCATGCGGATGATGCGGATGATCAGCAGGTACTGGGCGTCGCTGTAGTAGAGCGCGAGGATCCCCGGCACGATGGCCAGCAGATCCACCAGCCCGTAGAAGCTGAAGGCGTAGCGCAGCGGCCGTGGCGAGCAGTACAGGCGCAGCAGGTACTCGACGGCGAAGATAAAGGTGAAGCCCCATTCGATATAGGCCAGGGGAGCGGCGAAGGTCTGGTGGAAACTCTCGATGCTGTCGAGGATCACGATCACCAGGCTGGCGAGGATGATCAGCAGCAGGGTTTTGTCGAAGCGCCTGCCGGCGACGGTGTCGGATTGGAAAACCATGACGTAGAGTCGCTGGCGCCAGTCGTTGTTGCTGTTCATGAGGTGTTGCCCAAGCTTATGGATGTGGGAAGCGTGGGGGATTGCCGATCAATGCGCAAGCCGGGGGGCTTGGCCGCTGTCGTCGCTGGCCTGGTGTAGCACGCGGGCCCCGGCCCGGATCAGCCAGCAGGCGAGGATAAAGGGCGCGGTCAGCGGTGCCAGGCCGAGGGCGGAAAAACCGGGTGTCAGTGCGCTCGCCAGGAGCATGCCGATCAGCGCGGGCCAGGGTGTGCGCTGGTGCTGGCTCAGGGCGAGCGCGACCAGCGCCGGGTTGTAGCCGGCCAGGCCGAGTTGAGTGGGTGACGCAGGATCATGCAGGAGGGCGAAGGCCAGCCCGACGGTACTGCCGAGGACCGCCCAGAAAGCGGCACGGCGATTGGCGATCAGCAACCCGATGAAGATCGACAAGGCCGCCAGGGGCTGGCCGAGGAAGATGATCTGGCCCAGGCCCATGAAGACGGTGTTGGCGTAGGCGACGGCATCGTCTAGGGGAAGTGGCAAGCTGCTTGACGGGTTGTGGGTTGTGAAGGTCAGCAGCAACCAGCTCAAGCCGACAAAGGGCGCGGTGTAGGCGGGCAGGCTTTGGTCATTGCCGGCGTGCTTGAGCCATTGCCGGACCAGGATCGCGCTCAGCCCGGAGGCGGCGATGATCAGTGGCGGGATCAGTATCGACCAGGGAAACTGCTGGCTGATCAGCAGGCCCAGCAACACGCCGTTGTAGCTGTAGAGACCGGCCTGGCGCTCGGCCTTGGGGTAGCTGCGACGTTGGGCGGTGAGCAGGCCGGCAAGACCACCGAGTAACGCGCCGCCGAGCAGGGTCGGTGCCGCCAGGAGTATTGCCAGCAGGCAGCACAGGCCGCAGAGCGGATGGCGCTGGAGGAAAATCTGGCTGAAGCCGTTGAGCAGGGCGGTTGCCCAGTCTGGGCAGTGGGGCGTGTTCGGAGTTTTCGGCATGGTGGGGTGTCAGGGGGAATTCTTCAATCAAGGTTGAACGCGATCCCTGTAGGCGCTGGCTCCTGCAGTTGACCGCGTTCAGTCGGGAGAGGATCTAGCGCTCGCGAATCGAGAAGTTCGCCATATGCTCCAGGCCCTTGATCAGCGCCGAATGGTCCCACTGGCTGCCGCCGATGGCCGCGCAAGTGTTGAATACCTGTTGGGCATTGGCGGTATTGGGCAGGTTGATATTCAGCTCGCGGGCACCGGCCATGGCCAGGTTCAGGTCCTTCTGGTGCAGGCTGATGCGGAAGCCCGGGTCGAAGGTGCCCTTGATCATGCGTTCGCCATGCACTTCGAGGATTTTCGACGAGGCAAAGCCGCCCATCAGTGCTTCACGGACCTTGGCCGGGTCGGCGCCGTTTTTCGCGGCGAACAGCAGCGCCTCGGCCACCGCCTGGATATTCAGGGCGACGATGATCTGGTTCGCCACCTTGGCGGTCTGGCCGTCACCGTTGCCGCCCACCAGGGTGATGTTCTTGCCGATATTCTGGAACAGCGGCAGGGCGCGGGCGAAGGCCTGGGCGTCGCCGCCGACCATGATGCTCAGTGTCGCGGCCTTGGCGCCGACTTCACCGCCGGACACCGGGGCGTCGAGGTACTGCGCGCCTTTCTCGTTGATCCTGGCCGCGAACGCCTTGGTCGCGGTGGGCGAGATCGAGCTCATGTCGATGACGATCTTGCCCGGCCCCACGCCGGCGGCAATCCCGTCGGCACGGAACAGCACGTCCTCGACCTGCGGGGTATCCGGCACCATGACAATGATGAATTCGGCTTCCTGGGCGACTTCTTTCGGGCTCGCCAGGGCCACCGCGCCGGCGCTGATCAGGTCGACCGGAGCAGCATCGTGGTGGTTGGACAGGAACAGGCTGTGACCTGCCTTTTGCAGGTTGGCGGCCATGGGATGGCCCATGATGCCGGTGCCGATAAAACCGATTTTAGCCATGACAACGTCCTCTTTTTCTTATATCGCGTTATGGGTTTTCAACCAGCCCAGCCCGGCTTCGGTGCTGGTCAGCGGCTTGTATTCGCAACCGACCCAGCCCTGATAACCGATGCGGTCCAGGTGCTCGAACAGGAATCGATAGTTGATCTCTCCGGTCCCCGGTTCATGCCGTCCGGGGTTATCGGCCAGTTGCACATGGTTGATCTCGGCCAGGTGGTCGGACAGGCTCCGCGCCAGGTCACCCTCCATGATCTGCATGTGGTAGATGTCGTATTGCAGGAACAGGTTGGCGCTGCCCACCTGATGGCGAATCGACAGAGCCTGGGCCGTGGTGTTCAGGTAGAAGCCAGGGATGTCGCGGGTGTTGATCGCTTCCATCACCAGGCGGATGCCGACGGCTTCAAGTTTTCCGGCGGCGTACTTGAGGTTGTCGACGAAGGTCTTTTCCAGCACGGCGTCATCGACGCCCTGGGGGCGGATGCCGGCCAGGCAGTTGATCTGGGTATTGCCCAGCACCTGTGCATAGGCGATGGCCAGGTCGACCCCGGCACGGAACTCCTCGACCCGGTCCGGGTGGCAGGCAATCCCGCGTTCGCCCTTGGCCCAGTCGCCGGCTGGCAGGTTGAACAGCACTTGGGTCAGGCCGTGGGCATCCAGTTGCGCCTTGATCTCGGCGGAGCTGAAGTCATAGGGGAACAGGTATTCCACACCGTTGAAACCGGCATCGGCGGCGGCCTTGAAACGGGCGAGGAAATCTTCTTCGGTGAAAAGCATGGACAGGTTGGCGGCAAAGCGTGGCATGGCAATCTCCTGGCGAATCGATACAAAGCGTTTGGACAGGCCGCGGGCGCAGCGATAGCGGCAGTGAAGGTGATATCGCTGGCGCTGGCAAGCCTGTCCCGGCGCGGGTGTGTGATCAGTCGAGCAAGGCAATCGCCGTCGGTGCATCGTTGCCGACCAGCGCCAGGTCTTCGAACTCGTTGATGGCGTTGATCTCGGTGCCCATGGAAATATTGGTCACCCGTTCGAGGATGATCTCGACAATCACCGGCACGCTGAACTCCTCGATCATCGCCTGGGCCTGACGCAGCGCGCCCTGGATCTGATCCGGCTCGAACACCCGCAGGGCCTTGCAACCCAGGCCCTCGGCGACGGCCACATGGTCCACACCATAGCCATTGAGCTCGGGCGCATTGAGGTTGTCGAAGGACAACTGCACGCAGTAGTCCATATCGAAGCCGCGTTGGGCCTGGCGGATCAGTCCCAGGTAGGAGTTGTTCACCACCACGTGGATATACGGCAGCTTGAACTGCGCGCCCACCGCCAGTTCCTCGATCATGAACTGGAAGTCATAGTCGCCGGACAGTGCCACCACCTTGCGGTCCGGATCGGCCTTGACCACCCCCAGCGCGGCCGGGATGGTCCAACCCAAGGGGCCGGCCTGGCCACAGTTGATCCAGTGCCGTGGCTTGTAGACGTGGAGGAACTGCGCGCCGGCAATCTGCGACAGGCCGATGGTGCTGACGTAGCAGGTGTCCTTGCCGAACACCTGGTTCATCTCTTCATAGACGCGCTGGGGTTTGACCGGCACGTTGTCGAAGTGGGTCTTGCGCTGCAGGCTGGCCTTGCGCTGCTGGCAATCGGCGAGCCAGGCACTGCGGTCCTTCAGCTTGCCGGCGGCCTGCCATTCGCGGGCCACTTCGATAAACACCGTCAGGGCGGCGGCGGCGTCGGAAACGATGCCCAGGTCCGGGGTGAAGACGCGGCCGATCTGGGTCGGCTCGATGTCCACGTGAATGAAGGTGCGCCCTTCGGTGTAGACCTCCACGGAACCGGTGTGACGGTTGGCCCAGCGGTTGCCGATACCCAGCACCACATCGGACTTGAGCAGCGTGGCGTTGCCGTAGCGGTGGGAGGTTTGCAGCCCGACCATGCCGACCATCAGCGGGTGATCGTCGGGAATCGTGCCCCAGCCCATCAGGGTCGGGATTACCGGAATGCCGGTCAGCTCGGCGAACTCCACCAGCAGCTCGCTGGCGTCGGCATTGATGATGCCGCCACCGGCCACCAGCAGCGGACGTTCTGCCTGGTCGAGCAGGGCCAGGGCCTTCTCGACCTGAATCCGGGTAGCGCTTGGCTTGGCCAGGGGCAGCGGTTCGTAGGCGTCGATATCGAATTCGATTTGCGCCATCTGTACATCGAACGGCAGGTCGATCAGCACCGGGCCGGGGCGGCCGGAGCGCATTTCATAAAAGGCTTTCTGGAAAGCGTAGGGCACCTGGCCGGGTTCGAGCACGGTGGTCGCCCACTTGGTCACCGGCTTGACGATGCTGGTGATGTCCACGGCCTGGAAGTCTTCCTTGTGCAGCCGTGCCCGTGGCGCTTGACCGGTGATGCAGAGGATCGGGATCGAGTCGGCGCTGGCGCTGTACAGGCCGGTGACCATGTCGGTGCCGGCCGGGCCCGAGGTGCCGATGCACACGCCGATATTGCCAGCCTTGGTGCGGGTGTAACCCTCGGCCATGTGCGAGGCGCCTTCGACGTGGCGAGCAAGGACGTGATCGATACCGCCGAGCTTTTGCAACGCGCTGTACAGCGGGTTGATCGCGGCACCGGGAATGCCGAAGGCGGTGTCCACGCCTTCGCGACGCATCACCAGGACGGCGGCTTCGATTGCTCTCATTTTGCTCATTATTTTGTGCCTCTTGCGTTTTGTAATTGTATACAAGTTGCTGTGTGGCGAGTGTATTCACGCAGAGCGGTGCTGGTCAATGCCTTTTCTAAAATGATGGGTGGATTCGTTCTGGGGCCGTTTTTTGAGGGATTGGATGAGTGTTTCTATATTTTTGTATACAAAAATATTTATCATTGTGTTCTATTTGTCTGGCCGAACTGCTTCTGGAAGGGAGCGTCAACGGCACTCTCCTCACTCGATAAGGACGGCACCATGAGCGCTTTAACCTTGAACGTCGCAGTCAGCCTGGCCAGCGAGGCGATTGCCGCCGGCCGGGCCATTTCGGCAGCACCGCTGACCATTGCGGTGCTGGATAGCGGTGGTCACCTGGTGACACTGCAACGCGAGGATGGGGCGAGCCTGCTGCGCCCGCAGATCGCCATCGGCAAGGCCTGGGGGGCGATCGCCCTGGGCAAGGGCTCGCGCTTGCTTGCATTGGATGCGCAGCAGCGGCCGGCGTTTGTGGCGGCGTTGAACAGCCTGGGGCAGGGCAGCGTGGTGCCGGCGCCGGGTGGAGTGTTGATTCGCGATCAGGAGGGGAAGGTGATCGGGGCCATCGGGATCACCGGCGATACGTCGGATATCGACGAGCAGTGCGCGATCAGTGCGGTCGAGGCGTTGGGGTTGGTGGCGGATGCCGGGGTGTCAGTCTGACTCGCGGTCCGGCTCACAGCCTTTGAGCACCAGTCGCACGATGGTCTGCGCCGCCGCTTCATAGTCGGCGTCTTCCAGCTTGGCCTTGCCGGTGATCGAGGAGATCTGCCAGTCGAAATCGGCATAGGTCTGGGTCGCGGCCCAGATGCTGAACATCAGGTGATGGGGATCGAGCGGGGCGATCAGGCCGCGGTCGATCCAGGTCTGGATGCAGGCGATATTGTGTCGGGCCTGGGCGTTGAGCTGTTCCACCTGCTCGGGGCTCAGGTGCGGCGCGCCGTGCATGATTTCGCTGGCGAAGACCTTGGAGGCGAACGGCAGGTCGCGGGAGATACGGATCTTCGAACGGATATAACCGGCCAGCACCTCGGCGGGCACGCCCGCGGGGTTGAAGGGCGTCGAGGCCTGGAGGATCGGCTCGATGATGCTTTCCAGCACCTCGCGGTAGAGGTTGTCCTTGGACTTGAAGTAGTAGTAGACATTGGGCTTGGGTAGGCCGGCCTTGGCCGCAATATCGCTGGTCTTGGTGGCGGCGAAGCCCTTGTCGGCGAACTCTTCGCTGGCGGCGCGCAGGATCAGTTCACGGTTGCGTTCGCGGATGGTGCTCATAAACCAGGTTTTTCCTTGCCGGCCCGGGCGGTTGGGCATGGTAGCACCGGGTTTGCGCAAGGCTCAAGAATGCCCCTTCCACACGTCTGAATGAGCAAACCGCAGGAGCGGCAGGACCTGCCGGCTCCCACGGGATTCACCGCGCGTTCAAGCGCCCGGCCCCCTCAGAAGTGGTACTTGATCAACAGGCTCGCGGTGTCCTGGTTGGTCCTGAAGTCGCTGCTGCTCTGGAGGCCGTACTTGTTCTTCCAGTAGTCGTACTCGATACCCACGTACAACTGTTTCTCACCCCAATGCAGGGCCTTGCCCAGGTCGTATTTGATCTGCGGGTTGAAGTGCAGGTTGGCGTGGTAGGTCCCTTGGGCATTGCGGTCGTTGTCCACCACCCAGTCCATATAGCCGTCGATCAGCACGTTGGAGCTGCCCACTGGGATGGTGTAGGACCAGACCGGGGTGATCTGCCAGATATTGCTGCCCGGGCGGTTGCTGTCGGTATGGCGCTGGTAGAAGTTCAGCTGGAAGTAGTCGAAGCCGGGTACGTCCAGGTCGAAGCCGGGGCCGAACAGGTAGGAGTTGGTGTCGCCTTCGCCGAACTCGTAGGTCATGGCCAGCAGCACATCCTTGACCGGGCCGAAGGCGAACGAACGATCGAAGATCTTGCCCATGGACAGGCGCGGGGTGAACTCGCCGTAGTAGGTGTTCGGGCCGAGATTGGTGTCGGCCTTGCCGTTGTAGAAGATCCGGTCGAGGAAGAAGAAGTTGTCACCGTACTTCCAGGCGTCGGCGTGTTCGAAGGTCAGTGTCTGCTGGATCTGCGGATTGACGGTGAAATTCTTGCCGTACAGGTAGGTCAGGCTGTTGTTCTGCCATTGCAACAGGTCGCCTGCGCAGGCGGTTCCTGCACCCAGCAGGGTGGTGGACAATATCAGGCTCGTACAAGTGCGCTTCATGGGTGTGCTCCCTAAGGTCAGTGGTTCCACGATTTCCGTCGTTCGGCGCTCTGGGTCTGGCGCCTTTTTTCTCTGTGTGCCACCACCGACTCGCCAGCCAGCCTGCTCCTGGCAAGGGCTGGATCAAGGCAAAAAAAGGTCAAAGACGCCTCGTCCGGCTGTCCGTGGGACAGTCGAGCGGGAGTGCTTCGATGGGCCTTGGGGTTGTCCCGCGCCGGGATCGACTGGCGCTTGGGTCAGGTGTCGGTGGTGATGGCTTGTTCGAGCGGATTCGAGCGGGCGCGCAGGATACTGATTCGCGCCGCAGGGCTCAAGCGCCCCGTGTCAGAGCGCTCGACTCCGCCGGCAAAGGCATCAGTGCGGATGCACATGCCCGCTGAGTTCCGCCCGTTCGGCGCCCCCCAGCACGTTGAACAGCAGGTTCAGGGACACGGCGCTCAAGGTCGCCATGGCGATACCGCTGTGGGTGATCGGACCCATCCACAGCGGCAGGTGGGCGAAGAACTCCGGCCGCACCACGGGGATCAGGCCCATGCCGATGCTTACCGCCACCAGCAACTGGTTGCGCCGGTCGGAGATGTCGGCTTCCTGGAGGATCTTGATCCCGGTAGCCGCGACCATGCCGAACATGGCGATGGCCGCGCCGCCCAGTACCGCCGGTGGAATCGAGGCGACCAGGAACGCCGCCTTGGGCAGCAGGCTGAGGACGATCAGGAAGATCCCGGCGACGATGGTCACCGAGCGGCAGCGCACGCCGGTCATCTGCACCAGACCGATGTTCTGGGCGAAGGAGGAGTGGGTGAAGGTGTTGAAGAAACCGGCCAGGAACGACGCGCCGGCGTCGCACAGCAAGCCGCGCCGGAGCATGCGCGGGGTGACGTCCTGGCCGGTGATCTTGCCCAGGGCGAGGAACATCCCGGTGGACTCGACGAAGATGATCACCACCACCAGGCACATGGACAGGATCGGCGCGAGGTGGAACTGCGGCAGGCCGAAATGCAGCGGGGTGACCACTTTCAGCCAGGGCGCCTGGGCCAGGCCGCTGAGGTCGACCATGCCGATGGCGCCGGACAGCACATAGCCCAGGACCATGCCGATCAGCACCGAAATATTCACCCAGAAGCCGCGCATGAAGCGGTTGATCAGCAGGATGGTGGCCAGCACCAGCGCGGCGACGGTGAGATAGATCGGCGAGCCGAATTGTGTCGCGGCACTGCCGCCGCCGGCCCAGTTGACCGCCACCGGAAACAGCGAGAGGCCGATGGCGGTGATCACGGTGCCGGTGACCAGGGGTGGGAAGAAGCGCACGACCTTGGACATGAAGGGGGCGATCAGCAGGCCGAAGAAACCGGCGGCGATGGTGGCGCCGAAGATCCCGGTCATGCCGATACCGGGCATGCCGGCCATGGCCACCATGCTGCCGACGGCGGCGAAACTGGCGCCCATCATCACCGGCATGCGGATGCCCATGGGGCCGATGCCGAGGGATTGCACCACGGTGGCGATACCGGCCACCAGCAGGTCGGCGTTGATCAGAAAGGCGATTTCCTCACGACCCAGGCCGGCGGCCTGTCCGATGATCAGCGGTACGGCGACGGCGCCGCCATACATCAGCAGAACGTGTTGCAGACCCACCAGGATCAGCTGCAACAGGGGCAGACGCTGGATAGCGGGTGCGGCGGGGATGCGCGGTTCGGATAACTCGGACATGCAACACCTCGGATCTTTTTTATTCTTGTGGTTTTAGCGCTGTGTGGTTGCGGACAGCGTTTTTTGTAACCGGGGCAACGCAACCGTTTCACGGTTGATCGCGAACCTGTAGGAGCGTGGCTTGCCCGCGAATAGGCCCTCAAGACCGCTAAAAGCTTCGCGGGCAAGCCACGCTCCTACAGGTATTACGGTGTCTCCAAATCAGTTAGCTAACAGTGACATTCAGTTGGTGCGTGCCCCCTGGTTGATCCAGGCAGCGATCAGGTCACGTTCCTGCTGGGTCATCTGGGTGATGTTGCCCAGCGGCATGATCTGGGTGGTGATGGCCTGGGCCTGAATACGTGGGGCCAGTTGCTGGATCTGTTGCGCGGTATCGAAGATCACCCCCGCCGGCGCCGAACTGAACAGCGGGCTGGTGGGCTGGGCCGAATGACACACCGCGCAACGTTCCTGGATCACGCTGTGAACCTTGTCGAAGCTGACGTCGGCGGCACTCGCTGTGGTCGCCGTCGTTGGCGCTGGAGCAGGAACCGAATTCGGTACCTGAGCGGCGGCCGGTGCGACTGCAACGGCCGGCGCCTCTGGTGCCGTCGGCGTGGCCTGGGCCGGCTTGCCGCCCAACGCGGTTTCCGGCAACGGCTGGTATTCGATCTTCGCCGGGGCCTTGGCCACTTGCGGTGCGCTCGGCGCCGGCGTCGGGCCGGTGACATAAGCCAGGCAGATCATCCCGAGGGCCGCGACCGGCAAGGTCCAGGCGAACTTGTGACTGTTGTGGCGGGTGTTGAAATAGTGCCGCACCAACACCGCCAGCACCGCGATCCCGGCCAGGATCAGCCAGTTGTACGGGCTGCCATAGGTGCTCGGGAAGTGGTTGCTGATCATGATGAACAGCACCGGCAGGGTGAAGTAGTTATTGTGCCGTGAACGCAACAGGCCCTTGGCCGGCAGGCTCGGGTCCGGCGTGCGGTTCTCGGCGATGGCCGCCACCAGGGCGCGCTGGGCCGGCATGATGATGCGGAACACGTTGCCGACCATGATGGTGCCGATGATCGCGCCGACGTGCAGGTACGCACCGCGACCGCTGAACACCTTGCTGAACCCGTAGGCGGCGGCAATCAGCAGCACGAACAGGATAAAGCCGAGCAGGGCCGGGCGTTTACCCAGGGCCGAGTCACAGAGGAAGTCGTAGACGAACCAGCCGGCGATCAACGCGCCGATACCGATGGCCACGCCCTCGGGGCCGCTCAGGCCGCTGCCGGGCGCAACGAGGTAGAGCACCGGGTTGGAGTAGAACACCACGCAGAGCAGCGCGATCCCCGACATCCAGGTGAAATAGGCCTCCCATTTGAACCAGTGCAGGTTGTCCGGCATGGTCGGTGGGGCCAGCTTGTATTTTTCCAGGTGGTAGATACCGCCGCCGTGGATCGCCCAGAGGTCGCCAGCGAGGCCGTCCCTGGGGTTGACCCGGTTGAGGTTGTTCTCCAGCCAGACGAAGTAGAACGATGCACCGATCCAGGCCACGCCCGTGATCATGTGAATCCAGCGCACGCTCAGGTTCAGCCATTCCATCAGATGTGCTTG
>Ga0209888_1000351_pt1 | contig 24822 bp, 18 predicted proteins | sample OrgsoiDNA_201059_FD_185807 | JGI IMG/M metagenome (GOLD analysis project Ga0209888, IMG submission 185807) | Permafrost soil microbial communities from the Arctic, to analyse light accelerated degradation of dissolved organic matter (DOM) -... | ecosystem: Environmental > Terrestrial > Soil >...
CGGGTCGAGGGCGGTTTGCGGCCGTTCTCGGAAATCGGCGACGCCCGCAGTTCCCTGCAACTGCTGGCCCATGAGCTGGAGGAGAACCTCGGCGTTCCGGGGCACGATGCCCGGGAGCGCGCGCTGGACAACATTGCGCTGCTGCAGCTCGGTGCGGTGCAGGCACAAGGTCTTCCCGACTGGCTGTCCACGGCGGCCCGCGCGGTCCGCCAACAGTACGCGCGACTGCTGGCCCGCTATCAGAGAAGCATGCATGCCCTGGAACTCAAGCTGGAGCGCCAGCTACCGGACCTCGATGACTTTGCCCGGGAGAGCCTTATCAAACGGCTCAAGCAGGACGGTTTTGACCCGGAGCTGGATATCGACAAGCCGTTGTTCGATCTTCCCGACAGTGTCGAGCGGGTGTGGGGCGGGCATCCTGAACGCATGGTGGGTGAGTCGGGCCCGAAGACGGTGGTCAGCGAGGGGCGCACGACCTACAGCCTCTTGCGCCTGGCCCTGGAAAACCTCGACCCGCAAGCATCCGGGACCAAGCGTCGGTTGCAGCACGGGCGAATACTGGACCGTACCTGGCAGCAGCGACTGACCCCTGATTATCTGATCAGCATGATTTCGGCACTCGACCTTGGCGGCCACTACGACACCCTGATCCAGCGGACTTTTTACGGCGTCGATAATCCCGGGCTTGGACCGCTACGGGCGTTCGATCAGGCGCTGTTGTACCGGCTGGTCAGGCAACGCGCCCGAATGGAGTTGTTCAGTGCCCGACAACAGGGACTCAGCGACTGGGCCGCCGAGGTTTTCGAGAGGGCCCTGAGTGCGGAGTGTGCCGCCGACCTGCGCAACGAGCACCTTGACCTCGAACTGCACTTTGTCACTTTCGCTGGCCGGGTGTTTGCCCGGGCCCGGCATGTGGGCAATGCCGTGGCTATCCACGACAAGGTTTCTGCAAGAACGCTTATCTATCTGCCGGGCGCTCCCCATGAGCAGGTGTTGACCGAGCACGTTGACCTGGCGACCGCGCAGCGGGCGCTGGTCAATGTCGGACAGGCGCCGCAGCGGGTGGCGGACATTGTGCAAAGACTGGCGCCTGGCTGGGAGGCGGAAGCCATTGAGGGTTATCCCGCCGAGCAAGACCCGCAGGCGTCGGGCTCAAGGCCCCCGGAGCCTGCGCGCGATGATCGACTGCCAATTGGCCTGGCGTCTGTGGGGAGCGATCCGATTTCCGCGATCAGATCCACTTCGCTGTTGGCGGCCGTAAACAGCTGGTGGACGAGCGAGCCGGAGCAACCCGTGCCGGATCATGCGGCGCTGGAAAAGGAGGTCAGGCGCGAGATCGCGGAAAACCCCCAACACTGGTTGCGGCTCAGGAAAACCCAGCGCTGCGACCTGTCGCGGCTGCTGGCACATGCCTTTGTCCTGCGGGCGCAGCAACGGGCCTGGACGGTATCGAACTCGGGCCGGCAATTGTCGCAGTTGCGCGAGTTGCGTGAAGACGAGCAGCGTTCGGCCTACTGGCTCAGGGTGTTGTCGGTGGTGCCCATCGTCAGTATTGGGGTCAATGTCCGGGAGACGGCCGTGGCCTTGCGCCGGTTTCACCGCAGCGGTGATCCGCGCGATGCCTTGGAGCTCTTCAAGGCGGCGCATATGACGCTGGTCGATGCCGTGCTGACCTTCTACCCGCTGGGCAAGGGCGCCGGTGCGGTCTCCCGGCCGCTACGGGCCGGTCAGCGGGGCTGGTCGCGCGTGGCCTTGCGGACCCTCGATCGTCGACAGAGCTTGTCTCATAACGGCGCGATGGCCCTGAAAACGAAGGTTGCGCCAAAACCCAAGCCCCTGCTTCCCGGGTATGAAGCGAAGATTACCCCTGACGATGCGATGGCCCTGCACGGTCCGGCCAATGCCGGTAGCTACGCGAAAAACGGTGTGCAGTTCATCACCGACGGCAGCACCAGTTACGAGGTCTACCGGCCGAAGGGCGAGAGTGCCTTGCGCTTGAAGAAAACCGCCGCGCAGGACAATGAACTGATTCTGTATATCCACGAGCCGGGTGAATACCTGTTGCGTGCCGATGCGCCCGAGCCGCAGCCGGGTCCCAGTCGCGCGATGTGGCAACCCTGGACGCGACCTGCGTTGCCGGAGTCCGCCGGTCCGCCCGTGCTGCAACTGGAATGGATGACCCGGCGGCCGGCCTTGTTGCCCGTGGATTGGAAGACCCGGGGATTGGTCCTGGAAAGCGAACAGGTCGTGGAGCTGTCGGCGAGCCGGGGGCTGTATGCGAGGCGGGGGGCTGAACACGTTCGGCTGCTGAAGATCGATGAGCGCTATTTCGAACTGCTTCCCGATGGTTCCGGGATTCACTCCGATATCGTCTTTCTGAAACGTTCCGTGCCGTTGTCCGGCCATGCCGAGGCCGACTTCAATTTTTGGTGGACGCACCTGGACGAACAGCCGATACCGGCCACTTTTGATCAGCGCAACCAAGCCTGGACAGTGCGTGCGGCCTTGTTCGGCGAGCCTCTGGAGCAGACCCTGGCGCTACCCTTGGAAGGCATGACGCCGGCGAGTCGGCACAGGACGGTCAACCGGCTGATCCAACGGACCGATGTGGAGCATACGTCGGTCACGGCGACCCGGATGGTTGCGCTCAAGCGCACGCAGGAAACCTGGAGCTCACGGGGCGTGCACATGGATGTGCTGTTGCGCGAACTCGATGCCCGGTCCCTGGGGCGGACTCACTTTCGCATCGGGCGGGCGACCGATACCAGGGGCTTTTCCCGGTTGGACTTTGATCCGCCCCAGGCCGTCGACCCTCGGCTTTTCGACATCCGGGGGCCGGCGCGTATTGCCGAGTTGGCCGCGAAAAGCGAGAACGCGGTGATCACCGTCTTGCGTCGTCATGGTTTTGTCATGACCGAAATCCCGAAGTCCCAATCCTTCAATACGGTCAACCTGTTCTGTACCCACCCTGGCTCGGAACATTTGTACTACATCATGCTCAAATGGACCGACAAGCCCTCGGTGCCCATGACCCGCTATCAAGGTGGCCCGCGGCAGTTGACGGATGGCTGGTTCAACCGGCATTTCGCCCTGAGGCCCCTGGGTCAGCGTGCGCTGCTCAAACCGGTCAAGGAGGCCATGGAGCAGGGGCGTTTGGTGAAGCTCATCGCAGGGCTGCAGCGCTCGGGGGACACCGGGCTTGTCACGGTATTTTTTACCCGGGCGGTCTAGGGTTGTAGCGAGTCGCTTACAGGCCGTTCAGCGCGCAACGGCCACGGCTGACACCTGGGGCTTGGGTTGTATCGCCATTGTATCGTTCAAGAAAGCACGAATGGTTCACGTTATAATGAAGAAATCTATAGTCCAGGGGATGCTGGCTTGAAATATGCTTTGGTAGCGACAACAGGGTATTTGCTTCTGGTTGACCTGGAGTCGAAGCAGGTGACCCCCCTGGAAAACAACCGACCGGAATACTACGGCGTCTCCTGGTTTGCGGGCGCAACGGACCTGGTGTTGTCCCATACCGGTCTGGACAGTACCGACCTGGTTGATCTTTCCGGGTATGCGTTATCCGAACAAGGCTGGGTGTCCGAGGGCGCCCGTTCAAGCAAGGCGGTACTGTCGGCACCGCATCAGATTATTTGCGCCCCCGATGGTCGGGTCATCTGTGCCAACACGGGCCGTAACGTCATTACGGTCGTGGATCTTGAGCGCCCCAATACCTTCCAGGAAGCCGGGATCAGCGACGCACGTTGGGATCGCCTGGCGCTTGACCAGATTGTCGGCGACCACCTCAATTCGGTATTTCTGCAGGACGACAAGCTGTTCGTGATCGCCCATGGTCACAACAAGGGCTCGCAATTGGCGATCTTTTCCTATCCAGAACTCAACCTGCTTTCGTGTGAGTCCCTGGGGGCCAGGACCGGGCTGCACAATATCTGGGTGACGGCCGAGGGACAGCGGATCAGTTGTCACTCCGAGATCGGCGGGCTTGTGGATCTGGCTAGCGACAGTGTCCTCTGGGAATCGGGATCTTCCGGTTATACGCGCGGATTGGCGGCCAGCCGGGACTATGTCCTGGTGGGTGAAAGTCAGAAAACCGTTCGGGACCTGCGCCGTCATTCGTTGAGTGGGCTGTGGATTCTGGATCGCCAGAGCTGGCTCGCCGTCGACTACCTGTGCCTGGGCCCTTATGGCGGCGTCCAGGAAGTCCGCTTGCTCGATGTCCCTGATGAAGCGCATCACGGTCATCTGTTCCAGGGACTGGATAGCTTGTTGCAAAAAAACATGCTCACTGAGGTGGCACGCACCAAGTTGAAAGTGGCTGCGGACATGACTGAAGGGAAGCGCTTGTGGGCAGATTACACGTCCATATTCGGAATGCCTGAGACGCAAACCGATGGTGCTAGGCACGCAAGTCTGGCCGACCTGTGTCTGATGCTGAAGAAGCCTGAAGCGGACAACACCTCGTTGGCATTTTCCTACAGCCTTGAGGAACAGCCGGGGGCGCACGTCTCGGCCGTTATCGGTTATACCGGCTCAGGGGGCGATACCCATATGGCCGCCTTGTTGCTGCATCCGCACGACCAGGGGGCAGCGTTTTCAGTCTGGGTGAACGATGGTAGTGTCTGGGCTTCGTTGCCGGATATTTCGGTGTCGGGTCTTCCGGTGTCCGGCAGTATCCGCTGCGTGACCTCGGCGTCGGAGGTTGTGTTGTTCATCGATCAGCACGAGGTGTTAAGGCTAACGGCCACAACGCTGGGGCTGAGCCGTTGTGATGAAGGGCTGGGTATTCGCTGGATTGGCGCTTCGGTGAAGCCGATTCGGGAAGAGGGGTTGTCTGTTCCCCTATGACGAATGACCTTGACCTTGGAGACGGCGAAAGCGTAGGCTTCAAGCCAAGAAAGCACTGGTGCGCCGGCTGAGTTTCAAGTTATCCGGGCGAGTGTTTTCTTGGTTGCACTAAGGCCGCTGATAGCGGCCTTTATTTTGCCTGTCGTTTAGGCTTGATCCTGTCACCCTTCGGTACGATAGAGTAAAGCTCTGCTTTGGGCTTTCGAGTGGTGAGCTCAAAAATCGCCTCATCCATCACCTCATTACCGTACCCGTCCTGACGCAATTGTGTGCTCTTGACTGCCGTCATCCTTGGAGACGCTACCGTAATAGCGGTTTCGGCCAAGGCGAAACCAATTTGCACAACCATGTCGTCAATGGTGTAGCCATCACGCACAACTCGGCTTTCGTAGGCATGCCTACCGAGAAAGACGATTTCCGGATTCTCAAGCTGCGGTAATCCCTGGCTCTCTTTCTGCCTGTTGATTGCCTCAAATTGCACGTCTGTCAGAGTTCCAATGACAACCGCCCGCACTCGCCGCCCTCCAGCAATCTCGTTCAGATTGGCCCGGATGAGATACTCGGCATTGTCATATAGCGGCATTTCCTGTCCTTGGAATCGGGGCCAGATCCTCTCGATTTAACGCTGCAACAGGCCCATTGGGGCCTTGATGCATTTCGTAAACCAGCGAGGGTTTTCCCGACATCTGAATGCTCGGCCCACGTCCTTGATACATCGTGCCTCTGCACTCAACTTACAAATAACGCTCTCATCCCATGGCGAAAATGGACCACGCCGGTGATCGATGGGATTGCTCTGTTCCAGAGGTGTCTCCGCAACAACGGGTGGCGCGTGGTTGCACGGAGATCGTCGGTCTGCGGCCGATGAGTCAAAACTGGCTGTTGCTGGAATAGAAAGGTTTGCTGAAAAGAGTCGCGAGCTTGCAGCGTGTACCGGGCTCGGAGAGGGGCTTGGTGTTTCAGTCAGGATGTTATAGATCGCTTGGCGTGTATTCATCGGGCGACTACAAGTGGCCCGAAAACAAAAATGCCCCGGATCAACGATCCGGGGCATTTTATTTGCAGATGGTGCACCAGGCGGGATTCGAACCCACGACCCCTGCCTTCGGAGGGCAGTACTCTATCCAGCTGAGCTACTGGTGCTTATGCGGGCGACATCATACCCATGTCGGCTCGGGGCGTCCATTCAGGTTTTGTCGGGAAATTCTCTTCTTCGGTTTTCACCGGCCAAGCCCCCGGCCCGCCTCGGCTTGAGCAGTCCGTCCGGCAATCATTGACGCCCTCCGGATCGAGGATCACCCTCAGGCGACGCTGGCTTTGCGTGCCGATCCGGCGCCCGCTCGCGGTTTCACCCCTGAGCCCGGCACGTACTCGTACTGACAAAGGAAGTTAAGGTATGGCTACCGTCAACGATCAAATCACCGATGCCGTGACCCAGAGCAACGTCAAGGTGGTGGGCGAAGCGCCCGCCATGGCAATGGGCACTATTTATCAAAGCCTGGCGCACTCCACGGGCATCCTGTTCGAAAACGCCGTTGCGGATCAGCAACAGCAGAACACCGAAACCCAGGCCGCCACCAATCAGGGCGTGATGCAGATCTACAACGTGGATACCACCGCCGCTGCGGGCGCTACCGAGAAGATTGCCCAGACCGGTGTCTCGGACAATCTCACCAGCCTGCTGACGGTACTGAGCACATTCAAACCTTGAGCCGATGGCCGCTCACCGCGCCTTCGCGATTTCCAGGGATGTCGCGAAGGCGCGAGCTTCACGTTGATCAGAAAAACCCAGCAAAAGCGCCATTTTCGTTCTTTTTTTCGAACAGACTATTGTCCTTTACCCCCATTGATCCTAGGATTCGTTTGAGATTTCAAACGCTCTTGTCTGGGTGCTGAACCGCACAGCAATCTCATGTGCGCTATTTATGTGCTTCGGCCCGGTGAATGAATTTCCTGACGGCAGCCTCCAAGGCGCCTTTCTACAATCAATAATTCGCTGCGCATCAGCGCGGTGCTGTTAAGGAAAGCCTACATGCAGCTCAAAGACACCCAGTTGTTCCGCCAGCAAGCCTATATCGACGGGGCTTGGGTCGACGCGGACAATGGTCAGACGATCAAGGTCAACAACCCGGCCACGGGCGAAATCCTGGGTACTGTGCCAAAGATGGGCGCTGCCGAAACCCGTCGCGCCATCGAAGCCGCTGACAAGGCCCTGCCGGCCTGGCGTGCCCTGACCGCCAAAGAGCGTGCGAACAAACTGCGTCGCTGGTACGAGCTGATCATCGAGAACCAGGACGACCTGGCCCGCTTGATGACCCTCGAACAAGGCAAGCCATTGGCCGAAGCCAAGGGCGAAATCGTCTACGCCGCTTCCTTCATCGAATGGTTCGCCGAAGAAGCCAAGCGCATCTACGGTGATGTGATTCCGGGCCACCAGCCGGACAAGCGCCTGATCGTGATCAAGCAGCCGATCGGTGTCACCGCCGCCATCACCCCGTGGAACTTCCCGGCCGCGATGATCACCCGTAAAGCCGGCCCGGCCCTGGCCGCCGGTTGCACCATGGTGCTCAAGCCCGCTTCGCAAACGCCGTTCTCGGCCTTCGCCCTGGCCGAACTGGCCCAGCGTGCCGGTATCCCGAAAGGCGTGTTCAGCGTGGTCTCCGGCAGCGCCGGCGATATCGGCAGCGAGCTGACCAGCAACCCGATCGTGCGCAAACTGTCCTTCACCGGCTCGACCGAGATCGGTCGCCAGTTGATGGCCGAATGCGCCAAGGACATCAAGAAGGTTTCCCTGGAACTGGGCGGCAACGCGCCGTTCATCGTGTTCGACGACGCGGACCTGGATAAGGCCGTCGAAGGCGCGATCATTTCCAAATACCGCAACAACGGCCAGACCTGCGTCTGCGCCAACCGCCTGTACATCCAGGATTCGGTCTACGACGCGTTCGCCGAGAAGCTGAAAGTGGCGGTCGCCAAGCTCAAGATCGGCAACGGTCTGGACGAAGGCACCACCACCGGCCCGCTGATCGACGAGAAGGCCGTGGCCAAGGTCCAGGAACACATCGCCGACGCCCTGAGCAAAGGCGCGACCTTGCTGGCTGGCGGCAAGTCCATCGAAGGCAACTTCTTCGAGCCGACCATCCTGGTCAACGTCTCCAAGGACGCCGCCGTGGCCAAGGAAGAAACCTTCGGTCCATTGGCGCCGCTGTTCCGCTTCAAGGACGAAGCCGAAGTGATCGCGATGTCCAACGACACCGAGTTCGGCCTGGCTTCGTACTTCTACGCTCGTGACCTGGGCCGTGTGTTCCGTGTGGCCGAGGCCCTGGAATACGGCATGGTCGGTGTCAACACCGGGCTGATCTCCAACGAAGTCGCGCCGTTCGGCGGCATCAAGGCCTCGGGCCTGGGCCGTGAAGGTTCCAAGTACGGCATCGAAGACTACCTGGAAATCAAATATCTCTGCCTGGGCATCTAACCCGGTCAGGTGGTTCAGCGAGAGGGGCACGAGAGCGCTGTCCCTGTCGCGTTTCAAACGACACTTCAATGTGGCCGGAACGCTGTACCAGTCGATCATCGTATGCTGGTGCAGTGCCTCCCCGCCGCGTCATCCTTGAACCACGCCGCCCGATGAGCGGTGAATGAGGACACCATGAGCAAGACCAACGCATCCCTGATGAAACGCCGCGAAGCCGCTGTACCCCGCGGCGTCGGCCAGATCCACCCGATCTTCGCCGACCACGCGAAGAACGCCACCGTGACCGATGTCGAAGGTCGCGAGTTCATCGACTTCGCCGGCGGTATCGCCGTGCTGAACACCGGTCACCTGCACCCGAAAATCATCGCCGCGGTGACCGAGCAGTTGAACAAGCTGACTCACACCTGCTTCCAGGTCCTGGCCTACGAACCCTACGTAGAGCTGTGCGAAAAAATCAACGCCAAGGTCCCGGGTGATTTCGCCAAGAAAACCCTGCTGGTCACCACCGGTTCCGAAGCGGTGGAAAACGCCGTGAAAATCGCTCGCGCCGCCACTGGCCGCGCCGGCGTGATCGCCTTCACCGGCGCCTACCACGGCCGCACCATGATGACCCTGGGCCTGACCGGTAAAGTCGTGCCTTACTCGGCCGGCATGGGCCTGATGCCCGGCGGCATCTTCCGCGCGCTGTACCCGAACGAACTGCACGGCGTGAGCATCGACGACTCCATCGCCAGCATCGAGCGCATCTTCAAGAACGACGCCGAGCCCCGTGATATCGCCGCGATCATCATCGAGCCGGTCCAGGGCGAAGGCGGTTTCTACGTCGCGCCTAAAGAGTTCATGAAGCGCCTGCGTGCCCTGTGTGACCAGCACGGCATCCTGCTGATCGCTGACGAAGTACAGACCGGCGCCGGTCGTACCGGTACCTTCTTCGCCATGGAACAGATGGGCGTTGCCGCCGACCTGACCACCTTCGCCAAATCCATCGCCGGCGGCTTCCCGTTGGCCGGTGTCTGCGGCAAGGCCGAATACATGGACGCCATTGCTCCCGGCGGCCTGGGCGGCACCTACGCCGGTAGCCCGATCGCTTGCGCCGCGGCCCTGGCCGTGATGGAAGTGTTCGAGGAAGAGCACCTGCTGGATCGCTGCAAAGCGGTCGGCGAGCGCCTGGTGACCGGTCTGAAAGCGATTCAGGCCAAGTACCCGGTGATCGGTGAAGTGCGTGCCCTGGGCGCGATGATCGCGGTCGAGCTGTTCGAAGGCGGCGACAGCCACAAGCCGAACGCGGCCGCTGTGGCCCAGGTCGTGGCCAAGGCCCGTGACAAGGGTCTGATCCTGCTGTCCTGCGGCACCTACGGCAACGTGTTGCGCGTACTGGTTCCGCTGACCTCGCCGGACGAGCAGTTGGACAAAGGCCTGGCAATCATCGAAGAGTGCTTCGCCGAACTCGCCTGAGTTGTGACGCGATAGACAAAAAGACCCGCCCCGGCGGGTTTTTTTGTTTCACGACATCGCAATAGTGGCTTTTGGCTGTATCTGCCTGTGCGGATTGACTAATGTGTCAGGATTGCTCTCGGAGAGTGCTTGATGACCGCTGTGGATCTACCCGCTGTACCCCGTGTGTTGATTGCCGAGGCGGAGCCTTGGTCACGGGACCTGCTGAAGCAGGTGCTGTTGAACGTGCGTTGTGATGCCCGACTGGAAATCTGTGCCGATGGCCACCATGCGCATGAGTTGCTCAACGCGCAAGCCTTCGACCTGGTGATCGCCGACTGGGAGCTACCGGGTGTCGATGGCCTGAGTCTGCTGCGTGGCCAGCGCCAGAAAAAGCGCACACCGCCACTGCCGTTCATTCTGGTGGGCTCGCGCAATGACGTGGCCAGCGTGCGGGAAATCCTGCCGCTGCAGCCGACGGCCTACCTGACCAAACCCCTGAATATGGAAAGCCTGACCCAGCGCCTGCAGGATCTGCTGCTGGATGCCGGGCAGGCGGTCTCGTGCGAAATCCCGGCGCTGGCGCCGGGCATGACCGTGGCGAAGTTTCTCGAACGCCGCCGCGAGGAGTCGGACGGTGCGCCGTTGATGGCCGACGTGCAGGTGGCGGTCAATCGCAGCCTCAATCCCGGCGGCCTCGACCTGAAGGTGTTGGAGCAGGAGATCCGTACCGACCCGCAAATCACTGCGGTGCTGATCGCCGCCGCCAACAGTGCGGCCCAGCATCACGGCAGCGCGGTGCAGACCCTGGCCCAGGCGTTGCAGCGACTCGGCGCGGCGCAGAGCATGAACCTGATCCTCGGCCTGACCCTCAAGCGCAGCGCTCGCCTCAGTGATGCGGCCCTGGGCGACTACGCCGAACGCTACTGGAATCTGTCGTTGCACACTGCCGAATACGGCCACTCCCTGGCGCGCTTGCTCGATCTGGATCACGAGCGTTGTTACTGCGCCGGCTTGTTGCATCGCTTGGGTGACCTGGCGTTGTTGCGTTGCCTGCAGGAATGGTTGAGCGCTGGCGGTGAGCTGGATGATGAACTGATCGGCGAATCGGTCTCTGCTTTTGGCGCTGGCTTCGGTTCGGCCCTACGTACGCGCTGGCGCCTGCCACTGGAGCTGCGGGAGCTGATTGCGGCGGTCTACCAGCTCGGTGGCGGGGTTTACTCGCGTGAGGCCCTGGTGATGAGCCTGGCGGCGCAGATGGCACGGCTGACGCCCCATGAGGGCGTTGAAGAAATTGCCAAGAGTCGCACGGCGCGTTTGCTCAAGGTCGGCTTGCCGGAGCTGATGCGTTTGCGCAAGAACTGATGATCGCCTGACTCCGGGCTGTGCACATAACCCTGTAGGAACCGGCTTGCTGGCGATGAGGCCGGTGAGTCCTGCATCGCTCTTGCGACCGCCATCGCCAGCAAGCCGGCTCCTACAATTGACCGCGTTGAGCGGAGCTGCGAGTCCAGGGTCAAGACGGCAGGGGAGTTATGCCAACACGATCTGGTTCTTGCCCTGGCGCTTGGCCTGGTACATGGCGCTGTCCGCCCGGGCGAACAGCGGGTCGAGGGTTTCGTCCCCTTGCGTCAGGCTGGTCAGGCCCTGGCTGACGGTAACGCCGAAGCCCTTGCCGTCATGGCTGAAGCTCAGGCGCTGGATCTCCCGTTGCAGGCGCTCAGCGATCTGCAGGGCCATCTCCGGTGCGCAACCGGGTAGCAGCGCGGCGAACTCCTCACCCCCAATGCGTCCGAACAGATCGCCCATGCGCAGCGCCCCGCGCCCGGTTTCGGCGATCCGCTGCAACACCACGTCGCCTTCGGGGTGGCCGTAGGTGTCGTTGATCAGTTTGAAGTCATCGATATCCAGCAGCAGGAACGCCAGGGGCGAATCCTGCAGGCGGGCTTCCTCGAAGGCGCGATGAGCACTGTCGAAGAAGTGCCGGCGATTGCTGCTGCCGGTCAGCACATCGGTGGTGGCCAGGCGCTGCAACTCGTCTTCCAGGGCTTTCTTCTCGGTGATGTCCTCGGTGATACCGACCACGATCACCCGTTGGCCCGGCTCGGCGTGGCGACTGATGAAGCACTTGTCGCTGAGCCAGCGCAGCTGCCCGTCGGCACTGATGATGCGGTACTCGCGGTCTTCCACCGAACCCTTTTCCAGCACCTGGGCCAGGCTGCGTTCGGCGTAGTCGAGATCGTCGGGGTAGATGCTGTTGCGCCATTCGCTGTAGTCGGCCAGCAACAAACCGGCCGAGCGGCCAAAGATCCGCTCGTAGGCGGGGCTGACGTAGAGCATCTGCTGGCTGTTCCAGTCCAGGGCCCAGAGCACCGCATTGACGCTGACCAGCAGGGAACTGAAGAGTTGTTCGCGTTCGCCCAGGCGCGCGACTTCGGCCTGTGCGTGCATCAAGGCCAACAAGGTTTCAGCGGCTTTTGGCCACTGTGGGAGGGAAGGCGGTTTCGAATTCTTATTGACCATCGGCACTCATCTCACAGGGCGTGCCGCACGTTATGGCGGCACGGCCACGCTACAGCCCGCCGGGATGGCGACGTGCTTTTGAGATAGGGCCAGGGCCGCTAAGTTCCGTTCGGCGGGCCCTGGGGCAGGGCGCGCCGATCAACGGTGTCAGGCGACCGAGGGACGCAACGAGTAGGTTTTCAACTGGTCGGCGAAGTCGCGCAACGACTGGATGCCGCTGGCTTCGGCTTCGTGGACCCAATCCTTGATCGCGGCGAGCATGTCGTGGCCATTTGAGCTGGTCTTGACCCAGATCTGTTGCAGGGCCAGGCGTTTCTCGTAAATTACCTTGAGTGCCTGGCTGTGGGCGAGCATGGTCTCGATGCGCATCTGGTGTTTTTCGCTGAGCAGGCTGGTTTCCCGAGACAGCAGGCGCTTGGCGCGGTGGAACTGATGGCGGACCGAATGATCGACCTTGGCCAGCTCCTGTTGCACCAGCGGTGCGATCACCAGCTTGCGGTACTGGGCCATGATCTGGAAGCGGTTGTTGAGGATCGCCATGGCGGTGTCCATGTCCAGGTGACCCTTGCCTTCGACCCGGTGGGCGATGGGCGCGATGCGTTGCACCTTGGCCAGGCCCAGGAAGCTGAAGACTTTGATCCAGGCCCAGCCCAGGTCGAATTCCCACTTCTTGACCGACAGCTTGGCCGAGTTGGGGTAGGTATGGTGGTTGTTGTGCAGCTCTTCACCGCCGATCAGGATGCCCCAGGGCACCAGGTTGGTGGCGGCGTCACGGCATTCGAAGTTGCGGTAGCCGATGGCATGGCCCAGGCCGTTGATCACGCCGGCGGCCCAGAACGGAATCCACATCATCTGGATAGCCCAGACGGTGATGCCGATGGCGCCGAACAGCAGCAGGTCGATCACCGCCATGATGGCGATGCCGAGCATTTTGTAGCGCGAGTAGAGGTTGTTCTCGAGCCAGTCGTCCGGGCAGTTCTTGCCATAGATGCGCAGGGTCTCGGGATTGCTGGCCTCGGCCCGGTACAATTCGGCACCGGTACGCAGGACGGTGGACAGGCCGAGGATCACCGGACTGTGGGGATCGTCGACGGTTTCACATTTTGCGTGATGTTTACGGTGGATAGCAGTCCACTCGCGAGTATTCTGTGCCGTGGTCAGCCACAGCCAGAAACGGAAGAAGTGTTTCAGGCCAGCGTTGAGCTCCAGGGAGCGGTGGGCCGAATAGCGGTGCAGATAGACCGTGACGCCGACAATGGTCACGTGGGTCATCAACAGGGTGACCGCAACTGTTTGCCAGGCTGACAGGTCAAGAAAACCGTTGTACCACATAGGCTGTATGGCCCTCGAAAAAGTAAAGAACAGCCCGTGCATTATCACCGAGCCCACAGAGAAAACCAGTCGCTGTTTCAGATAAGAGTGGCGGGATGTTTCTTACTCTATAATTCCGGCCAGTTTGTAGGGCAATTTGGCGTTTCTAGAGGGAATTAGCACCGTTTATGTCGATTTCAAATCGTAATGCCCTGAAGTCAGGCCTGTTGTACCTGCTGCTGTCGGTCCTCTGGATCCAGCTCAGCCAACGCCTGTTGAGCAGCTTTTTCGATGACCCCGAGCAACTGGTGCAGTGGCAGATCGTTCGCGGTTACCTGTGGGTGAGCGTCAGCGCCGTGCTGATTTTCCTGATCCATGCCCGTTACCAGCGTTTCGGCCAGGCCGCCCCGGACTTGAAGCCCAGGTCCGAGGACCGCGAGCGCTTGCGCCAGGCCGCCGCGGTGTTCGATTGCACCCGCGAGGGCGTGCTGGTCACCGACAAGGACGGCTTGATCGTCCACGTCAACCGCGCCTTTGTCGCCATTACCGGTTATCAGGAATCCGAGGTACTGGGGGAGCGGCCGAATCTGTTCAAGTCCGGCCGGCATTCAGCGGAGTTCTACCAGAAGGTCTATCAGACGCTGGACGCCACCGGCGAGTGGAGCGGTGAGATCTGGAACCGGCGCAAGAGCGGCGAAATCTATCCGCAATGGCAGACGATCCGGGCGATCCGCGACGATTTGGGGCAACTCAGCCAGTATGTCGCGGTGTTTTCCGACATCAGCGCGATCAAGGATTCGCAGCACGAGTTGGCGCAACTGGCCAACTACGACCCCCTGACCGGTCTGCCCAACCGCCTGCTGTTCACCGACCGTGCCACCCAGGCGCTGGCGTCGGCACAGGTGCACAAACGTGGCTGCGCCTTGCTGCTGATCGACCTGGATCACTTCAAGATCATCAACGACAGCCTCGGTCACAACATTGGCGACCAATTGCTCAAGGCCGTCGGCGATCGCCTGCAACACCTGTTCGGCAGTGGCATCAGCCTGGCCCGCCTGGGCGGTGACGAGTTCGCCGTGCTGGCGGAGAACTGTCCGCAGGTGGTGCAGGCGGCGGCCCTGGCGCAGCGGGTGATCGAGGGCCTGAAGGAGCCGTTCCAGCTCGACGGACATCAATTGTTCATCAGCGCCAGTATCGGCATCAGCCTGTTTCCCAGCGATTCGTTGAATGCCGAGCAATTGCTGCGCAATGCCGACTCGGCCTTGTTCAAGGCCAAGAGCGCCGGGCGCGAAGGTTATGCCTTGTATACCGAAGAGCTGACTGCCCACGCCCAGCATCGGGTGGAAATGGCCGGTGAGTTGCGCCGGGCGCTGGAGCAGGACGAGTTGCGGGTCTATTACCAGCCGGTGCATGACCTGAGCAACAGCCGGCTGATCGGGGTCGAGGCCCTGGTGCGCTGGGAGCATCCGCAGCGCGGGCTGGTGTCGCCGGGCGAGTTTATTCCGATTGCCGAGCGTACCGGGTTGATCGCCGAGATCGATGCCTGGGTCATGCAGCAGTCTTGCCGGCAGATGTGCCAGTGGTTGCAGGACGGCGTGGAGCTGTCGTTTATCGCGGTGAACGTCTCCAGCCGCCTGTTTGCCCGTCGCGAGCTGTACCAGCAGGTGGCGAAGGTGCTCGATGAAACGGGGCTGGACCCGGCGCTGCTGGAGCTGGAAGTGACCGAAAGCGCGGTGATGGATGACCCGGAGGTGGCGTTGGAGCAACTGCATCGTTTGCGCGAGTTGGGCGTGAGCCTGGCGATCGATGACTTTGGCACCGGGTATTCCTCGCTGCTGCGGCTCAAGCGGCTGCCGGTGCAGAAACTCAAGATCGACCAGGGTTTTGTCGCCGGCTTGCCCTGGGACGAAGACGATGCGGCGATTGTCCGGGTGGTCATCGCCCTGGCGCAAAGCATGGGCATGCAGGTCCAGGCCGAGGGCATCGAGCAGGCCGATCAGGCGCGTTTCCTGCTCGATCAGTCCTGCGACCTGGGGCAGGGCTACTGGTTCGGACGGCCGATGCCGGCGGATCAGCTCGACTGGCAGCGTGCGCCGGTGATTGCCTGAGGGTTTGAGTCCTGCGGCGTCTGTCCGGCCGTCATCGCCAGCAAGCCGGCTCCTACAGGGGATGTGTGCACCGCCGCAATCCTTTGTTCGGCACGGGTTCGTGTCGCACCGCAATCCCGTGTTCGGCCCAGGGTTTGTGCCGTCCGCAAATCCTGGGTTTGACACGATCTCCCGTAGGAGCCGGCTTGCTGGCGATCCGACACGCAGCGGCGGCCATCCTCTACATTTCCCCTAATGAAATTTTGGTTATATTAAAATTCTTAAATAGTATTTTTAAGAATAACTTCGCCTGTCTAAGATTGCCCTCACGCCACAAGCAGTGCCCCACTGCCGGGGCAACTCTCATTTCAGGAGCACGACCATGAGCGCATCTCTGCGTAGCGTTGACGGCCAGGACGAAGCAACCATTCTGCGTGAGATCCAGAGCGCCTTGCGCGATCTGCGTTTCGGTGCCGTCGAGATCACGGTACACAACGCGCAAGTGGTACAGATCGAACGCAAGGAAAAATTCCGTCTGCAAAATCCGGGCACCAAACCCAGCTGAACCCCGCTTCTTCCTCTGTTCATCCAGAGGCCCGACTGGTCAACCGGAGGGCGTCATCTCATTCATGACCCCATTCAAAACCAGAGCGTTCGTGCCCGGATGCGGGCCTGAAGCGCCATAAGAAAAAAGCCAATACACCAAAATTTTCGGGAGCTTCACCATGTCGTCGATTCGCCGTTACGCCCTGGCCGCGCTCGCCAGTGCCGTGTTTGCCGGTTCCGCCGTTGCCAAGGATTACGAGCTGCTCAACGTGTCCTACGACCCGACCCGTGAGCTGTACCAGGACTACAACGCCGAGTTCACCAGCTTCTGGAAGCAGGCCCACCCCGGCGACAACGTGAAGATCCAGCAATCCCATGGCGGTTCGGGCAAGCAAGGCCGTGCCGTGATCGACGGCCTGCGCGCCGACGTGGTGACCCTGGCCCTGGCCGGCGACATCGACGAAATCGCCAAGCTCGGCAAGACGCTGCCCGAGGACTGGCAAAAACGCCTGCCGGACGCCAGCACCCCCTATACCTCGACCATCGTCTTCCTGGTGCGCAAGGGCAACCCCAAAGGCATCAAGGACTGGGGCGACCTGGTCAAGAAAGACGTCTCGGTAATCACCCCGAACCCGAAAACCAGCGGCGGTGCGCGCTGGAACTTCCTCGCCGCCTGGGCCTACGGCCTGAAAGCCGGGGGCAGCGAAGCGAAGGCCCAGGAATACGTGAAAGAGCTGTTCAAGCACGTGCCGATCCTCGACACCGGCGCTCGCGGTTCGACCATCACCTTCGTCAACAACGGTCAGGGCGACGTGTTGCTGGCCTGGGAAAACGAAGCCTTCCTGGCCTTGAAGGAAGACGGCGGCGCCGACAAGTTCGACATCGTTGTCCCATCGCTGTCGATCCTCGCCGAGCCACCCGTGGCCGTGGTCGACAAGAACGCCGAGAAAAAGGGCAACACCGAGATCGCCACCGAATATCTCAAGCACCTGTACAGCCCGGCTGGCCAGGAGATCGCCGCGAAGAACTTCTACCGCCCACGTGACGAGAAGGTCGCCGCCAAATACGCCAAACAGTTCCCGAAACTGGACCTGGTGACTATCGACAAAGACTTCGGCGGCTGGAAAACTGCCCAACCGAAGTTCTTCAATGACGGTGGCGTGTTCGATCAGATCTACACGGCGCAATAAACCGTGAATTAAGCAGCCAGCAAAGAGCCCGCATTCAACTGCGGGCTTTGCGTGTCAGTTCCGTTAACCAAGGACTTTTATGTCACGTCGTATCTCCCCCGTCATACCCGGCTTCGGGCTGACGCTGGGCTACACCTTGGTGTACCTCAGCCTGATTGTGCTCATCCCCCTGGCGGCGATGTTCGTGCATGCCGCCCAACTCACCTGGGATCAGTTCTGGGCGATCATCTCGGCACCGCGGGTTGTTGCAGCGCTGAAGCTGAGCTTCGGTACTGCGCTGTACGCCGCGATCATCAACGGCATTATCGGTACGCTGCTGGCCTGGGTGCTGGTGCGTTATACCTTCCCCGGCCGCAAGATCATCGATGCGATGATCGACCTGCCGTTCGCCTTGCCCACTGCCGTGGCCGGTATCGCGCTGACCGCGCTTTACGCGCCGGCAGGCCTGGTGGGGCAGTTCGCCGCCGACCTCGGTTTCAAGATCGCCTACACCCCCTTGGGCATCACCCTGGCACTGACCTTCGTCACGCTGCCGTTCGTGGTGCGTACCGTACAGCCGGTGCTGGCCGATATCCCCCGGGAAATCGAAGAAGCCGCCGCCTGCCTGGGGGCCAAGCCCTTGCAAGTGTTCCGCTACATCCTGGTGCCGGCGCTGCTGCCCGCCTGGCTGACCGGTTTTGCCCTGGCCTTTGCCCGTGGTGTCGGTGAGTACGGTTCGGTGATTTTCATCGCCGGCAACATGCCGATGAAAACCGAGATCCTGCCGCTGCTGATCATGGTCAAGCTCGACCAGTACGACTACACCGGCGCGACCTCCATCGGCGTGATGATGCTGGTGGTTTCCTTTGTCCTGCTGCTGCTGATCAACTTGCTGCAGCGCCGCATCGAACACCCATAAGGAGGCGCGGAACATGTCCCAATCGTCTATTTCCGCCGCGTCCTCGGCCAACGCTGCCCGTCGTGGCAGTGCTGTTTCGCGACGTATCCTGATCAGCCTTGGCTGGCTGGTGTTTTTCCTGTTTCTGCTGCTACCGCTGTTTATCGTGGTGTCCCAGGGCTTGAAGAATGGCCTCGGCGCGTTCTTCACCGCGATCCTTGAGCCCGATGCGCTGTCGGCGTTGAAGCTCACGGTGATCGCCGTGGTGATTTCGGTGCCACTCAACGTGGTGTTCGGGGTCAGCGCCGCCTGGTGCGTGAGCAAGTACTCGTTCCGTGGCAAAAGCATCCTGGTGACGCTGATCGACCTGCCGTTCTCGGTCTCGCCGGTGATCGCCGGTCTGGTCTACGTGCTGATGTTCGGCGCCCAGGGCTTCTTCGGCCCATGGCTGGCGGACCACGATATCCAGATCGTCTTTGCCCTGCCGGGCATCGTCCTGGCGACCATCTTCGTTACCGTGCCTTTCGTTGCCCGTGAACTGATCCCGCTGATGCAGGAACAGGGCACCCAGGAAGAAGAGGCCGCGCGCCTGCTGGGCGCCAATGGCTGGCAGATGTTCTGGCATGTCACCGTGCCGAACATCAAGTGGGGCCTGATCTACGGCGTGGTGCTCTGTACCGCCCGGGCGATGGGCGAGTTCGGTGCGGTGTCGGTGGTCTCCGGGCACATTCGCGGGGTGACCAACACCTTGCCGCTGCACGTCGAGATCCTCTACAACGAATACAACCACGTGGCCGCGTTCGCCGTGGCGAGCCTGTTGCTGATCCTGGCGCTCTTCATCCTGCTGCTCAAGCAGTGGAGCGAAAACCGAATCAACCGCCTGCGCGCCGCTGCGGCGGAGGAATAAGTCATGTCGATCGAAGTCCGTAATGTCAGCAAGAACTTCAACGCCTTCAAGGCCCTGGACCGCATCAACCTGGATATCCACAGCGGTGAGCTGGTGGCGCTGCTCGGCCCGTCCGGTTGTGGCAAGACCACCTTGCTGCGGATCATCGCCGGGCTGGAAACCCCGGATGACGGCAGCATCGTGTTCCATGGCGAAGACGTCTCCGGCCATGACGTGCGTGATCGCAACGTCGGTTTCGTGTTCCAGCACTACGCGCTGTTCCGCCATATGACCGTGTTCGACAACGTCGCTTTCGGCCTGCGCATGAAGCCGAAGAACCAGCGCCCGAATGAAAGCCAGATCGCGACCAAGGTTCATGAATTGTTGAACATGGTGCAGTTGGACTGGTTGTCCGATCGTTATCCGGAGCAGTTGTCCGGCGGTCAGCGCCAGCGTATCGCCCTGGCCCGGGCGCTGGCGGTGGAGCCCAAGGTGTTGTTGCTGGATGAGCCTTTTGGCGCACTGGATGCCAAGGTCCGCAAGGAGTTGCGGCGCTGGTTGGCGCGGCTGCACGAAGACATCAACCTGACCTCGGTGTTCGTGACCCACGACCAGGAAGAAGCGATGGAAGTCGCCGACCGTATCGTGGTGATGAACAAGGGCGTGATCGAGCAGATCGGCTCACCAGGCGAGGTGTATGAAAGCCCGGCCAGCGATTTCGTTTATCACTTCCTCGGGGACTCCAACCGCCTGCACCTGGGGGACGACAACCATGTGCTGTTCCGGCCCCATGAAGTGTCGCTGTCGCGGCATGAGCTGGAAGACCACCATGCGGCCGAGGTGCGCGATATCCGTCCGCTGGGCGCGACGACCCGGGTGACCTTGAAGGTTGAAGGCCAGAGCGAACTGATCGAAGCCGAAGTGGTGAAAGACCACGACAGCCTGATCGGCCTGACGCGGGGCGAGACCTTGTTCTTCAAGCCCAAGGTCTGGCAGAAGCAGGCCAGTCTCTAAGGGCACGGCGGACCCCGTAGGGCTTGGCTTGCCAGATAAGGTTTATGGCAGTCTTGAGGGCCCTTTCGCGGGCAAGCTCCGCTCCCACAGTATCGAGCCGTACCTGAAACCTGTGTACGACCGAGAACTTGTGGGAGCGGAGCTTGCCCGCGAATAGGCCCGTACAGGCGCCGGCTATTTCAAACGGCTGCCCGCTTCTCCCGCAACTGCACCACACCCACCCGTGCCTCGATCTGATGCTTGAGGCCCTGGCGCAGCCCGAGCAAAAACATCAGCTCCGCTACCACGAACAACGGCCCGATGATCAGCCCGCTGAGATCATCGACGAACGCCGGCTTGCGCCCCTCGTAGTAATGCCCGACGAACTGGATCGCCCAGCCGATCACGAACAGGCCGATTCCGCTCGCCAACCACACCAGCGTGCTCTGCGCCGCGAGGATTTGGCCCACCCAAACGGATAGGCCGAGCAGCACCGTCATCAGCAGTCCGAGGGCCAGTTCCAGGCGCAGATAAAACACCGCCGAGACCCCCGCCAAAAGCACCGCGGGACTGATCCCGAGCCCGGCCACCGGCCATTGCGGCCGTGACAGCAGCACCGCCACGGCGACCACGATCAATGGAATGCCGATGAAGTGGCTGGCGATATTGCGCGGATCACGGTGATAGTCCGCGTATTGACTGAGATGCTCGACGAGGTTTTTCATTGTTATTCCTCCTGTAGGGTGATGGGATCATGCCCTGCGTGAAACTTTCACTCTGTCAGCTACACGACAATTGTCTCGGAGTTCTCATGGATGTATCTGCCTGGCGCTCGCGCCTGCTGACCGGACACTGGTTCAACCACCTACCCGCTCACTTGCAGGATAGCCTGCTCGCCGCCGCCAAGGGCCGGCGCCTGACGCCCGGCCAGCGCTTGTTCCAGCGCGGCGATCCGCCGTGCGGGCTGTACGCGGTGCTGGAGGGTTCGGTCAGGGTCGGTGCCGTCAGCGAGAAGGGCAAGGAAGCCTTGCTCGGGGTGATGGAGCTGCCTTACTGGTTCGGCGAGATTTCCCTGTTCGACGGCCTGCCGCGGACCCACGACGCCTATGCCGTGGGGCACACCATCCTGTTGCAGGTGCCCCAGGACGTGTTGCTCAAACTGCTTGATGAACATCCGGAATACTGGCGGCAGTTCGCTTTACTGATGAGCCAGAAGCTGCGCCTGACCTTTATCGGCCTGGAACAGTTGAGCCTGATGCCGGCGCCGGCGCGCCTGGCGCACCGGCTGTTATTGATTGCCGAAGGCTACGGGGAATTGAACCGTTCGCGGCAATTGCTCGAGGTGTCCCAGGAGCAGTTGGCGGCGATGTTGTCGTTGTCGCGCCAGACCACCAACCAGATCCTCCAGGATTTCCAGCAGCAGGGCATCCTGCGCACCAGCTATGGCGGAATCGAGATCCTCGATCTGGAGCGCCTGCGCGCCGTTGCAAGCGAGTGACCTTTTGTCCCTGGCTGCATGGGGAACCCCTGTAGGAGCCGGCTTGCTGGCGATGGCATACGGATAAGCGCCGCCGCCCTCAGCGCAAACCGTCGCGAAACTGCCCCGGGGTGATCCCGGTCCAGCGCTTGAACGCCCGGCTGAAGCTGCTGGTGTCGGCAAAACCCAGCAGATAGCTGACTTCGCTCAGCGAACACTGCGGATCACGCAGGTGCAGCAGCGCGAGGTTCTCCCGACATTCGTTGAGCAGGGTGTCGTAGCGTGCGCCTTCATCGGCCAGGTGCCGTTGCAGGCTGCGCAAACTCAGGTGCAGCGTCTGGGCGATGCGCTCCGCCGACGGCTCGCCTTCCGGCAGTTGGGCCTCGATGGCTTCACGCACGCGTCGCTCCCAGGTCAGTGGCTTCAATTGCGCCAGGGTACGGTTGAGCACCGTCTCGTTGTGTTCGGCCAGCTCCGGGTTGGCATCGTCCAGGTGACTGTCGAAATCGCTACAGGCGAACTCCAGCCGATCCTCCTCGGCGCTGAAGAACACCGGCGCGCGGAACACCGTGTGCCAGGGCGTCGGATCGGCCGGTTCCGGACGCCGCAGATGCACCGCCAGCGGCGCGTAATCGCGGCCCAGGCGGTTGCGGCAGGTGCGCACATAGATCGAAACGAAGGCATCGATGGCTTCGGGAGCCGGTGCCGGGCCGTCCTTCGGCACTTTCAGGCGAAAACGATAGCGTTCGCCCTCGCGGCTGAGTTCCAGTCCCAGGGCATCGCTGACCACCTGGTGATACCGCACGATCCGTTCGAACACCTCGCGCAGGCTGCCGCTGGCCACCAGCGCGTAGCCGAGGGCGTGGAAGGTGGTCGGGCTGACAAAACGCGAGACCCGCAAACCGATGGCCGGGTCGCCGCTGCTGGCCACGGCCAACTCCCACAGGCGGGTGGTGGCCGACAGCGGGTAGCGGGCGTTGGGGGCGTCCATCAGTTGCGGGTCGAGCCCGGCTTCGTGGCACAGGGCGGCGCTGTCGAGGCCCAGGGCGTCGAGCTGTTTGCGCAGGGCGCGGGTCCAGCTGGAGAGCGAGGTCGGTTCAGGCATGTTGGCGTATCCGGTCAACGGGTTGGCGTTCGCGGCTACGACCTCTGATGCTGCAACGGCGCAGGATACGAACATCAATAACTAGAGGATGGAATCATGGACGGTGTTTGCGCAAGTCCCGAACGCATGAATGCTCAACAACGATCCGCCTATATTCGCGAAAAGGTCATGTCCCGGGGCGTCGAGTTGCGCCGGCGTTACCCGCTTTTGAATCACCAGGACGCCCTGGGCGCGGGTATCCTGGCGTTTGCCCTGGCCGGCATGATCGGTTCGGCGGCGCTTTATGTGGATGGATACCTGGCTTGGTGGGTGTGTTTGTTACTGAATGCTTTTTTTGCCTCGCTGACCCATGAGCTGGAACACGACCTGATCCACAGCATGTATTTCCGTAAACAACGGCTGCCGCACAACCTGATGCTGGCGCTGGTCTGGCTGGCACGGCCGAGCACCATCAACCCGTGGATCCGCCGCCATCTGCACCTCAACCATCACAAGGTTTCCGGCACCGAGGCGGACATGGAAGAGCGCGCCATTACCAATGGCGAGCCCTGGGGGATTGCCCGCTTGCTGATGGTCGGCGACAACGTGATGTCTTCGCTGATCCGCATGCTGCGGGCCAAGACCTGGACCCACAAGTTCAGCATTCTCAAGCGTACGCTCAGGGTCTATGCGCCACTGGCGTTGCTGCACTGGGGCGCCTGGTACGTGTTTCTCGGGTTCCACGCGGCCAACGGGATCGCCGGCCTGCTGGGCAGCTCCATCGGCTGGTCGGCCCATACCCTGGCGGTGATGCAGGTGATCGATATCGCGGTGGTGGTGATCATCGGGCCGAATGTGTTGCGGACTTTCTGCCTGCATTTCGTCAGTTCGAACATGCACTACTACGGGGATCTCGAGGCGGGCAACGTGATCCAGCAGACCCAGGTGCTCAATCCCTGGTGGCTGTGGCCGTTGCAGGCGTTCTGCTTCAACTTCGGCAGCACCCACGGGATTCATCATTTCGTGGTCAAGGAACCGTTCTATATCCGCCAGATGACCGCGCCGGTGGCACACAGGGTGATGGCCGAGATGGGCGTGCGTTTCAATGATTTCGGGACCTTCGGACGGGCCAACCGGTTTGTCCGGCCAGAGCGCTCAAGCCCGCAGGAAGTGAGCCCGGCGCAAGGCTCAAGGTGACAATACAACCCTTGTAGGAGCCGGCTTGCTGGCGATAGCGGCCGCTCAGGCGATGCAAGGCTCATTGGCCCCATCGCCAGCAAGCCGGCTCCTACAGGGTTGTGGGGGGGCAAGATAACGGACTGATCCCCAGCTCCTGTGGGAGCGTTTCAGCAGGCAATAAACGTCAGGGGCAGGTCGCGAATCTGCTCGGGAATCGGCGTCTGGTAATGGCCGTCGCTGGTCAGCTCATGGAGCAGTTCCTCACGCAACTGGTGAAAATCGAAGCTGCTGCGTTGGCGCGGATGGGGCAGGGCGATCTCGACCACCTGCTTGATCCGCCCGGGGCGCGGCTCCATCACCACCACCCGGTCGGCGAGGAAAATCGCTTCTTCGACATCATGGGTGACCAGCAGCGTGGTGATCCTGGCCCGGGCGCGAATGGCCAGGAGTTCGTCCTGCATCTGTTGGCGGGTCAATGCATCGAGGGCGCCGAACGGCTCGTCCAGCAACAGGATGCGTGGACTCGCCACCAGCCCACGGGCAATCGCCACGCGCTGGGCCATGCCACCGGACAGTTGGTGCGGGTAGGCGCGAGTGAAATCCCCCAGGCCCACCAACTGGATGAAGTCATTGATGCGCTGCTGACGCTCAGCCTTGCTCAGCGGTTCGTTGACCAGTCCCAGGCCGATATTTTCCTCGACCGTCAGCCAGGGAAACAGCCGGTGTTCCTGGAACACGATGCCGCGCTCGCTGCCGATGCCGTCGACCGCCTTGCCATCGACCCGGATCTCGCCACGAAAGGCTGTGTCCAGGCCGACCAGCAGGCGCAGCAAGGTGGATTTGCCGCAACCGCTGGAACCGACAATGGCGACGAATTCCCCCTCGGCGATATCCAGGCTGAACTCA
>Ga0209888_1000354_pt1 | contig 24747 bp, 20 predicted proteins | sample OrgsoiDNA_201059_FD_185807 | JGI IMG/M metagenome (GOLD analysis project Ga0209888, IMG submission 185807) | Permafrost soil microbial communities from the Arctic, to analyse light accelerated degradation of dissolved organic matter (DOM) -... | ecosystem: Environmental > Terrestrial > Soil >...
TCTGGCTCGAATGGCGGAGCGCGCCGCGCGCGATCCGCGTTGCTTGGAGTGGAAAGCCCTCATGGAAAGGCATGCGAAAAAAGCCCTGCATCCAGAATCTTGGGCCATGCCGCTGAAATTTATTCGGGCGGCCGCCGAGGCGCGAGACATTCAGGGCGCAGTCATGAACGGGCAAAAAAGCATTCCGCGCGATAAGTCCGCGGCCCGCGGCGATGAACGCAAAGAGACTCAAGGCGAAGACAGGGAAATCGCGGGGAGCCCGAATCCCCGCGGCGGCGCTCGCAGGCTTTGAGCAGAGAGCCCGCAAGCGGCGACCGCTGCGCGGATCACAAACGCCGAGTGGGTTTGGCCCGCGCCTTGCTTAGCAAAAGACGAGGTCCAATTTTGGCCGCCCGAGTCAACTCGCGTGCTTCGCGATTCGCAAGCGCCACCGCGGCGTTGCCGGTGTCGCCGGAGAGTCCCAACGCCTTGCGAATGATCTGACGGCCAGAAACAAATCCTTCTTTGGCGGCCCAGCCCACAAAAACAAAAACAACCGCCCACAAGACCGCCAAGCCGATGAAAAAGGCGCCCATCACCGCAAGCGCTTGAAAAGGAAACAAAAAAAGCCGCAAAACCAACAAGGCGGTCCATTTCACAGCTTGAGGAGAAACCCGCCCCAGATTGTCTCGGGAGCGCGAAAGAAAAAACTCTGTGGCGTAGTGGATGCTGAGCGGGTCGGTGATTTTGGCCATGAAATTCGGTGAGGGCGGTTAGGAAGACGCTGATCGATTCTACGACGAGCGTATTTGAATGAAAAAGTTTTTTTTGAGTCTCGCCTCAATGCGACACGATAAGGCGTGAAGCCGCTTGGCCAACCCGTCAAAAGGAAAAAAAGCTGCTTTTGTTTGAAATATCCGCATAATAGAGCGATGAATATCCCGTTAGCCCGCGCAGAAGCAGGCGCGGCCAACCCGAAAATGCAGAGAAAGAGCGCGAGGTCGCGATGAGCGTGGTTTTGGTGATAGGCGGATACGGTGGCTTTGGGGCGCGACTGAGCCGTCGGTTGGCCAACGCCGGGCATGACGTGATCGTGGCGGGGCGTGATTTGCGAAAGGCGCAGCTTTTTTGCGAGTCCCTGCCGGGCGCTCGCGCCGCCCGCATCGATCGAGCGGCCGTGGCCGAAGCCATTGATCAGTTGCGGCCCGATGTGGTTGCGGACGCCTCGGGCCCCTTTCAAAACGCGGATTACTCGGTGGCGAGGGCTTGCGTCGAGGCGCGTATCCACTATGTGGATTTGGCGGACGCTCGCGATTTCGTGGCGGGCATCGGGGCGTTGGATGACGCCGCGCGCGCCGCGGGCGTTTGCGTGATTTCAGGCGCGTCCAGCGTTCCCGCGTTGTCCGGGGCCGTGGCCAGGAAGCTCTCGGAGGGCATGCAAGAGGTCCGTCTCGTCGAAATAGCCATCAGCTCCACCAGCCGGGCCACGTCGGGCGACGCCGTCGTCAAAGCCATTTTGTCGTATGTGGGCAGCCCCGTGCGCTTGTGGCGCGGCGGCCGATGGGTGTCCGTTCTTGGATGGGGCGAGCCGCGCCGCGTCAACTTCGCGGTGCCCGGGCGCAAGCCCCTCAATGGGCGCATGGTGCAAGTCGCCGACGTTCCCGACCTCGAAACGCTCCCCCCGGCGTTGCCAGGGAATCCATCGGTGGTTTTCCGCGCCGGCGGCGAGTTGACCATCGGGAATCAATCCTTGCGCGTTTTGGGTTTGTTGGTCCAGGGCGGATTCATGAGAAGTCTGAGCCCTCTGGCGCCCTTTCTGATTTGGGCGGCCCGCAAGACATCGGGTTGGGGCGTCGACGCCTCCGCCATGTCCATGCGCGTCGTGGGTTTTGAGGCTCAAAAAACGCATGGCGGGGCATTGGCCGCGGTGGAAAAAACGTGGACCTTGGTCGCGGAGGAAGGGCATGGGCCTGAAATTCCCACGATGGCCCTGCCGTTGTGCGTGGAAGCCATCCTGGATGGCCGCGTGGCATCTGGCGCCCGGCACGCCGGCGGTGTCTTGACGCTCGAGGATTTTGAGCCTGGATTCGCGGCGCTATCCATTTCGCATGAAACGAAATCCTCTGTTTTGCCGCCCCCGCTCTATGAGCGCGTCATGGGGCGAGGCTGCTTGGCGCTGCCAGGCTCCGTGCGCGAAATGCATCGCGTCGCAGGAGACTGCGGAGCGCAAGGGGAGGCTGTGGTCGAGGGCCCCGCGACCTTCGCGGCGCGCGCCGTGCGAAAGATGATGAGATTCCCTGAGCCAGGCCAGCACCCCGTCCACGTCTCTTTTGCTGAAATGGAGGGCAAAGAGGTCTGGACGAGAGACTTTGGCGGGAAGGCGTTCCATAGCGAACTGTCTGAGAAAAAGGGGCGATTGATCGAACGGTTCGGCCCCTTGCGCGTGGCGTTTGACTTGCCGGTCGCGGGCATTGGATCCAGCAAGGGAAACGGCTTGGAGATGAAGCTGCGCGGATGGAGCGTTTTTGGCGTGCCTCTCCCTCTGGCGCTGGCTCCCCGGTCGCGAGCCAAAGAGTGGGATGAGCGCGGCGTGTTCCAGTTCGAGGTGCCTATTGAACTGCCGTTGATTGGCCTCGTGATTCGTTACCGCGGATGGTTGAAGCCCGTCAAAGCGTGAAAAAGCATGAAACGCGGGCCGTCGCGCAACATTTTGGAGCAAGTGTCTCGTTTTCTGGCGGCGCTGGCGCCCGGACATCCGGCGCAAATCTCGCAAGGCTGTCGCCCAAAGCCACGAAAAAGCACGAATTGGCTGGCAAATAAAGATTGGCGCCATTTTTCCGCTGGAAAAGGCCTGCGGTCGGCGCGGCGAAAAAAAGGAAAAAATCCAGCCAAAAAGGCAAGCCATTGGAGGCAAGCCGTGAGAGAATAGACATTCCAGCAAGGCCTCTGCTCCATTCCCTTTCCATTTTCCGCTGCCGCTGCCGTTGCCGTTGCTGATTTCCGCGACCAAAAGGACCCTTCGAATGGCTCAAAACTCGTCTCCAAATTTCGAAATGCTTCACGGCGCGAACGCCGAGACGCTTCGCTCGCCCGTTGTTTTGAGTTTGGACGCGCAAGGACAAAAAACATTCACGGGCCGCGAAGAGGGAGAAGCCCTGCGCGCTCGTTGGAATTTGGACGGGATCGACAAGGCGGGCGCCGGCGTGCGCTTGGTGGCCTCAGGCGCGGTGATTGTGTCTTCGTCCTTTCTCATTGGCTTGTTCGCTCCAAGCGTGCGCCGCGAGCAGTCGGCGGCGGCCTTTTGGAAACGGTTTGAATTCGATGCTCCCGACACCGTCAAGCAAACGATGCAATCGGTTTTCCCGCGAATTCTGCTGGCGCAGACAAATTCCGCGGCAACCATTGCTCAAAGCGCGAAAAAGGGCTTTGAGGGCGGCCTTGAGGGCGATTGGGTGTTCGCGGAGCGCCGTCCCGCGCCCGTCCCCAACAGCAACCGCGGCGCATCCAGTCCCGCCCAAAAAACGTTGGATTTTTCGTTTTTGGGAAAGATGGCCTTCACGGGGCGCGAAGGCGGATCAGCGTTGCGCAGAGATTGGGGTTTGGACGAAATGGACCGTATGGGGCTGGGCGCGCGCCTTGAGATGCCGCCGTCGGCCGTGATGTCGAGCTCTTTCGCGATGGGGTTTTTGGAGCCTAGCATGCTGGCCGCGGGCAGCAAAAATGAGTTTTGGGCTCGGTGGTCCGCGGAGGGCAACTCCGCGCTTCACGAGACCATCGCGTCCTGTTTGCACCGCGTTTTTGTGTTGGAGGGATTCGCGCGTGAACAAGAAATCCGCTCAGAAAAAGAAGCTCAATCCCCGGCCTGTTCGCTCAAAAAAGCCGTTTCTGGAATTGGCCGAAAAAACCTGGGCTGAGCGCTCTGAGGCCCTGAGCCTCTGTGATTTATAGGCCTGGTTCCTTTTGGCTGGCCATGGGGCGCGCAAGAGAAAAAAGCCCCCGCGCAACTGAGCCAGGGGACCCGGATGCAGAAAAAAGGCGAGAGCGAGCGGCTCCCGCCTTTTTGTTTTGGAAAAACTCCGTTGGGGCGCAATGGTTCACGCCCAACCTCTCCAGCGCCCGCGCAAGCGTCACGCCTTCACCGACACGATGGGCCGCAGTGATGCGATAGAGGCCAACACGCCAGCGTCGACCTGGCTTTTCATCACGGCCTCGATGTCCTTGTAGGCGCGCGGCGCCTCTTCCTTGACGCGGCGAGGGTCATTCGCGACGGGAGCCGAGGCAAACGGAATGTCTCGCCCTTCGGAGGCGTGCGCGGCCTGCCCGCGAGACAACGCGCGGCCGGCTCCGTGAGCGGCTGAGTCCAAGGCCAAGGACGAGCCCAAGCAGCGGCCCAGGTAGCTTCGGTCGCCCATCGAACCCGGAGTGATCGCCAAGTCGCCCAGACGGGCTTTTTGGGCGCCTTTTCGGTGGACAAAGCAGCCGCCCTCCTCAAAGCACATGTTGTGCGCGCAATCCGCCAACGGACGGATTTGGATTTCACGTCCAAGGCCCTCGCCCAGGGCGCGCGACAAAAGAGCGCCCAAAGCGAGCCGGTTGGCCCATGCGAAACGGGCCGCTGCGCCCAGCCCGTTCAAGGCTTCGCGCGCGGGGGCGCCCATCATCGGAAAGTGGTCGCCTTCGGGCCAGGCCACGCCCGCGGGCCACAATTCACGGGCCCAATCCATCAGGCGCGAGCCCACGTGAAAGCCCACTTCGCGGCTGCCGGTGTGCAGGAGCGCCGTGGCCATTCCGGGCTTCAAGCCCAATGCGCGGGCCTCGCGCGACAAGACCTGGTCCACCGCCCCTAATTCGAGGAAGTGGTTGCCCGAGCCCAAGGTGCCCAAAGACGGATCGCGCACGACCCCGCGCGAAGCGTCCGTGAGCCACGGCGGAGCGAGGCGAGAGCCGCGGCCCACGCCTTGCAAATCCAGGGCATCCTCAAACCGCTCCATGGATTCGGAGACGTGTCGCCAGTCGCCCTCGCCGCCGCTGCGCATGCGGCGGGCAAAAGCCCCCGGAGTTTCTTCAAACAACGCCTTGAAGTCCGCTGGGCGCGCCGGCAAATTGCGCTGGGCGTCGCAAAACGCGCGGCGCAGGGGCTCGCGCAGCGCGGGCAGCCGCTCTTGCAGCTCCGCGGCGTCAACGCCGTCCAGGGCGAACAGGCGCATGCCGCAGTTGATGTCGGTGCCGATGGCGGACGGGAGCCAAAAACCCTTCGCGCGCGCCGTGAGGCCCACGGGCGTGCCTTTGGAGCCCGGGTGCGCGTCGGGCGCCAAGCAAATTTCAGCGGCCGGAGGTTGGTCGCCATTGGCGTCAGGCGCCGGGCGAGCGCGCGCGAAAATCATCGCCTGTTGCAGGGCTTTGATTTCGATGGGGCCGTCCGTGGGGAAAAGCGCGCGAATTTGCGCGCCGTCTTCGGCGTCAAAACGCCAGAAGTCGCCTTCGCGCGAGGCGGTGATGCCTTGGCGCGACAATGCTTTGAAAAAACGATCGGTGTTCATGATGTGGCTGCTCTGGTGGTCTGCGTTTGCAGCAAGTCCGCGAGCTCCAAGGGCCATCAAGGCCAAAAATGAGCAAAAAATCGCGAACAAGCGAAAAAGACGCCAGGAAGGGATTCCTTTTGCGCCCATTTTTTCGATCCCGCAGCAGCCAGCCGAGGAGCGAGGGGCGCGTTTGCGCCCGAAGAGAGGCCATTGTGCCCATCATTGAGCCAAAAAGCAAGTTTTTGCGAAAAAACAACGGATCGCGGAGAAACGCCGATTGAGCATTGCCGGGCCATATCCTGCCCTGCCTGTTCTGGGCTGAAGGATCAAGAAGGGTTGGCAAAAGCCTTCGCCGCGCCATTGCGCCGGCCCGCGGGATTTGAGAAACTGTGCCCAAGCGAGAGGAAATGATGAGCGAATGGAATGATGATTTCGAGAGGCAAGAGCGTTCGGATGGCGAAGACGACCTCTTCGCGGAAAACCTGGACGACATTGAGGACGAGCGCAATCACGATCAGTGGCGCCTGAGCGTCGCCGTGGCGATTCGTGGCTGCCAACCCGAAAAATTGTCTCAGGCGCTTCGAGAGCGCGAGAGGCGATGGCCCAAACATGACTCACTGGGATCATTTTTAGGAAAAATTCCTTTGAACGAGGCCGCCGGGGCATCGCAGCATGCGCGTGAAATGACGGAACTCCTTTTGGCCGCGGGCGCCGACCTTTATTCCGTGGACCGCAACGGCGACATTCCTTTGACGATCGCGCTCAAAGCGAACAACGAGGCGGTGCCCGCGCTGCTCGCCGCAACCGATTGCAACAAGCTCAGCGTCATGGCGGGCGACGGCACGCCCCTGATGAAGGCGGCGCTGGAGGGGAATCTCGGCTGGGCGCGAACGCTCTTGCCCCGCAGCGATCCGAACCAACGCTCCGGGAGCGCGTTGTATGGCCAGACCGCTTTCGAAATGGCGTGTTTGGCGCGCGAAGACGCGGTGGCCAAAGAGCTCGCGCCCGTGAGCGACATGTGGCGGCGCGACGAACACAACGAAAACCGCTCCAACGCGCATGCCGTGGTCCAGCAGGGCTTGGACGCGAGCGCCCGGGGCGCGGGCGTCCGCCTCATCGAGCAAAACGAAAAAGAGGCGTTCGGTGAAATAGAACGAATCACGCAAGCGGAAACGGGCCGAATATTGACGTGGGCCGCTCAACACAAGGACGAGACAATTCCCTTGTTTCGGTCCGTCAAAGAAAAACTGCAAGATTGCGTGAGCGCGCTGGAGGTTTGGGCCAGCGAAGGATGGATCGGAAAAGACGCCGAGGCGAATTTGCTGGCGGCGGTGATCGCCGCTCATTTGAGCGCTCCCCTGTTGCAAGCTCGCGTCGAAGCGCGTCAGTTGAAGGCGGCCATGTCGGAGAGCGCGCAAGAAAAGCCGCAGCAAAACACAGAAACCGGCGTAAAAAAACAATCCGTTTCCCGTCGGATCTAGGCGTTCTGGGGCAGCCGCCAACAAGCTGGCGCGCCGAGCTGCCGACGAACAGGCAGCCGAGTGCGCGCAACGCCTCTTTGGGATTGAGCGCTGGGGCGCCGGCGGATCACAGCCTTCTTTTGGCTGACACTGGAGGCGTGGGCAAGCCGGAGTCGCCATCGAGGCCGGTTGTGCCTTTTTGCGGGAGCTCTGACCAAAAGCGATCCGACTTGGCTCGTCTCATCACTTGTTCAATGTGCATTTTTTCGCTTTGAGACAACGCGCACGGCATTGAGAGCCCCCGAGACGCAGCCAGTTCGGCGCAGTGAGCCGCTCGTTGGCCTGAAACCAATCCCAGGCCCAAGCTGCACAGGCCATCGACAATCGCGGCCTCTTGTTTCAAAAAAAGGCTGCCGGAGGCGTCTTCGGTGTGAAGCAAGCGATGGCAAAAAGCGCGCGCGCGAGTCTCCGCGGCCATTTTTGTCCGAAAATCGCTTTGAGCAAGCATCGCGCGAGCGGCCATTTGGGAGATGGCCGGCGGGGCGCGCCGCAGGAGAAGGGCGTCCAGCGCGGTGCCATCGGAGTCGGCGGCCGTGAAAAACAAATCGGATCGCGCCATGAGCTCCTTCGCGAGGGACAAGTCCGAATCCTGAATTTTGGTCTGGTCATTTTTGGCCCACGCGAAAAAAGGCGGCGTCGCGGGGCGCAAGTTGTTTTCGCTGGCGGCCATGGCCGCTTTTTCGCGCGCAAGCAATCGACGCACAAGAGCCGCGTCAAAAGACCATGTGCCGCAAGCTGTGGAGAGCGCGGTGGCGCCTTTTTCGTTGACGATCGCCGTGTCGGAAAGGGGCAGAAGAAAGTCGATCTCCGCGGCGCTTCCCCAGTGGATGGCCAGCATCAAAGCGGTGCTGCCCTTGGCGGTCACGGGCAAGTTCGGGTCGATTCCGTGGGCGATCAAGGATTTCAGCGCGTCCAGGCTTCCCGGACGCGGATGAGACGCAAAAAGCTCCATGGCTTTCGCGTGTTTGCCTTGGGGCATGGACAAGAATTCACGAAAAGCAGCCGGATGCGCCAAGCTTTCGACCAGCTGGCCGCGAAGCTCTTCTTCCAGCAGCGCCGCGAGAAAGTCCTGAATGTCTTGCGGCGGCGCTGCTTCAAAATCCAGCGGATCGATAGCGGGCTCGGATTTGTTCGCGCCTTTGGCGATGTCGGCGGCTGAAACAAAGCCCGCGGCGAAGCCGCGATCAAGCGACCCCTTGAAGCGCTCAGAGCCTTTCGGCTGCGCCGTGGATCGGATTTCTGGGGCCTTGGGCTTCTTGCTTGCGGGAGCGTTCGCGCGGGTCATGGGGTTCCTGGTGGCCGTTAAAGGCGGCGAGACAGCACTGAGGGGCGCCCGCCTGGATGGGCCGTCGCGCAGGCTGCGTCTTCGCGCCGCGGCTCGTTCGCCTCGCGAACGGTGGGGGCCACGAGGGGCTCCGCGGCGGTCGCGAGAAGGCGCGTCAAGGCGTTCGCCTCAACCAAAGAGCGCGCTTCGGGGGCCAAGCTTTGAAGGCGCAGGACCGCGCTCCAAGTGTCTTCGGACACGACGCCCGCGGCTTCGATCACCCCAATTCGCCGGGCGGCGGTTTTGCCCAAAGCTTTGGCGATGTCCGAGGGCGCGAACTCCGATGCGCGAGTCAGGCGAGCCAATTGCAAGGCAATCACGCCTCGATCAGCCGAATAGGCGATGGACGCGCCGCTGCGGTTGGTGAAAAAACGCTCAGAGACTTTCGCGATTTCAAAAAAACGGCGCACAAAAGCTTGCCAGTCCCAATCGGCCAACCCGTCGCGTTTTTCGATGTCCATCAGGATTTTTTCCGTGGAGGGGGTTTGGTAATTTTGATTGCGCAGGTCCTGGACAAGGGTTGCCAAGACAGCGGCGCGAGCCCAGCCCCGCCAATGAGGGCCCGCCATGGAGCCCTGCGTGCCACGAACCAAGTGGGATCCAAAATCGCTCGCGCGGTTCATTTTCGCCTCAAGCGCGGACCAGGTCGTCGGAAAGCCGCGGCCGCTCAGGGGGTCTTCGGACAACCCACCCAAAGCCGTGGCGGCCCAGTGAGCCTGCCCGAAAGACTGGGAAAATCGCTCACGCGCCTGCTCGCCGCGCTCAGTCGCGTCTTTCAAAACAGCGAAAGCCCGATGTGTTTCGCCGCGGCGCGCCGTCCCGTCGCTGAGAAGCCAGGAGCTCGCCATCAAAGCGGGCAATCGCTCTTCGGCGAGCGCTCGCAAGCTCCCCCACTCTGAGGGCGACGCCGTTTTTGGGTCCATCGCGCGCAAGAGCATGAACAAGACGGTTTCTGGCGGCACCAGCCGAATGATCGCGGGCGCCAACGCGGAAAAGTCCGCGACCGTCTCCGCAACCGGCATCGTCCCGGAGCCTTGCTCAGCCTGCGATTCTTTTTGGGAAGGATCGGTTGAAGTCATGGAAGGCGCAATGGAAAGCGTGAAGGTTCGCAAAAAAACGAGCGGGCCGAAACATCGTCGGGAAAAAATCCGTCAAGCAAGGCCAAGAAGAGGGCGCGCGGCCGTGGTCAAGCGCCTGGGTCATTTTATCGCGCGTCCCGCTCGTTCACAAGCTCCAAAAGCGTCCGCGAAGCAAGAAGGCGCGAAATCCTAGCCATTCCGGCCGAAAGGGACAAAAAAACCGGTCGCGAAGACCGGCCGGAGCAGGAGGGGCGAAAACGACAAGAAACCTTGCCGCCGCGTCTCCAATCAGAAAACGCCAACCGCGCGCTTGCCTGTGGCTGCTCGCTTGGCCAGCTTGGCTTTCGCGGCGCCGCGCGGAGCGAATGTGGAGTTGGGCATCGGAGTCGAGCGCTTGCGCGCCTTGGCTCGGGGCAACTCGCTTTTGCGCGTGCGCAGCTTGAACACGGTCCATGTGTCCGCCGCCATGGGCAAAAAGCCGCGCTCATACGCCACCCACATCTTGGCGTCGCATCCGTTCAAGAGCTTCGCGGCCTCAGCGGGCGAGAGCTTGGCCTCCATTCGGCGGGTTTTTATTTCGTCTTTGCGCGGCATGCCCTCAAAAGCGGGGTTCGCCTCACGCCAACCGCCGCCCTCTTCAAAACGCAGGATCGAGTCCGACGCGAATTGCAAGTCGCTTTTGACCGCGGCCCAGATCATCCGCGCAAGCCGGTTCATTTTCCGAGCGCGGGCCACATTCGGTTTGTCCACGGCCATTTGGCAGCGTTCCGGACGCGTTTTGCACGCCAAAATCCTCGGATCGATCTCAAACCAAAAGTCGCGCAGGAATATATTCTGATTTTGCGCGCGCAAATTGCTCGATCGCGCCAAGCCCTTGGCCACGACCGTCTCCAGCTCGCAATGCGCGACTCCGTGGCGCGTCTCGATTCGGTGCGAAACCTCCGGGTGAATGCCGACGCTGGAAATTCGCGCGTGCGTGTTGTTCTCGCGCAAAGCCTCCGCTTCGCCCACCCGATCCATCACGCCCGTGCCGTTGTTTTTGTTCGTGCTGTCGACCGAAAACTTGTCCTCCCAAATCCACAAGCACTTGGGCCCCCAGAAAAGAGCGATGTCGACGTTGGACTGCCCGCGCACGCGCACGCCATCGCAGCCAAAGCTGTCGACGCCGCAGTCCACTTTCTTGCTTGCGTGCGCGCGCAGCTTGTTTTGGATGTGTTTGCGCGACACGCCACGGCGAATCAAAGCGCCCGTCAGGCGCTCTCGCGCGGCGTGAGCCAGAATCGAATGGAATTGGTTGACCAGCGTGGTCGCCTGCGCCCGGAAGATCAACCGATGGCGCAAAACGCCGCCCAGAAGGCCCCTCAGCATTTTTTCCGCGGCCGAGTCGAACTCTTTTGCCCGAAATCGGCCCTGGACTTCATCGTTGAAATCCGCCAAAAAAGTTTCGGCTTTTTGCTCAAACTCGGCGGTGGTGGGGAAAAACGCTTCTTCGTGGGCTTGGGGCATGATGTGCTCCCGTCAGGTCAAGGGACAAGAATACCATCCCCAGGGTTTGAGCGCCCTTAATCACCCTTTCGCAGAGCGAATAATCACAATTTTTCTCGATAAAACAACGCTTTTCCAATATCCAAAGGCCTGGATGAAAAGACGGCCTGGATGTTTGTCAAAGGCGAGGAGCTGATCGAAGCGTGGATTTGGGATTTTTAGAAAAAGCGTCGGCTCTGGTTTGATCCGACTCTTCAAAAGAGCGCTCTCGAATGGCGGCGCTCAGTTGGGCCGCTTCTTCAAAAGCCAGCATCCGAGCAAGGCCTTCGTCCCAAATCAACGGGTAGGCGGCGGAGTCTCTTTCAATTTCAGCCCGGTCTTTCCATTCAGGCCAGTCTTCGCAAGCCGAACCTCCGGGGCCCAAGCATTCGATGAACACGCAAAAAACGGCGCCCGCTTGCGATTGGCCGGCGTTATCCACGCTTAAAATAGAGGAAAGTTCCGCCGGCACGTCGGCTTTATCGATCAGTTCACGACGATCAATCTCCGAGAAAGACCGCCGGGCGGCCGTCAACTCGTCTAGAGCGTCTTCATCCGATTCCGCGTCCTCATGCGTGGCCGCCCATTTGCGAAGCGCCTCTTTTTTCTCTTCCGCCGAAAAAACAAAAGCTTCAGGCGGCAAATCAGCCCAGCGCTCGTTCCGCCAGAAGGCGGTGGCGTGCATCGCGCACCGCTTCGCGAAATCCGCTTTTTTCGGGTGCCCTTCAAGAGCCGCGATCATCAGTGGCCACCCGCCAGAGTGATAAGTCGGAGGACCCTGCGCCGACACCAAAAAGGCAGCCCAATCGCTGGTGAAATCCGCGCGCGAAAGGACCGCGGCCTCGAACTCGGCCCAATGCGGATTGTCCCGAAAAAGGTGCAGCGCGGAAGAGAAGGCTTCCCACAAGCCGAGTTTGCTCAAAAGGCTGTCGGTGTCGCCAGGAGGCGAAAGGCTGTCTTGCGCGCCCCATCCGTCAAGGGCCCTGAGCGCTTTCTCCCAATCGCCCTTCGCCAAAGAAGAGGACGCCGCCGACAGGGTTTTGAGTTTGGCGTCGCCGCTGAGGTGAGAGGCGAGAGACATGAAAGGCCAGCAAAGAGAAGGTGGACGATGGAGACTCTATTGTGCCATCTTTGAAAAAAGGAGGCAATGGCAGCGCGAAGGCGGATTGCTTAAAAAAAAAGGAAGGGGAAACCCTTGCGCGGTCGCCGAAAGCAAGCACATCTTGCCGGGGTCCGCGCATTCTGTTGAGAACCGGCAATATCGCGGAGATCGCCGGTGGCCAGACCCTGCTCCATGGGCTTTGGATTCTGGCAATCAATGATAGCTTTGACTCGATTCGGGATTGCATATTCCTTGGCGACATAAGGCTGGCGGCCCGAAAAAATGACGCTGAACTCATTCGGGTTTTGCGGCCTAAAGACTCACAGGAGGCGAACATGAACAAAAAAACCAAAACCCTGGCGGCTTGCGCAGCCCTGCTGGCGGGGCTGAGCGGAGGCTCCATGAGCGCGATGGCGCAGGGATCCGGCGGGGGCGCGGGAGGCGCTGGCGTGGGCGCTCCAAACCAGCCCGCCGCGGGCTCAATGGGGCTTCAAGGGCAAAACGCCTCGACGCCAGGAATGGGAGGAGCCAACAGCATGAACGGCTCGATGAATTCCGGCGCGACGGGGATGGCGTCCGCGGGAACGCGCGCATCCATGACGCACAAGCCAATAAAGAATAACGGCATGCCCGTGAAACCCACGTCCACGGGTGCCGGCATGGACAAAACGCCGGTCATGTCGCCGGCGGGCGGCAACGCCGAAATGAATGGAGAAAGCAAATGACGCGTGGGGCGCTTTGCTCCTGAATCCGCGACGCTCGTTGTTCCGAATGGGACGACGAGCGTTTTCATTGGGCTCGCTCGCGCCAAGCCGATGTTTGCGACCGGCGGCGGCCGAAAATTTGCGGTTTTCGCCCGCTCGAGGTTAGATGCCGTGCAAATTGCGCTTCGCGCGCGGGCCGACTCGGCGCGCAGGGGGCATTTGATCGGTTGTGGGGTTTTCGCCTCAATTTCTGCTTTCGTTTTCACGGCTTCCCATGCACGAAGAACCATCTGGCGATTTGGAGGGAAAAGACGGGTTTCGGGCTCGCTGGCGACAGTGGGTCTGGGGGCGGCGCGCGCGCCGCGCGCTTCGCTCGGGGGTCGTCAAAGCGTGGAATGTGGCGCTCAAAGAGCCCCATTCTCTGGCTTGGGCGGTCCTCGCGGAGAAAGAGGCGATAGCCCAAGCCTGGATGAACGACCGCGCCACGCAAACCGCCTTGTGGCTGCATCGGGAAAAGAAAGACGCCCGCGCTTTTTTCAACTTGGCGCAGATTTCCGGGCACGCTCGATTCGAGACCGGCCTCGCCGCGAACAAAGCGCTCGCCGCTCTTTTCCAGGATGGGACGCACGCGCAGCGCGCGATGCTCGCCCGCGCCGCGTGGCTGAAAACGCCCAGGGTCTTGCGAGAACCCTGGGGCGGCGTGCGCGCGATGGACCCGCACGCGAAGGATCTGGATTGGCGGGAGGGCGTGGAGCCCGAAGCGCTGACGCTGCGCGAGCTGACATGGAAGCAAGCGCTCGAAGACGGCCAGGGGATTGACTGGGAGCGGCATCCGCATTTGGTCTGCGTCCTGTCCGGGCTGGCCCGCAGCTCGGTGTCCGCCCAATCCGGACATGATGTTTTCGCCCTCAGCAATCAAATCGGGGAGTTTTTGGCTCATGCTTGGAGCGACCGATCTTTGCGGCCGCGAGCGAGCCTGCCGGGCGAAGATCGGCTTGAAAAGCCGCAAGCCCCGCGCGCGGCGGAGGCCGAAGCCTCCGCCATGGAGTTGGTGCGAAGCGTGGGCCGCTGGTTCGCCGCGGAGCGAAAAGAGGAGCTGGGCTGTCGGCTGCTGTGCTCCTTGCGCTTCATCGCAGAATCCAACCACGCGACGGCGCCGCGCGGAAGCCTGGGCCTGCGCGAGGTGGAGTCCGACAAAATTTTGTCGTTCGCGCATGCCGCCACCACCGCCGTGTTCGCCCAAGCGGACAACGACACGTCGCGCGAGCGGCTCATTCAGGGCTGGAAAACGCACCAGAGAGAGTTCTTGTGGAACGTGGGCGCCCCGGTCAAGGCCGGCCAAGACAGCCCGGACGAAGCGTCGATGCGGTTTTTGTGGGAATCGGCAAAAGCCGCATGGGGCGTCGAAGAGGCCGCAGACCTATGGGCTCGCATTGGGTCTGGATCGCACATGATCGACGCGTTGGTGGAGAGCGAGTCCCTTCGGGCCACGGTGGAGCGAGCGCAGGCGAAAAGTCGCGAAGAGCGCGCCGCGAAAAATCACTGCATGGCCGGCGTCGAAGCCGAACCGCCCTCCTTGGCGAGCGCGCCGCTCTCTTCCGGGGCGATTGAGACCGAGGCGGCTTCTGCGCCACCCGCGATCAAAGAAAACGCCCGCGCGGCGTTGCTTGACGCAGAAAGCCCAGCCACCATCGCGACGCAGACTCCGGCGACGATGCCCGAGCCCGTCGCTCCGCCGTCGCCGCGGAAAACCCGGCGGCTCTGAGGAGGGCCTCAGGCTCAAATCGCGTCTTCGTTCTCTTCGCCCGTTCGAATTCGGATCACGCGCTCGACATCCGTGACGAATATCTTGCCGTCGCCGATTTTTCCTGTGCGGGCGACCGCGATGATGGCGTCGATCACGGCCTCCGCCAGGGCATCGCCCACGACCACGTCGATTTGGATTTTTGGCAAATAGTCGACGACATATTCGGCTCCGCGATAGAGCTCCGTGTGGCCTTTTTGGCGGCCAAACCCTTTGACTTCGGAGACGGTGAGGCCCGCGACGCCAACCGCGGCGACGGCTTCTCGAACTTCGTCCAGCTTGAAGGGCTTGATGACAGCGGTGATTCTTTTCATGATTGATTTGGGCGCCTTTTCAAGGCGGCCGGTTGGTGAGTGAGCCGAGAAGTGTGCTCTTTTGCTCAAGGAAAGGGCACCCCGCCCCCGACAGCCGCGCGCCAGAGCGCGACGCGCGACGCGCGAACGGCGTGAAAAGGTTGGGTTGCCCCAAAACAGGGCAAGAATTGGCCCACCGCCTGCCCCTCCGATTAAAAAAAAGGGAGCGTCGGCTTTCGAAAGGGACAAAAGGTGCCAAAAACCCCGCGAAGTGGCATAATGGGGCGCAAGGGTCGGATTCTGCGCAAACGGCGCGGCCCTTATCTTCACTCGTCACTCACTTTGGAGAATCACAATGTCGGTCAATTGGAGCGCGTCGCAAAAAAAAGCTTGGGCGGATCAGCGTTTGGACGCTGAGCTGCGAGAGGGCTGCGCGCGGGCCTTGGCCGATTTGGGCGTTGACAACGCAACGCCGTCGCTCGCCATCACCAACAAGCCGGAATTGGCGGGAGCGGGAGATTACCAACTCAACAATGCGTTCGCCTTGGCCAAAGCCTTGAAAAAGGCGCCGAATGCCTTGGCGCAAGAGCTCGCCGCGGCGGTGTCCAAGCAATTGCGGGGCGTGGCCGCGGCGACTGCCGTCGGGGGCTTTGTGAACATTCGCCTGCTCGACGCGTGGCTCATGAAGAAAACGCTGGCGGGCGCCGAAGGGAGCCTCTTTGGAGTCGCGCCCGATGTGCGCGCCATCGTGGACTATTCGTCACCCAATTGCGCGAAACGGATGCATGCGGGGCACTTGCGCTCAACGGTGATCGGCGACGCCATTTGCGCGTTGCTGGAAAAAAGCGGCGCGAGCGTCACGCGCGTCAACCACCTAGGCGACTGGGGCACGCCCTTTGGCGTGATCATCGAGCAAGCGCAGGCCGACGGCGTCGATTTGCGCGCCGCCACGATCGCCCAAATGGAGGCCGTCTACAAGCGCGGCTCGCCGCGGTTCAAAGAGGATGCCGCCTTCGCGCAAGCGTGCCGCGCGTCAACGGCCGCCTTGCAAGCCGGGCAAGAGCCGCAAGCGGGGCTGTGGCGAACCATCCGGGACAAAACGCTCGATGAAATTCAATCGATTTACGATCTGTTGGGCATCGGCTTGTCCAAAGCGAACGCCGTGGGCGAAAGCTTCTACCAACCCATGATCCCGGAGACGCTCAAGCAACTGGCGGCCGCAGGCGTCGTGCGCGAGAGCGAAGGCGTCTTGGCGTTTTTCGGTTCTTTTGAGGCTCCCTTGCTGCTGGCGAAGTCTCAAGCCTCGGGCGGCGGCTATCTGTATGGAGCCACGGACGCCGCGGCCTTGAAAACCCGGGCGCAATCGGGGGCGAATTTGCTGGTCTATGTGGTGGATGAGCGCCAAAGCGAGCATTTCAAGCTTCTTTTTGAACTGGGCGAAAAGGCCGGTTGGCTGGGCGAGGGAAAGCCGCAGGCGGTGCACGCGCCGTTCGGCATGATGCTGGACGCCACGGGCAAGCCCTTCAAGACTCGCTCGGGAGAGGCGTTCGCGCTTTCGGATTTGGTCCAAGAGGCGATTGACCGCGCCCGGGCGCTCGCTCGGGAAAAAGCTCCTGACGCGCCGGAGGCCAAGATTCAAGAGCTGGGCCGACAAACCGGCGTGGGCGCATTGAAGTATGGAGATCTGTCGCGGACTCGCACGAGCGCGGTGAAGTTTGACTTGGACGCCTTGGTGTCTTTGGAGGGCGACACCGCTCCGTATCTGCAATACGCGCGCGTGCGCGCGTATTCAATTTTGCAAAAGGCGGTTCAAGCGCCTGTCGGGCCTGATCGGACCGCCAACGCCGCAGACTTCGCGTTCGCCAACGCGGCGGAGCGCAAATTGGCGCTGGAAATCGCCCGGGCGAAGGACGGAGCCATTGACGCCACGGTCGAGCTCATGCCTCATTTGCTCTGCGAACGGCTTTATGGGTTGACCCAGGCGATGAACGCGTTTTACGCGCATTGCCCGGTGATCGACGACGCAACCGGGCTGGCGGACCCTTTCCGCGTGCGCTTGTGCGAGGGCGTGGACTCCATCTTGTCAAAAGGATTGAGCGCTTTGGGGATCGAGAGCCCGACCTCCATGCCCAAATCGGCTCCGAAAATGGCGTTGTGACGACTCCCCCCGCCCTGCTGAGAACCGGGGCGACGGCCGCTCACTCCAAAGGGGGTTGATCACGGGGGGATTTTTTCTGAGCCTTACGCAAAGCGGAAGATTTCGTGTTTTTGTCGGCACAAAAGCCTTTCGCGGAGAAAAAAGAGGCGTGTCGCACAGGACAAGAAAATCCGCAAAATTGACCAATTGTCCAAAATTAGCAAGGGATAGGGCTGGAGATTTGATTTTTTGCAATTATTTTGTAATATAAGGACGCTGTTTGACCAATCGCGAATAATCAAGGACCTCGTTGTTTTATTCATTTGTTGGCTTAATTTAAGGGGATGCAGGCTGTCCCTGGCTTTTACCGACCCAATTATTTGCTGCGGGAACGCAAAAATGAGCAAGAAAAAAGGATTGACTCCGTTGTGCTTGGCGCTGGCCGCAAGCTTGGCTGCGCCGATGGCGACGGCGCAAAACTACGAAACGCAAGACAACATCGATTCGACGAACATCAGCCGCGGCCAAATCGGCACGAGCAGCATTTATATGCCCGGCTCGACGGTGCCTACGGGGACGACCTTTGTGCCCCCGGTCGACGTTCCGACGAGTTCCCAAAATCCAGCAGGAGGAGCCGCCCAAGCGCCAGCGCCCGCTCCCGCTCCCGCGTTGTGCCACCAATATTGCTATCAGGGCACGCACGAGCACGACGGTCCGAATTGAGCCGCCTCCCAAAAAGCTTTTGAGCGAGAAGAGGCCTGTGGCCTCTTTTCCTTTGAGCCGGATCAAGAAGAAAAAGCGCCACGAGCTTCGATGGGCGCCATCGGCGCAAAAAAAGGGCCCCGCCCGCGAGGGAGGAGCCATAAGGCAAAACAAGGGGCTTGCTCGATGAAGCGAAATGGGCTTCGTTGACGGTGGGAAAAAGAGGCCGAGCCTCTTCTTCCGCTCAATCAGTTGCAGCCGTTCGCGTTGTTTTGAATGCTGGAGCCCGCCAAGCCGCCCAAGAGGGCGCCCGCGCCAACGCCGGCCAGGCGACCGTTTCCGCGTCCGATCGTCGAGCCGAGCAAGCCGCCGCCCGCCGCGCCCACGAGGGCGCCTGCGTTCAAGCTGCTGCATGGGCGCGAATATTGCTGCGGCTGTTGGTAATACTGTTGCGGTTGCTGATAATACTGCGGCTGCTGTTGATACACCGGGCGGCCATAGCCGTCATAGGTGTTGTATTGGCCTTGGTAGGGCTGTTGAGCATAGGGGTTGCCGCCATAGCCGCCAGAATTGCCGCGATAGGCGCCATATCCATTGTAGTCCGCTGGGTAGGCCACCGGCGTTTGCACGTAAGTGCCTTGCGCTTCATACGGCTGGCCAGCGTAGTTCGGATACGCGACGCAGCCGCTCAAAGCCAGGGAGCCGACGGCCACGAGAAGAACCGTCAAGCGGCTCAGGCGAAAGTTTTTCAGCATTTGCATGGTGATGCTCCTTTTGGGGCCTGGAAGGCCAACGAGCGGAAAAGACCGCTCACAAAATCAAACAAAGGCTTTTTCGCCTCAATCAGCAGACTTTAACAGAACGGTTGGGCGCTTTCAAAGCAAATGTTGCCCAGAAGAGACAGAAATGCAAAAAAAGGGCATCAAAGGAGCTTTGGGACCCGCCAAAGGCTCGCCCGCGTTGGATTTGGCCAGATGAAACAAGGGTGTCTAAATATTACAAAAAACTCGCCGCGCCGCGTTTTTGCAAGCCGGCCCGTGCGTCCGGCGCAAGGGCGGGCACGCGCCTGCTCGGCGGCGGCGGACAAATGAACAAGCGGCGCCATTGCGGCCTTGCGCCTTTTCTCCAAGCCCCTAAGGTGAGGCTGCGAACAGCTGCGACGAGAAAGAAGCCGCGGGCGCTTTCCCCGCGCGCGCCGACAATCGCCAATCATCAAGAAAAAACCACACGCGCGCCATTAGGCAATATTTTGATGCGCGTTTTTTTCGGGCAAACCCAACCCGCTGAGCCATGCCCGACGCGGCGTTCCGATGCCCCATCTTTTCCACCCGCGCCGAGTCTGGCGCCCATTTTGAGCTCCAGGCTCTTCTATAGAAAAAAACATCCCGTTGACCCACCCTGCCAGATTTTTCTGGCGCTCATATTGGAGACTTTCATGAGCCAAACGCAAAGCAACGCCATTCGCGATTCGAAAAAAAACGCGGCGCCCTCTCGCGATCGACTGCAAATGGAGCCCGCGACGCCTTTGTGGAGCGCCGGACAGCCTCAAGAGCGCTCCGCCACGCAAGCCCGCTGGGGCGTGTGGAGTTTGAACGACGGCGTCGTGGACGTGATCGGCGACCCAGAGCCGGGCCTGCGTGAATCCGACGAAAGCGCGACGCCGCCAGTCTCTCTGGGGGACGACACCGAAGTCCAATGGAGCGCCGAGCGCCAAACGCCGATTTACAGCGCGGCGGAGGACTACGCCTGGACCGATGAGGAATTGGACCAAATGCAGCGGCAAGAAGATGAGGCCAACGGCATTTTCCCCGCCGAAAAGACCATTGGCGTCGTCCGCGAGCCCGCTCCTTTGGAGCGGCCCGAAGCCAGTCGTTCGGGCTGGGGAGAAAAGAAAGACCAAGGGCGAAGCGGAGCGGTGGACGAAACCGCCGAAGCGTCAGCCGGAGGGTGCTTTGGCGTGGACGTCGAGCAAAATGGCGCACCGTCCTGGCTAAGCGAAGAGGCTCTTGCGCAGCGCGCGCGAGATCGAGCTCAGAGGCAAGCCGATGCCGCCGGTCTGCGGCTTGTGGAAAACCCGGGCCCGGAAACGCTGTTGGGGCCGCAGGACTTCGTGCTCTTCACTCCGAAGCTCGACGAGGTCGCGACCGCCGCGGGGCCCATGGGGTCAAGCAACCGGCCACTCGCGATGGGCGCCTTGCAAACCCATGAAGCTTGGGCCGCGATGCCGCAAGCGCTCCGCTTCGCCGCGGATCCGCACTCAATGTCTTTGGGGCTGTGGCTCGCCCAAGCGCGCGCTCGCGCAAGCGAGGCGGGATGCGCCGCCATCGTCTTCACGGGCATCGACAACGCGCAAGAGGAAGCCCGCGGCGCCCTGCGGACTGCGATCGCGAGCATGCGCGAGGAAGAAGCGCGGGAATTCAACGTGAACTCCGGGGCAGAAGCGCCTGAACCCATCAATCCGCCCAGGGCCACGGCCGCCACGACGCGCGCTTGGGTCGCCATGGCGGGCAATGAAGACTCGTTGCTGCGGGAGCCAAATGCTTTCTGAGGACAATTCGCCAAGAGCTCGTCCGGGCGAAAGGCATGAGGGAGGTCGTGACAGAGGTCGCCTGCAAGCGGCCTCTTTTTCGTTTCGTGTCTTGAAAAAAGCCCGTGGCGAGCTGCCGGAGCCGCAGGGGCGTCGGGCGGCGCGGAAAATCGTTGCATTTGAGTTTTGCGGCGTGTAGCCTACGGATTCTTCACAACTCCATGAGGTGGAAAACTTGGAAAGCAAAAGTCGCCGCAACGGCGAGATAAAGGCCCCGCAAGTGCGGGTGATTGGCGAAAATGGCGCGGCGTTGGGCGTGATGCCCTTGGCGCAAGCTTTGGCGATGGCTGAAGGTCTGGATTTGGATTTGGTGGAGATTTCCCCCAACCAGGACCCGCCCGTGTGCAAAATACTCGATTTTGGCGCATACACCTATCAAGAAAGCAAACGCCAGCATGAAGCGCGAGCGAAATCGCGCGAGCAGGAGCTCAAAGAAATCCGGCTGCGGCCGAACACCGACGATGGCGATTTGGAGGTCAAGGCCAAGCACATCATTGAGTTCCTGGAGCGAGGCTCAAAAGTGAAGGTGATGCTGCGATTTCGCGGCCGAGAAATCACGCACACGAATCTGGGGTTCGCGCAATTTGAAAAGCTCAAAGAGCGCGTGGGCGCGTTGGCGGTGATTGAAACAGCGCCAAAAATGGAGGGGCGGCAATTGTTGGCAATTTTAGCGCCCAGCAAAAAAGCTCGCGAATTGGCGCGAATTCAGGCGCAGAAGAAAAGCTCGCAAGCCAAACCCGAAAAAGAAGAGCGCGGCAAAAAAGCCGAATCGTCCGACGCTGAAAGCGATTCGAGCTTGTTGGCGAATGAGGCGGGCGCGGAGCCCTCGAACGCGGACGATTGATTTTTCCGCGGGCTCCCGGATGACCCGCGCAAACGCTGTTTCCGCAATTCAGGAGATGGATTGGGCAGCGGGGCTTTCAGCGCAAGGCGAATGGGCCTTTTCAGGCCCATTTTTTCGACAAGGTTCAGACGGAGAAACGAGAATGCGCTCAGCCAAAAGAGCTTGATGGATGGGCCGCTTGGGCGTAAAAAAACGGGGAAGGAAGAGTCAGCGCGCTTTTTTGGCCCATGTCTCTTGAAAATTACGGCAAAAGAGCCAGCCTGAACAGCAACGAAGGTTCGTTTGCGGTTGCAAAACGCTCCTCCGAATAGTTTCCCGTGAAACAATAGCCCGTGAAACCGTTGCGCAAGAAAAACGCCTCGGGAAAAACGAGCGCTAAATGTATAGGCGGTTGTCATGTCTTTGGCTTGGTTGCCTGATTTCGCGGAGCGGTGGCTCGCTCCGAACGCGTTGTATAAGCCCCGCCGCGGCGAGGATCTCGATCATTATTTCGCTCGCGTGCGGCCAAAGCTCGTTGCTCGCCCGGAGTTGTTGGCGCAGCCCTTCGCGGACCGCGAAGACGACAAGCGCCAGCCGGAGCGCCGCTCGGCCCTCCCTTTGCATTGGTTGTATGCCCTCGCGGCGGAAGAGTTGACCAAACGCGAAGCCGCTGAGCAAGCGGATTGGGAGGAGCGCGGCGCGAATGGAGACATGAGCCCTGAGCCAGAAGCCATTGGGTGCCACGCCGCCTCCGCGCTGGCGGGCCAAACAGGAAACGAGAATTTAGGCTTTTACGAAGCCCATTTTTTGGATTGGGTGAGCCTTGCGCCCGATGTGGACCTGGTCGTCAGCAACCCCGCCGGAGACCCACGATGGGAAGAGGTGTCCTTTTTTGTTCGTGAAACGCGTGGGCTGTTGGCGTTGGCGGTGGGCGATGACACCTTCATGGCCCCGGCCTCTTGGGTGAAGGCCCTGCTGGACGCCGGCGCAGACGCGAACGCCAAGCCCGTCGGGACAGCCGGCGCCTTGTTTCGCGTCCTTTGGCGGCAGCATGCCCCAACGCTGCGCGCCGGCCGATGGGGAGACGCCGGGACCGTCGCAAAATTGCTGCTCTCGCACGGAGCGGATCCATGGGCGGAGCCCGAGCTGGATCGCCAAGACTCCGTCACGGCTGGACGAGTCTGGCTGATCGCCAACCAATTGCGCGGAGAGCGAAAGAGCCTCGCTCCCATGTCGATAATCAACAGCATGCCCGAGAACGTGACGCCGGGCGTGCGCGAGGCGATTTTGGATTGGGTGCGAGCGGACCTGGACGGCGCGATCGATCAAAGCGGGGATGCCAGAGAAAGCGCTTTGCGCGAATTGCGCTCCGGCGACATCGTGGATGTCGAAGTCGCGCCTGAAAAGAGACGGGCCCCGGGGCGTCCTCCAAGACGGTTGTGATCCTTCGCTCCCCGGATCCGGCTTCTTGCGCTCATAGGTCCCTTCTCTTGAAATAACACCGCAAGTCTTTTGTTTTGGCGATTGCCATCAATGAAAGGGCGTTTGAGCCAGCCAGGCGGCAGGCCGCAGGGCAAACCCGAGTTGAAATCGTCGCTCGATGGGAACAAAAAGACAAACGGCGGTCATTTTTCGGCCAAATGTTGGCGCTCGATTCGAACGCCCAATATAATAGAAGAATAAACAAGCGGGCCGCCTGGCTCGCTTCGCACGAGGAGATGGAAATAAATGGACAAGATTATTGGCTCGCTGGTCGCTCACACGTTTGGGCAAATCACGCAAGACGACGTGCTGAGCGCATCCACCGCGGGCCGTCTGCCCGCCATCGTGGGAACGCTTCGCAACGCAGGCGTGAGGGCCGCGGCGTTCACGCTGGTCGGCGCGACGCTCGCGATGGCTCCGCATGCAGCTCACGCAGACGACTTCAATCCAGCAGCAGCCGGCGTGGGCGCCTTGGGCGGCGGAGCGCTCGGCTCCTTTGTCGGTGGCGGCGACGGGCGCAAGGCGGCAATTTTGGTGGGAGGAGCCACCGGGGCCTGGGCCGCGAATTCCATCAGCAACACCAATCAGCAAATCAATCGGCAAAACGCTCAGCGCGCGGCATATCGCGAAGCTCCAAGCCCCTATGCGGTCGGGCCGCAATTTCCGACCAATGAGTCATTGGCTCCGAACCACAACAATGGATTGGCCAAAACCATCGGGACGGTGGCGGGCGCCCTGGTCGGTGGATTGGGCGGCTCTTTTGTCGGCGGCGGCGTTGGCCGCAAAATCGCGATTGCCGGCGGCGGCTTGGTGGGCGCGGTGGCCGGGCGCACAGCAGGCGATGAAATGACCTCGGCGCAAGCCGTTGGGGTGGGCGAAGCGACGACGGTGAAAACAGCCGAATATGGCGATGTTCTCGTGTCGCCGGCGCCGTGGGGCAATTTGAGCCCCTTTATGGCGCAAGTTGAAGGCCTCTCGCAACCGACGCGTTCGCTGTCCACCAACCCCGCCGCCCAGCAAGCGCTCGCGCAGGCCCTCGCGCAGGCGCAGCAAATGAAGTATGAGCTCAACCAAGATGGCGCAATGGTTCAAGGCCAGCGCACCAATCAAACGCTGGCGGTTTCCGCAAACCAAATGCAAGGAGCCCGCCAAGCGGAAGTGATGGCTGAAAAGACCTACACGGACGCTGAGCATATGTATTTGGGCGTGGGCGTGCAAGCGTTGAAGAACCAGCTCGACAACCTTGCGCTCCAAGGCTACGACCTGCGCGGCTACAAGAATCCCGTCATGTCGGTCCTGGATGTGCCGGTTCGCGCTCCGCTGCGCCTGAAAGCCGCCGGCGCTTACAATCCGGTCATCGCTCGCATGGTCATGCAAATGCCCACGCAAGGCGATTCGCCACAAACTCCGGCGCAATACCAAACGGCGCAAGTGGGCCAACCGATCCAAAACGTGGGCTATCAGGCGGCTCCCGCCGGCAATCGCGTCCCTGGCGTGGATTATTCGCACTTGGTTAAAATCGAAAACGGCAAGATCGTTGACGCCCCGAGCGCCGCCGCGCAAGTGCCCTCCGCGCCGACGATGAGCAATCGAGTGCCGGGCGTGGATTATTCGCATCCGGTGAAAATCGTGAATGGCCAAGTGGTGGACGCCACGACGGGCGCTGCGCTCCCGGCCCCGACCGTGTCGCCGGCGCAAGACGCGCTGAACAACGCGCCAGGCTCTTCGCGCTTGAAATCCGGCATGTGATTGGTTGAAGCGCCGCCCATTGGCGGATTCGCAGAGAAACGGGCCCAAGGGCCCGTTTTTGCGTTCGAACGTTGGAAAATGGCGCGGAGAATATTCGCCACGCATTGAAATGCGATCAACGCAGAGCCAAAACAGACCTGCGCGCGGCCTTGACGGCCGGACGGCGACCCTCTAATATTGTGCTCCACGGCAAAATGGCGCTGAAAATTCACCTTGGCGTCCAAAGTCGCTGCTATCCAACAAGGAGCAACCCATGCCGGGCTTCAAAGATCCCGTCGCCGACGCCATCGAGCAAATTTCGCTGCCTAGGCACGCGTTGATCGCTCTCGTCGACGAATATGTCCAAACGTTGCGCGAGCAAGAGCCGGAGCGCGCAGAGCGCTTTGCGGGCCGGATCGACAGCGAGGAGGGGTTTG
>Ga0209888_1000355_pt1 | contig 24743 bp, 20 predicted proteins | sample OrgsoiDNA_201059_FD_185807 | JGI IMG/M metagenome (GOLD analysis project Ga0209888, IMG submission 185807) | Permafrost soil microbial communities from the Arctic, to analyse light accelerated degradation of dissolved organic matter (DOM) -... | ecosystem: Environmental > Terrestrial > Soil >...
TTCTGGCCGCCAGCGCGCCGGATCCACAGCAGCGCCTTGGATGGGGAACCCATCCGAAGGCGGGGCCGGGCTCTTGCCCGACCCCGTCGAATCCAGGACAGCAGAGAGCCCCGGCGGGGTGGACGAATCGCGTCCACGGCATCTTCGCCCGCAAGCTTCACGCGCAATCGCGCTCGATGGAGGCCTCGCGGCTGTCCTCGCGCCCTATCCCGGAAGCCCCTGCCTTCAGGCAGGGGTAATTCACGTTTTAGGCATGGCAACGCTCCGGAGCAAATTTTTCAAGTGAGGCGTCCCAATTCAAAGAGACAGCGGTTTTCGCGCCTTGTTTGGGGGTGGATGAAAGTGTCGCGAAAGCAAAGCCTACAAGCGCCCCTTATTATATAAAATACAGTTTTATTGTTTTTTAATGACTTTTTGTTATTAAGAGGCCTGGCGATGATTTTCAATCTCTGGCTCCGGGCGGCGCGCCGTGAGCGCTCGGCGGGGCTTTTGCCAATGCCGTCGGCGGTGTAGATTGAGCGCCTTCGCGTCTCGCCGTCGTTATCGGGCGCGCCGTCTCGCTCGTGGCGGCCTGCGCGTTTTTGGCGCCTTCTGCCCCTTTCCTCACATTTCGCGGGAGAGCTCCCATGACTCAAAGCATCCCAGGACTCAGCCCTTTGTCGATTTCGGAAATCAGGGAGGCGGAAGAGATTTTGGCGACCCAACGCCCCATCCCAACCGAAGAGACCCAGCGGCTGCGCAACTGCGCCCAAGCGGGCAATGAGGAAATGGTGCGCGTTTGGCTTGCCATGGAAAACCATCCTCATGTGGCGCGGGAATCGCAAGCGCAGGGACGCTCCGCCCTTGCCCTGGCCGCGGCGGGAGGGCACGCAGATTGCGTCGCCCTCCTCGCTCCGCGCGCGACGGAAGAGGCCATTCATGACGCCATTTGGATGGCCGCCCAAGGAGGGCGCGCGGATTGCATTCGCATTCTGGCGCCGGCTGAGCGACATCCCTCGGCTGCGTGGTGCTCGCTGAACGCCGCGGCTGCGTCAGGCAACGCCGAATGCCTGCGGCTGTTGTTGCCGGCCGTTTGGCCAGACAGGGTTGGAATGTCCGCCGCGACGGCGCTTGAGCACGCGGCGAGCGCCGGCAGCGTCGAGTGCCTTGAAACGCTTTTGCCGCTCGCGCGCCTTGGCGAGAATTCGCGGCCAGAAACACTGCAACTGGCTTTGGATGAAGCGCTGCGGTCAGCGGCGCGAGAAGGGCAAATCGATTGCGCGCGATTTTTGCTGTCGGCGCGCGCCAATCCCAGGGCTCGGGATTCGGAAGGGCGCACCGCCCTTTGGTTCGCCGCGAACGGCGGTTTGGCTGGGCATCTCTCGCTCAAATCGCACGGAGCGCACGGAGCGCACGCCGAATGCGCGCGGATTTTGGCCCCGGTGTCTGACGCGGACGCGGCCCCTTTTTGCGCGGAAGGCTTCACCCCCCTATGGGTGGCCTTGGCCGCGGCTGACGCATCCTCCACGGCGGTCGAATGCGTGGGGCATTTGGCGCCGTTTTCCGATGTCTCGGCCCGGCGCCATGCCAGCCCTGGCGACCCCTCTCAGTTGATTTCCTGCGTGGAGTTCGCCGAATTACGCGTTCGCGAAATGCCGGGCTTGCCCCACCGGTGGTCTGTGTTTGACTCGTTAGCCTCGCAGCTTCCGCTCGCAGACCTTCGCGCTCTCCTGGCGCGCTCGGAGCCCGCCCGATTGCCCCGCGCCATGGCCGTGGCCGAAGCGCAAGGCTCATGCGATCTTTTCGCCGCCCCGGAAATCTCAGCGCCCTCGTCTCGCGCTCTCGAAGAACGCTTTTTTTCCTTTGCCGCGGCGCCCCAGCGGCGCGAACGGCTGTGATATGCTGGCGGCTTCCGCGCCGCTTTCGTTGAACGTTCGCCGGCCGGGCCACCCGCAAGCGCTCCCCTTGATCCGGCCCCCATGAAAAACAAAGCGCGCGACGCGCGAATTTCCGAAGAACGCGCGACGGCGCGGCAATTGCGCGCGAGCCTCGGGCGCGCCGCGGCTCTCGGCGACGCGCGAATGACGCAACGGCTGCTCGCTCAAGGCGCGGATCCCAATTGGAGAAAAACGCCCAAAGACCCGACGCCCTTGGATTTGGCCGCGGGCGGCGGACATTTGGCGTGCGCAAAGCTCATGGCGCTCCAGTCAAAGCCTGAAACCATCGCAAGCGCCCTTCGAAAAGCGGCTGAAATGGCCCGCGTGGATTTGCTTCGCGCGCTGTCGCCTCACTGCTCCGAGACCACGCGAGTCCTTGATCTTCAAGACGCCTTGCTGAATGGGCTGCTTCGTTATCACGCCAATCAACCTCAAGCCATTTCTTTTCTGGCGAGCCTGCCTGGCGTCTTGACGCCTGAATTGGCGAACGAGGCCGTTTTCATGATGTTCCGCTCTCCCAATCCAGAGCGGATGGGCAATTTGGACGCAATCAGCGGCTTGTTGCCCGAAGAGGATTTTCTGGACATGATGCGATGCGCGCGCGCAGCCCAATGCGAACGATTCTTCCCGCAAGGAATCGCGCGAGAAGAGGCCGCGGCGCTTCGCCAATTCTGGCCAACGGGACATGAAATGGCGACGCCGGGCTCCACGGAGTCGTTTTCTGCGCCGGCCCGCAAGCCACGCTGGCTTTGAGCAGAGCGCGTCCGGAGGAAATGCCCTGATGCCCGGCGCCGTTTGTTGAGCCTTTTGCGCTCTCGTCTCGGGCGGGGCCTTCGGCGGCTAAGCCGCCGCGTTTTTTCTTGGAGCGCCCCGTCTCTTTGGAGCCGCGGGCTCGGCGGCCTCTTTCTTTGGCAAGGGAACGCCTTGGGTGTCGGACAGAAACGCGACCAAATCGGCGTGCTCGTCTCCGAAAAGATCAAAAAGGCGACTCAACCCCTTCATGGCATGCGCGCGCAAAGAGTCCGGCAGCTCCTCGGCGGCCGCAGGCAAATTCTCTGGATTTTGTCCAAAAATCGCGACCGCGAGGCATCCCGCCTGCATCAGGTCCTTTTGAGACTTCGCCGCGAACGCCGAGCTTCGCAGCCCCGACACCGCCAGCTTGTGCCACAAAAAACGCTCGGGCGCCGGCGCGCGAATCGGCACCAGTTGCGCCTTGCCGATCACGATCGCCTCGATCGTTTCTCCCAGCAAATAGTCCATGCCCTCCAAAGCCGTGGCGTTCGCCCCCAGCTCAGGGATCAGCACCGAAGAATAGGGTGGGTGATTGTCGTTGGCGTGCGTGAGCAAGTCCACCATGGTTTGGTGACCCGCGACTTTCCAGGAGCTCGACGCCTGGCCCAATTTCAGGGTCGGCACGTCCAAAAAACGCAATCCGGTTTGTTGCAGCAACTCCAGCATTCCGCCCTCAGGGAGCGGCGCGGTCAACTGAATGGGGCCGCGTCGGCCAATGTCGATGTCTTGGGTCGCCAAAATTGGCGCCGCTTGGTGGTTCAAATGGTTCATCAGGCTGTGAAACGCGCGCGTTCCGACCAGCGCGCCGCCACCGGTGAAGAAGCCCGCGTTGGCGAGCGCCGCCAAAACGCCAGCCGACGCGTTTTCTTCGCTCGCGAACCCCATTTTTCGCAGATTTTTGGCCATGGACTCCAACCGCTGCAAATCAGCGAACCGAGCCAGGGCCTCCAAATGCTTCTCGCCGCCGGCCGGCCCCAGGTATTGCGGCGCCAGCGGCTTGCCGTCGAGGCCAAAACGGCGCCATTTCGCGTATTGCCCGCCACGCTCGCGCGTTTCCAGCCCAATGTGGCCGGGCGGCAACGGATCCACCTCGCCTTGCGCAAAAGCGATGGTCAGGGCTTCAGCGAAAACGCCCTGGGAAATGAGGTCAAAGGATTTCGATGAAAATGTGGCCTTTTTCATGCAAATGTTGCTCCCGCAAATATGGGGCAGATTTGCCGCCCCAACTTATTTTCTGCCTTGCGACTTCTTTTCTGCTTACGCCATAGCCGAACTTTCGGCTCCTCTTGATCCCGTCTCCTCGCCGCCGGCGCGGATGCCGGGCTTTCGCACTGCCGGGGTCGTCAGCGCGCATTTTCAAGCGACTCCCCGCGTTTTCCACGGCTCACGCTCCATGGTATCTCAATGCCGCCGCCTCGGCCGCGTATCTTTACAAAACTTTACCAAACGCCAGCGCGCGGCGCAAAGGCTCTTTTTATTTGAACGCAATCAGGGCCATTGGTTCCCCTCAAAAGCGGCGACTCCTCTCTGTTTTATTTTTCTGGGCTGGGCTGCTTCAAGCGGCCTGCCGCCGGTCCTTTCACGTTTTTGGCTCTGGCCGCCCGCCGCCAAGCGGGGTAGAATGGGGCATCAACGACGCGTCTCATCTTCCGACGCCACCCACGCCGCAACCTCGAAGGACCTTTCATGACAGTCTCCAAGGATCAGTTCGCCCTCGACCAAGCGCTGCTCAACGCAGCGGGGCAAGGACGCGCTTCTGATTTGGCTCCCCTTCTGGCTTCTGGCGCCAATCCTTCGGCCAAACGCCCGCACGACCTGAAAACCGCCTTTTTGAAAGCGGCGGAAAGCGGCCGAGTCGATTGCCTTGAAATCCTCTTGCCCCTGAGCGACACAAAAACCCGCGACTCCTCTGGCCGAACGGCGCTGATGCTGGCTGCAGCCGGCGCGAATTTAGACGCTGTGCGCTTTTTGCTCCCGTTGTGCGACGCTGACGCGGTGTGCCATAAAGGCCGCACCGCTCTTCAGCACGCGACGCACACCGACAGCTTCGACCGGGAAGTCGTCGTTCGGGTTCTTGCTCCGGCCACCCAAGCGATTGACCAAATCGGGAAAAACGGAAAAACAGCCCTGCACCAAGCGGTGGAGGCGCGCCTGGATGGAGTGATCGATGTGTTCACGCGCCTCGCCAACCCAAATATTCAAGACAAAAAAGGACAAACGCCCTTAATGACGGCGCTTGAATTCGGCGTTGACGACGATCCATGGATCGCCGCGCTCGCTCCGATCACGAACCTGGGCCTCAAAAGCCGCGCCGGGCAATACGCGTTCGATTTCGCGATCGATGACAACCAATGGGATTGGGCGGACACGTTCGCCGAAGGCACACCCGAAGGCCGGGTGCAAAAGGAATTCAAGCGCGCGGGCCCCGAAAAAATGCCGCGATGGGCCGCCCTGATGGAAGCGCGATCTCTGGCCCAAGAAGTCGCCGCGGTGTCGGCGGCCCAGAAAGCCAATCCATTGCCTTTAGAGGCTTCTTTCCCCACGCCTAATCGCAAAGCCCGAGCACTTTGACGCTCTGGCCCAATCTTTCCCGGAGTCCCGCATGCTCCTGCCCTCCTCGCCCGATGAACTCAACGACCTGTTGCTGACCATGGCCGCCGCCGGCGATGCCGCGGCCATTCGCTCCCTCTTGGAGGCGGGCGCCGATCCTGCTTATGTCGATGAAACCGCGGACAACCCCAGAACCGCCTTTCTGGAAGCGGCGAACTTGTCCGTTGACCTTCCAGAGTGCCTTGAGGCGTTGTTGCCGGTGAGCGACTCTGAAGCGCGCGACAAAAACGGCAACACCGCCTTGATGCTGGCCGCCGCGCGCGGCAACCTTGAATCCATGGCGTTGTTGATGCCCCATGGCGATTTGGAAGCCGTCAACCACCAGGGCACCACCGCTTTGCATTGCGCGGTGATCGCCGGCTCCGCCAATCGAATCGCGGCCGCCCGCATGCTCGCCGACGCCATGGCGACACTCGACCAACCCCAAGAAAATGGCCGCACAGCGCTTCATTCCGCTGTCTTTTTCGGCGCGGACGATTTGGTCGAAATCCTGTTGCCGCGCTCTGATCCGCTTGCGCAAGACGGAGCGGGCTCCACGCCCTACATGATCGCGATTTTGTGCGATGACGCCGACCAGAACTGGATTCGCGCCCTAGAGCCCTTGTCGGACCTGGCGGCTGTCAACAACAACGGCGACTGCGCTTTGGATATCGCCGTGTCTGTCGAGCAGTGGGCAACCGCTGATCGTTTGGCCCCCAAATCGCCACGCGACCGCGCGCAGGCCGCTTTTTTGGTCGCCGGCGCTGAAAATATGCCGGGCTGGGCCGCGGTTGTGGAATCGGAGGTTTTGGGCGCCGAAGTGGCGGCCGTGTCGAACGCCACGCGAAGCCTCGCTTCGAACGGCGGCGCCTTCTCGCGCAACGCCCCCAACCGCAAGCCGCGCGCGCTCTGATCCGCTGTTGATCTCACCCGGCCAAGACCGCAAATTCGCGACGCAGGCGCTTTTTTCAGACGCCTCGCTCTCAGAGCGAACGCGGCTTGCGCTTGAAGATTACGGCGCTGCCTGCGGCTTGCCGCATCGCGCGCTCATTGTCCGCCCTCAAGCTCTCGGGCGCGCCCGGCTCCCGGTTGGCGTCGCCGCTCTTTTTAATCTCTTCGCGCAACTGCCAACTTTCGACGAAAGCCTTCGCCACGCGAGGAAAGGATTGCCGACTGCTGGAGATGGACAGATGGTCATGCGTCTTGGCACCCACGGCTTCATCCAAAAGCTCCACGGCGTCGTTCAGGGCGACTCCGCTTTCCTGCAATTGCCGCGCGAGAATCTCCATCCAAGCCTGCGTGAACAAACCGCTGGGCTCGTCATAAGGCAGGCTTTTTCGGGCGCGCAAAAAAGGGTTGTCCATCCGGTGCGCTCCATTTCGCGCTTCTTCCAGGAGATTGAGCCCTGTTGCCGCCAGTGTTTTCAGCATGTCGGCCGCCAATTGCGAGGCCGCGGCGGATTTCTCCGCGTCTCTCTGGATAGCGTAGGCCACGAAGTTGCCCAGCCGCTCCACGACACTGTCCATGGGGCTTCGCCCTGGACTGCACCATGCTGATCCAGGCAGATTGGTTTCCTTCATGAGCCAAGAGAACATTGCCTGGTCGCCCCGGCCGGCCGCGTCCAGCATCGCCATTCTGCGTCCTGCGCCGATCGCGTGCTCTTGCTCGGCGGACAGATTCTTTGGCAATTGGGCTTGCCCGAATGGCGCTTGCTCGCGGTTTTCGCTCCCGTCCTTCCCTTTTGGCGTGGCCGGCGCGATTGTCGCCCCCATTGCGCCTTGCTGGCCGCTGTTGCCGTCGCCATCTTTCACGGAGGGCTCCACGGCCTTTTTCAGCGCGGCCTTGTCCGCCGCCGCCTTGGCGTCAAACGCGGCGACGATGTCGCTTGTGGCTTTTGAGGCGACGGGCTCCTTCGCGGGCGTTCCCGCCTCCGCCAGAAGCCGGTCGATCTCTAGCCCAAAAGCGCGGCAGCGGCGCGCCATTTTGTCCAGATGCATTTGCGGGCGCGTGAGCGCCGCGCGCAAGCTCGCCTTGGGCGGATGGGTCTCCACGCTCGCCAAAGCCCATGCGATGGCGCCGCGCGCGAGCTCCGCGGCTTCCTCCGCCGCCGTTTGCCGAATCATCACGGGCGTGAGCGTCTTCACGATCAAGCGGCAACCGGTCGCGCCCAACTCCGAAAACTCCGTTTCCGCCAACAAACGACCCCAAGCCGCGGCCTCTGGCATCCTTTTGGCCAAAAAGGCCCATCTTTCTGTCGCAGTCTGCTTTCTGGCGCCGAAATGCTCACGGACATTCTTGTCGATCAACAGGCTTTCAATCCACACTTGCGCCCGCGCGTCGATCAGGTTTTCAGCCAGCAACGCCGCCAAAACTTGCGGGTCTGAGCGAGACGGATTGTGCGCCAGGCTCAGAACGCTGTTCGGGTCGACATGTTCGCCATACACAGAATCATGCTCCATCAAAACAAACGCCCCCGGTTGGGCACGCGGGGATTTTTGGGCCAATTCAAGCGCCCACGCCGTCGCGAAATCGCCCCATTTGGCGGCATTGAACGCCGGCGTCTTATTTATGTCCTTCACCCACAAGGGGCGTCCAATCGCGCTTTCGATCCCCGCGCGCTCATCGGCCGTGGCCTCTTCGAAATTGGCTGAGCTTGCCGTTCGGTTGGCATGGCGGCGATAAAAGGAACTCATGGGGCGTCTCCGGTTTGGCGCGGTTTCTGTTCTTCAATTGTATCACGCGCGCCGCCGCCGCGACACCCTGGCAACGCTGCGCCAAAACTCCTTTTCGCTTCATTTGCCAATGCCCTCTTCGCGTGAGACAATGAGCTAGAATCCGGACATCGCTTGCGCCGTCGCGCGAGCCCTTTGCCAATGCGGTTTTTCCAAACAAACGCACTTTCCATCGCGCATCACAATGGCCACTCCCACGCCCCTTCGCCCACACCCCGCGCAGACCCTTTCAGCGGCGGAGACGGAGCGCCGCGCTCAATGGAGCTTCGCGCATGAAATGCTGCGGGCCGCCCAGGACGGCGACGCCCAGGCGTTGGCGGCCGCTCTCGCGACGCCGGAGGGAGCAACAAACGCTTTTTCAAATTCAGCCCACTTGCATTACGCGCACTCGCTCTTGCATGAGGCCATCCGGAATGATCAGGGTGAATGCGCTTTGATTTTGGTTCCCCACAGCGACTTGTCTGCGGTTAACAAAGAAGGCCAAACGCCGTTGTTGGCGGCTTTGGGGAACGGCATGAGCGATTTGGCGGCGGCATTCGCGATGCTTCCAGGCTCCGACGCAAGCGTCATTGACCAAGCGGGAAACACCGCGCTCATTTTGGCCGCAAGCCTGGATCATCCCGAGGCCGCAGAGCTTGTTCGGCAACTTCTCCCCCTTTCAGAAGCCTCTCGGATGAATCGATATGGCATGTCCGCGCTTCTCGCCGCCGCCCGAAGCGGCACGGCCGCTTCGCTTCAATTTTTGGCCCCCAAAGCAGACGCCAAAGCCCGCGACCCGTTCGGGAGCACCTCTTTTTTGCTGGCCGCGAACGCCTTGGCCGTGGAGCGCGCGCAAGTTCTCGCGCCCTTTTCTGATTTGCAAGAGACAAACGACGCGGGCAAAAATGCTTTGGCTCTCGCGGCTGAGCGGCATTTCGCCCCCATGGTCGAATTTCTCCTGCCGCTTGTCGATTGGAGACAGGGGGCTGGACAAAAAAACAATGTTTTTGATTTGGCGGTGGCCGACAAATCATGGGATTGCGCGGACGCCATCGCCTTTCACGCCGAAACGCATGGCCAAACAGTGCCGGGCTTGCGCGACATCGTTTCTCGCGCCAAAAAGGACTTGTTCCCCAAAAGCCGGGCGCTTCTCGAAGCGCATGACATTCGCCAAGAAATGAACGCCGCGCAAGCGGGTCTGTCCAGCGTCGACGCCGCCCACTCCGGCGGCTCGGCTGTCGCGCGACGGTCGAGCCGCGCGCTTTGACGCTCGGCCTCCTCCCTGCTCCCGCCACTGCGGGGGCGACGATTGCAAAGCGCGCCCTCGCGTGAGAGAATGAACGCCTGCGGCCCAAAAGGCCGCGCGGAAAGCATTCCCTTTTTTCTCGCGCGCGAATTGCCCAGGCGACTCACGCGCGGCCCTTTTCCAGACGCCGCATGCCCACGCCTCGGTCTCCCATCGTTTTTTCCGCGTTCGACCCCATTTCGGACACCGCGGCGCTCCGCGAGCGCGAGTTGGCCTTGGATGTTTATTTTGCGGCCGCGGACGGCGACCTCTCCAGGCTCACGAGCCTTTTGTCCACCCCGGAGGGCAAAAAGGCGGCGTTTTGCCAATTTGAAGATATTCGCCAGCCCACGGCTCTTTTTGAGGCCATCGCGAAATCCTTGAAGCCGTGCGCTTTGGCGCTTTTGCCCCACAGCGATCCGGACGCTCGTGATGAAAACGGCCGCACGCCCCTTTTGGCTGCTCTTGCTGCGAAGGCTTTTGACGTGGCCGAGGCTCTTTTGCCCTTTTCGGACGCTCGCGCCTCAGACCATGACGGAGCCACGGCCCTGATGGCCGCCGCGCGGATGGGCGGCGCAGAGGCTCTGGCTTGGATTGAACGGCTGCTCCCTCTCTCGGACGCCAAAGCACAAACCCATCAGGGCACAACCGCTTTGATGTGGGCCGCGATTCAAGGGAGCGAAAACTCTCTGCGGGCGCTTTTGCCCCGCAGCGACATTGAAGCGCAAGACAGCAACGACAACACGGCCTTGTTGGTGGCCGCGGCCAGCATTTCAGAGCGGTGCGTGGCGGTGTTGGCTCCGATTTCCTTTGGCGGCCAAACCAATCGCCAAGGGCACAGCGCGCTCTCGCTCGCGGTTGAGCGCCATGCATATAAGATCGTCGACACCCTTATCCCTCTTGTCGACTGGCGCATTGCTCCGCCCAAGCATCGCGATGCGTTTGGCGTGGCGTGCGACAACATGACTTGGCGCTGCGCAGACGCCATCGCCGCCCACGCCACGGCTCAGGGGCAAACAGTGCCTTGTTTGCGCGAAACCATGGAAGATTGCGCCCCAGGCGATTTCCCCCGCACGCGCGCGGCCCTTGAAGCCCAAGCCATTCAACAAGCGATGGCCGCAGGCTCTCTTTCTGGCCACATCGAGGCCGCCGCCCGGCGCGCGCCTCGCGCCCTTTGACCGCTTTGACAACCCGTCCTCCACAGCTTCCTCCACCGAGCCAAAACCCATGACCTCCACGCCCCTTTTCCTGACCCTGATCCGCGGCCACCAAGGCAGCGGCAAAAGCACGCAAGCGCAAGCCATCGCCCAAGCGGACGCCGGCATCGTCCACATCGAAAACGACCAGTTCTTCACGGACGAAAACGGCGTTTACGCTTTCGATTTTTCGCGCCATGCGGAAGTGAAAGAGCTTTGCCTGCGGAAAACGCAAGCCGCCCTGGACGAGGGCCTGAGCGTCGTGGTGTCGAACACCTTCACCAAGCTCGAAGAGCTCTTCCCCTACATCGCGGCCGCCGCTGAGCATGGAGCGCAAATCCATGTCATCGAAATGGAGCACGACTTCCCGAGCGTCCATGGCATCCCGCCCGAGGTCATCGAGCAGCGCAAACGCGATTTTCAGCCTTGGGTTGGCCACAAGACGGTGATTGGCCCGCAAGGCGTCGTGGCGGTCTCGGCCGTTTCCTCGCCCGTGGATCCTGTGGCGGCGACGCTCGAATCCGCCTCGGAAGAGCCGCCAGCGGCCAAGGCTTCGCGTCCGCGCGCGCCGTGAACGCCCATTGGGCCGAGAGGTTTCTTTTTTGCCGTTTTTGATTGGGCTTGCCATGGATCCGAATTCCGCTGAAGCCGTCGACATTGCCCGCGCTTTTGAGACCGCGGCTTGGGAGGGCGACGCCGACACGATTCGGCGGTTGCTTCTTCGCCATCCGGATCCGGACATTCGCGCGCGCCTTGCGCCGCAGTTTCCCAATTCGGTGTTCGATTCGCCCTTGGCGTTGGCGGCCAAACTCGGTCACGCCGAGTGCGTGTCGCTTCTTCTGCCGCATTCGGATCCTTTGTGGGGGCCTTCTCACGGTGGATTCAGCGCGTTGGCGCAAGCCGCGGCCAATGGCCGCCTGGAATGCCTGAATCTCTTGCTGCCGCATTCGGACCCGTTGGCGCAAGACGGCGAAGGCTTCACGGCGATCGCGATCGCGGCCCAAAACAGCCAGACGGAATGCGCGCGCGCTCTTTTGCCGGTTTCCAGGGGCGCGCTGGACAAGGGAACGCGCGAGGGCCGAACGCCCTTGATGTTGGCGGTCCGCGCCAAAGCTCTCGACATCGCGAAAATTTTGTTGCCAGGCTCCAATCCGCATGCGCGGGACGCGGCGGGAAAAGACGCTTTGATGCACGCGGCCAACTTCAATTGGGGCTCTTTGGTTGAGCTTCTCGCGCCGGTTTCCGATTTGTCCGCCACCAATTGCGTGGGACATGGCGCGTTGTGGTTCGCTTGCAACGTGGAGAGCCTGGAGGGATTGGATGCGCTCTCTCCCTGGCTGGACGAGGAGCAATTCAAACTCGCGGCGAAACGCTTTGACGCGTTCGCCCCCGGAAGCCCCGACGGGCACGCGCCTCGGATTCGCGCGCGTTTGGAGGCGCAGGCGATTGCGCAAGCCATGGCGACGCCCTTCGGGGCCTCCGCCCCGATGAGCCCCGCGGAACCCGACACCCGGCAAAGCGCCCAGCGGCCTCTTCGTTCGCCTCGCGCCTTGTGACCGCAAGGCGAGCGAAAGCGGGCTTTCCGCGGAGCCGCGGTTGCGCCCGCTCCGCGCCAGGACGAATTTTGAGCTCTGCCTCGCTTTCACGGGCCAGACTCGCCCCAAATCGACGCGGCCCTTCTCTTGCGCGCGGCGCGGTGCTAAAATAAAGGCAAGCAAAAAACACAGGCGCGTTTGCGCGCCCAAAACGATGCGTTGCCCGGTTTCGCAGGCTTTGGCTTTGGCGTCGCCGCTTCCCCCAATTTTGAATCCGTCCAGGCTGTCCGTGAAAAAATCCGCCGCCCCCGCTGAGCAAGACCCTGAATTCGACGCCGCGTATGCTCGCGCACGCGCCTATTGGGCCGCGTGCGCGCAGGGCGACGCGCAAGCGTTGCGGGGCATGATCGCCGAGGACGGCGATTACATGCGCTTTTTCACTCGCCTTCGCGGCGATCGGCCGTTGGCCGTGGCGGCTCGCAAAGGGCATGCGGAATGCATTCGGATTCTTTTGTCCGAGCCCGCTTGGACGCAAAACCGAGCCCACCCCCAAGATGAATTGAAAGCCTTGATTCTGGCCGCGAGCGCCGGGCACGCGGAGTGCGCGGCTCTTTTGGCGACGGTGGCGAGCCCTGACGCTTTTGACGAGCGCGGCTTCAACGCTTTTTTGGCGGCCGCCTCTTGCGGCAGCCTTGAATGCCTGCGAGCGCTCGCTCCGCGCTCAACGCCCAGGACTTGCGGCGGGCATGGCCCGATTCGCGGCTGGACGGCTTTGCATTGCGCCGCGGCCGGCGGCCACTTGGATTGCGTCGAATTTTTGTTGCCCCCGGCCGACGCCCTCGGCGGCGTCCGCATTGACGCCAAACGAGCCGTCATTCGGGACAAGGAAGCGGGCTGGTCGGCTTTGATGCTTGCGGCGACGCGCGACAACCTGGCTTGCGTCGAGGCTCTTCTGCCTTGGTCGGATCCGCGGCAAGCCAGCGAGCGCGGCAAAACCGCCCTCATGCTGGCCGCTGAGCGCGGAGACCTCGCGGCCACGCGGCTTTTGCTGCCCGGCTCCGACCCCAGAGTCCTCGACAGCGAGGGCCACTCGGCCCTTTCTCGCGCGCTGTCGCGCGGGCATGCCGAATGCGCCGCCCTGCTGCTCCCGGTTTCCGACCCGAGCATTGTCGTCAACGACGGCTCCAACGGCCTTTTGCTGGCGTTGCGCGGCGGCGACCACGACTGCGTCCGCTTGATGCTGGGCCACGGCGACCCCGGACGGGCCAACGGCCGAGGCGACACCGCGATAAGCCTCGCCCTGGCGAGCCGGGATGAGCGCGTGGCCGCCCTCTTTTTCCCGGCCAATGGCGCGACGCTTCCGGCCGCCCACCCGCTGCGCGAAGCGTTGAAGGAGCGCTTTTTTTCGGCGCTGAAGCCCGCTGGCGCGAACGAAGACGCTTTGCGTCGGCTGTTGACCCTCTTTTCAGACTCTCTGGACACCCCCGAGTTCGCCAATGAAGACGGCTACAACGCCTTGTTCGTCGCGGCCCTGGTCTCGCCCGCTTCGGTGCTCCAAACCGTGCTTCCTTTTTTTGACGCCCGCGCCCAGGACGCCGAAGGCCGCACGCCCTTGATGCTGGCTGTCGCCCTGGGCCGCAGCGGTCCCGCTCGCTTCCTGATTCCGCACAGCGACTTGCGGGCCGCGGACAAGGAGGGCAACACCGCGCTGCTTCACGCGGCGCTCGCCCACAAAGACAATTACCCCATCCGCGACATCGTGGACGCGCTTCTGGCCGCGGGCGGCGACCCGAACGCGATTGACCTTGAAGGCCGCAACGCCCTGATGGTTCTTTTGGACGAAAAGGCGCGCGACGACGGGTTGGTGGCGATGCTCGCGCCGCTCACCAACATGGCGCAACGCGACATTCACGGCCGCTGCGCATTGGACATCATGGCGGAACGCGAATCCTGGCAGCATTTTGACGCCCTGTGCGGACATGCGCCGCTGGATCAGGTGGAGTCTTCCGCTGTGCGCTTTTTGGCGGGCCTTGGCCACCGACGGGCCGCCGCGCGGCTTGAAGCTGCGCAGCTCGCGAGCCATCTGCAGGCGTCCGCCCTTTCACGGCCCAGCGCGGGAGGCGACGTCGCTTCGGGCGAGCCAGCCGCCGCGGACGCCAAGGCTCAACCGCTGGACGCCCCGCCGGCGCTTCGCGCGCGCAGAGCGAGGTCTTTGTGAGGCCCGCGAGCCCATTCAGGCGGCGTTCGCCATCCGCTGCAATGGCGATCAGCTATCTTCTTTTTTCTGGAAACACTCGATCATGAACGACCCGCGCGACGATGACGACTTTTCGGCGTCCCCTGATTATGACGGCCGCGATGACTCCATCGCTTGGTCCGAGACGGCTCAAGCGATCTCAAACCGCAAATTTTTGCGGGCCGCGACGAGCAAGGACAGCGCGCAAGCGCTTCTCGATCTGTTGGCGGAAGGGGCCGAGGCGACCGCGCGCGACGAGAATGGGCGAGACGCGCTGATGTTGGCGGCGTCGCGCGGATTGGACGAAAATGTCCAGGCGCTGTTGCCCTTTTGCAACCCTCGCAACCAGTCCGCGCGCGATCGGCACACCGCGCTGATGTTCGCCGTGATGAGCCAGCGGCTAAAAGTGGTGGATTCTCTCCTTTCGGTCTCCGACCGGACCCAAAAGACACAGGCGGGGCTCACGCTCCTGGACGTGGCTTTGGGGCCTGCGAACCGGGCGGCGCCCGATGAGCGCGCGCAGGCTTTGATCGTTGAGCGCATTTTGCCGATTTCCTCGCCCACGGATGAGCAGTGGTCAAGGATCGCATGGATCGGGATGCGCCGCGACAATCTCGCGCTGGTGTTGGCCGCGGCGAAAAACATTTCGTTGGCGCAGCTTCGCGGAGCCGATGACTCTAACAACCCGGCGTCCGCTCTTTTCTTTGTCGTTTCCCGCAACCCCGCGACGGCGGCGGCGCGCGCGATGGTCGAGGCGCTTCTGGCCGCCGGGTGCGACCCGCGGGAAAGGGATCGCAATGGGCAGACGCTTCTGATGGCGGCTACCCAAACGTATGGAAACAGCGCCGTGATCGAGATGTTGATCCCCTTGATTGACATTGACGCGCGCGACGGCAATGGAGCAACCGCTCTCATGCAGGCGGCGCGTCGCCATGCGTCCGACGCCACGCGTTTGTTTTTGGCCGCGGGCGCCAATCCGAACCTTTTGGGTTCGGAAGGAGAGACCGCGCTGCATCTCGCAGTCCAAGAAGAGGCGACGGCCCTCGTGGAGATTTTGGCTCCCGGCTCCGACCTCTCCATTCGGGACGCCGCAGGCTTCACCGCGATGGAGCGCGCTCTCGCCACCCGCAATTTTGGCGTTTTGGACGCCATGGCCGGCTCGCTCTCGCCCAAAGAGGCTGAGGCATTCATGCTTTACTTGACGCGCACGGCCATGCCGCGAATGGCTCGCTTGCTCGAAGCTCGCGCGCTCGAAACGGAAATGGAAAAAGCGGCAACCCCCAAGGCTGGCGACCCGCTGTCCGCGGACGAGCCGCGCAGGGGCAAGGCGCCTGGCCGCCTTTGAGCTTTGGGTGGCGTTCGGGGCCGAGCGCGTGTTATCATTGAAAAACAGCGGCGCCTCCTGGGCCGCTCCTCTTGCCCCAGGCTGGACAACGCAGATGGCCCCAAAACCTCAACCGCACATTCAGAAACGAACTCCCGTCCGCGACAACACGGGCGAAATGGAGATGCTTCACCAGGGCATTTCAGAGCAAAGCCTCAGGACCGTCGAAAAGGTCGCCTCGCGCGTGGATTTGCGCCGGGCGCGCACGCGCAACCCTTTGCACGCCGCCCCCATGGTGCACGCGGCCGAAGCCGGCAGCAAGGCGATTGTCCGTTTTTTGGCCACGCAATGCGATTTGGAGCAAAGAGACGTCTACCCAGGCAACACCGCCCTTTTGGCCGCGGCCGAAGCTGAGCGCCCGAAAATTGTCGAAACGCTGTTGGAGTTGGGGGCTGATCCCTTGGCCGTCAATCACATGGGCGACACAAGCTTGATGCTGTCCCTGACTTTGGGCTCCGACGAAAGCCTGCGGTGCTTTGAGCTTTTGCTGCCCGTGAGCGACGCGGGCGCCGCAGATCGCGACGGGCAAACGGCGTTGATGGTCGCGGCGCATTATCACGGCTTCTCCACGTTTGAAAAACTTCTGCCATTGAGCGACCCGGCGGCGGTGTCCAAGCATGGAGAAACGGCGGCTTGGGGCGCCATTTACGCCGGTGGACAGCCCGAAACACACGCGATCGCGAAACTTGATGCTCTTTTTTCCTTGATTCCCGCGGACAGCTCCTTTTGGCTTCGCGTCAAATCGGAAAAACACACCAGCCTTGCGCAAGCGGCGATCGACATTCGGCATTCCGCGTGCGCCCATTGGCTTTTGGATCGCAAAATAGGATCGCCCGCATGCGCCAACGACGCGTTGGGCGAATGCTTTAAATTTTATAGCCCTTCGTTCGAAGAAACCCAAGTGGCGAGAAGGCTTTTGCGTCTGGCTGACGCAAAACGCCCCCAAAGCTCCGGATTATTGCTTTTGGACCATCTGTGGAGCTTGGCCAGCGTGTTTGAACCCGGCGCCGTTTACGCTCGCGACTTCGAGCTTGATTCTGAGATGGTGGATTTTCTGGCCGCCGCCGATCCTTTGAACCCCTGCGCGCGCGATATTTGGGAAGCGTGGGGGCCTCAGCGGCTGCCCCGGCTGAACGCGGCTGTGGAAGCCGAAATTTTGCGGCAAACGCTGGCGAGATCAAATCCCGCGGCATTGGCAGCGACCGAAAACGACGCATTTTCAGAAACGAGCGGGGGGCGCCCGGCTCGAGGCGCGGCGCGGCGCGTTTGACGCGCGCCAACCCTCGCGGATGCTCGGTTTTCGTTTTTCCGCCGTCTGCGCAATTCTCCCCGAAAGGACCAGCGGAAGGCTTTCCGCTGGCGCGCCCCCCTTTCTGGCGCTAAAATAAATCTCGCGATTCCATTCCACTGTCCGTTTCCCTTCCGGATCGCGGCGTCGTCTTGACGCTATATCTTCGGCCTTTCGCACCTGGCGCACGTCATGCCCTTCGCTTCCGCTTCTAAAACTCCCGTCGCAATCCAGATCAAGCTCAACAATGACCTGTCCGCGGCGGCCCGCAACGGCTCGGTCGGCGGCTTGGAGAAGGCGCTCATAAAGGGAGCTGACCCCTTGGCCGCCCTTGGCGGCGAGACGCCCCTGATCGCGGCCGCGCGTTATGGCCGAATCGAATGCCTGAAAATCCTTTTGCCGCTGTCCGACCCTTTGGCCTCCAATAATCAGGGATTCACCGCTTTGCAATTCGCGGCGCTCATGGGCGACGCGGCGGCGGTTGAGCTTCTTTTGCCGGTCTCGGACATTGCCCGCGGCGAGCGCGATGGCATAACGCCCCTCATGCACGCGGTTCGCAAAAATCAGTTGGATTGCGTTCGGATTTTGAGCGTCGCCGCGGACCCGGCCCAGACGGACAGCGATGGCCGCACAGCGTTGACGCACGCGGCGATGGCCCTTGAAATCGGACAACCCAACACGGCGCAAAGCGACGCTTGCGCCCAGATCATGGCTTTGTTGGTTGAGCGCGCAGGGCCCAGCGTCGTGAACGCGGCGGACAAAAACGGGCGGACGCCGTTCGCGACAGCCTTGGCGCATGAAAAAAAGCACAATGCCTTGGCGCTGATTCCATCGACTGATTTGAGCGCTAAAGACCCTCTGGGGTTCGACGCGTTTGCCTTGGCTTTCAGAATGCTGAGCGTCGGCACAAACGACACGGGCCGCGTCGTGCTTGAAGCCCTTTGCTCCGATCCGCGCGCCACCGAAGAGCAAGTGAATCGCGTGGTTCATGGATTCAGCGCGAAAGAGCGCTTCGAAATGCCACAAGCCGTCGCGCGCTTCGAGGCGTTCGCCATTCAGCGCGAACTGGCCGCAAACGCCCTCCCCTCTGGCCAAAAACCCGCGCGGCGCGCCGCCCGATCGCTATGAGGCCCCCGCCCTCCTTCTTGCCCTCACGGTTTTCCGCCAGGATGGGCGCCCGCGCTTCGCGTGGCCAGATTTGCTGCCTGCCGCATTGGGCCAGCCCACTCAATGCGCTTTTTTTACGCAAAACATCCGTGAATATCGGGCAATTTTCCCTAAATTGAAGAAATCGCCCTCCTGCTCGAATATGGTCTTTTTTTTGCTTGCCAATGTGTCGTTTTTTTGTCAGAGTGCGCCCTTTCTTCATTCAATTCACTTGAATAGAACGCTCGTTTTCAAAAAGACAGCCTATAATTAATCAAGACCCCGGCGTTTCTCCCCCGTTTTTTCACCCCTTTTTAGCTGCGCGGCCTTTTTGGAGGCTTTGGACATGTCTGAATCCAGCTCTGCTTTGACGCAAGACGCGTTGCGCGCTCTCAACCAAGAACTGCGCCGCGCGGCCCAACTCGATCGGCCAGGGCCTCTTTCGGACTTGCTCGCCAAGGGCGCCAACGCCAACGACCAAGCCGGCACGGTGGACGGGCGCACGGCCTTGATGGAGGCGGCCTCTCGCGGCAACATTCGCAGCCTGGAAGTCCTCCTGCCGCATTCTGACGCAAAGCTCGCCAACGACAACGGCTTCACCGCTCTCATTTTCGCCGCCGCGAGCTGCCACGCCGATTGCGTGGAGCTTCTTCTTCCTGCGTCCGACTCTCTCGCGCGCAACGACCATGGGCAAGACGCCCTCTCGCTCGCGACGCTGGCTTCGTGCGTCAAATGCGTGAAAGTCCTGCTGGCCGCGGATGTCTCTTTTCAGCGCGATTTGCGCGGCCAGACCCCGCTTCACCACGCGGCCCGCGCCGGCGCCATGAACGCCCAAAAGCAGCAAGAGCTCTTCGCTTTGCTTCTCGCCGCGTCCGGCCCTGAATGCCCCAACGTGTTCGATTCCTGCGGCCGCACGCCCTTGATGAGCGCCGTTTGCGCCCGCAACCCCGAAGGCCTGCGCATCTTGGCCGACCATTGCGATTTGTCGCTGCAAGACCCTAAGGGGCGCACGGCCTTGGAGCAAGCTTCTCGTTCGGGATTCTGGGAAGGCGTTGAACTTCTCGCCACCCACCCGAAAGCCCACGCGACGGACATTGAGCATGCGTTCGCCATTTGCCCCGAGCAAGACCAATTGCCGCTCACAGCGCAGCGCTTGGTCGCGATCGCGCAAGCCGCGGGCTCCGACGCTCCGACGGCCCTTGCGGGCCTTTGGGCGCGACTGTCTGTCGGAAAGAAAAACGGCGCGCTGCCGGTGTCGGTGCGCGTGTCTCGCATAGCCCCCGCGTGGGAGACGCCGACCATTTATTCGGCCGACAAGGACGCCCGTTTTGGCGCCGTTTCCCCCAATTCCATTTCACCCGCTTCGCCTTTTTTTAACCGCTGACGCCTGGGCGGCGCGGGCTCCGGATTCCTCATTGGCTCGCGCGCCGTTCGCTCATATCCTTCGCGCGATCGTTGTGGTCGGCGCAAGCGGGCTTTTTTCCGCGCCTGCGCGCGCCTGCTCCACTGTTCGCGCCAGCTCTCGCCGCTCCCTGACGGCCATTGCGCGGGGCATTTCAATTTCGAGCTTTGCGCGCCAGCCCAAGACCTTTTCAAGCCCCTTGTCGCTCACGGCTTCCAAACCACACAGCATTTCCAGCGTTTTCATCCGTGGCGCGAGCGTGTTCCTCAATTGATTTTCGCTGCCGCCTTTTTTCGCGAATGCCTCCATTTTGTCCATATACTCCAACAAAGCGTCCACGATTTTGACGCCAATTTTCTTGGCCCTTTCAGCGTCTTGCGCCCACGCGCGCTTGAACAATGTCTCTGTCAATTCGCCCTCGCCTCGCATCCCCGCTTCCTCGAGGCATGAGCGCACGCCCGTTTGCCCAATCACTTGCCCCGCCAACGAATCGAACTGAGCCTCTTCGAACACGTCTGAAAAAGGGACGATCAATTTCGCGATTTCCGCGCTTCTCGATCCGCGCATAAGGGAAACCAACGGCGAAATCAGGTTTGTCGCCTCGTCCTCTGCGCCCGGCCTGAATTCAAATGCCTGGCGAAGCGGATGCCCGCTCGGGGGGATCAAAGCCTTGATCATTTCCACGCGCGGCGTCGACAATTTGCAGGCCTCGCTCAACGCCGTGCGGCCCGCGTCTGACACCGCGTATGGATCGCTTCGATCCAAGATTGTCCATGCGCGGCCCGCGCTTGCGTTTTGCAGCAAAACCATCAGTGGCGTTCGCCCGAATTCGAATGGCTTTTTGAAATCCACCCCGGCTTTCATCAACGCGGCCAGACAAGGCATCGCATTAGGGCTGTCTGTGGCCATGTTCAAGACATCGTTGAGCAAAAAGGCCGTGGTTTCCTCATCCAGCGCTTGAATGGCCGCCCTGGATTTTGGCTGGGTGAGAGCTTTCGCCAAGCGGTCCTCTATGGAGGCATCTTCTTCGCCGCGCAAAAGCTCCGCCAAATGGACCGCCAAGGCTTGCGCTTCTGCGTCGAGGGAAGCGGAGCCGATTTCTTGCGTTTGGATGCTCATTCTGAATGCTCAAAAAAACGGGTTTAAACCCGGTTCGGCCATCGCGGGTTTTCACCGTCGGCGAACACAGCGCCCTCTCTGGAAGGCCATCGAGGGTTCAGTCTACCGCCTTTCGCAAGCCTGATCCACGGGAACAAGCCCCGTTCGACGGCTTTCGACGGCCCTTTTGCGCCTCAGCGCGCCTCGCTCGCCCCAGCCTTCCCTTTCCATGGCGTTCAGGGTCTGCTAGAATAAGAAATTGCCCCCGCGCACAGTTTTCTTCAGGCTCGCCATGTCCGATCCACAATCTAGCGCTCTCTCGTTCAGTGATGAACATTACGAGCTGTTTTTCGAATTGGCGACCCAGGGCGGCAATTTGGACGACTTGCGCGCTTGCCTTGCCCGCATCCATCCGAACCATGCAGGATATGGCCTTGACGCGCCTCGCGCCACAGCGCTGCACATCGCGGCGCGCAGCGGACGCCCTGAATTGGTTGAAATGGTGTTGCCGTTAACTGACCCGAGCGCCCAAGACATCAACGGCGAAACCGCTTTGCATGCCGCGGCGAATCAAGGATCCGCGCAATGCGCGAGGCTGTTGGCGACCGCCTGCGGCGTGAACGCGAAAGACAACAATGGCTCCACGGCCCTTGTCGTCGCGTTGTCGGAGGGACATGAGGAATGTGCTCGCTTTTTGGCTTCGGTTTCTGATTTGGACACCCAAGACAAACACGGCTTCACGGCCCTCATGGTCGCCGCCGCTGACAACAAACTCGCGAATTGCATTGATTTTTTGGCTCCTGGCTCCACTCTTTCGTTTGAGACCGAAGATGGGCTCACAGCCCTTTTGTTCGCCGCGCACGGGATTCAAGAAGATTGCGTTCGCGCTTTGATCCCCCATTGCAAGCCCGCAGACTTCCGGGCGCAAATGAAAAGAGAGCATTACACCGCCTTGATGTGCGCCGTTGAGTGGAATCGACCCGAATTGGTTGAATTGCTCGCCCCGCGCAGCGATTTGTCCCAAAAATCCGAAGGCGGCTTGACCCCTTTGGAAATGGCGGTCAACCGCGTCGTGGCTTTTTCTCGCCCGGAGCATTGGGAGACGCTGGACGCTTTGGCTCCTTTTTTGAGCGAAGAAGAATTTCACGGTGTGTATTTGCGCCAAATTGATTTGGCGCAACACCGCGCTCGCGCGCCGCGCGCCGCGGCTCGTTTGGAGGCGCATGAATTGAGCCACGCGATCCAAGTTTCTGAGGACTCAGCCATGGGCGCGACGTTTGCTCGACGCGCTCCTCGCAGCCTTTGAGCGCTCCATCTTCTCCAAGGCGCCCCCGCTCACCATGCCGCATTCCGCCCTTCACGCGAAAATAGCCCCCGCCTCTTCGGCGCACGCTCCTTCTGAGCTCTCGCCCGCGGACATGCTAGCGTTGGCCATGCGCGACGGCGACTCCGGGGTCGTGAGGCATTTGGTCCAGAGACTGCCGCGAGAAGCCACTTTGGCGCTGTCTTCGCAAGGGAAAAAGGCCCTCATGCTGGCCGCCGCCCACCGGGATGCCAAGCTCATCGCCATTTTGCTGCCGGTGTCCAACCCTGACGCGGCCGACGCAAACGGCAACACGGCGATCATGCACGCGGCCGACGGCCCGGGAGACTCTGCCGCCGAAACGCTGCGGTTGCTCGCCCCGGTGTCTGATTTGTCGCTTGTCAACAAGCACGGCATGACCGCCTTGCGCCTGATCGCGCTTCATCCGCGCAGACTCGCCAGCCTGCAAGCCGTGGGGGCGTTTTGCGCGCCCGAAGTTTTTCGGATTCCCGACTCCATGACCGGAAGCGGGCGCGATCCCTTGATGGATTGCGCGAACATGTCCGATGTCGAAATGACGCGCTATTTGGCGCCCTTTAGCGACTTGTCGGCCACCGACAGCGGGGGGCGACGCGCCTTTGACCTCGCGCTGAACGCAGGCCCCTTCCGCGGATCGGCCACGACGGCGCAATGGGCCACGCTGGACGCCCTTGCGCCCTACGTCTCTGACCTTGATCTTGCCCACGCGCTTGGCTGCTGCCGCGGCCCGAGGCAAGACGGAGCTCCCGGCGAAGACAAATCGCACTTTCTGCTGCCGCTCACACGAGCGGAACAAGAGGCCCGCGCTCTCAAAAAGGTGGCTTTTGGCGGCGACGCCGCGCCTTCGTCCTCTCGCAAGCCTCCACGCGCGCTCTGAGCCGAAAGCGGCGCAAGCCACGCCGCGAGCAACCGCGCAGAATCGACTCCGGCGGCCTCCTTTGAGCATCGTTCGTCTCCCTTGATCGCGAATTTTTCATCGATCTTCGGTTTCAACGGGATTTTCCAGCGCGACCAACAGCCCGCTCACGCCGACCGATGGCCGCCGTTTTTGCTTTCGATGTGGCATGATCAAATAAGTTGCAAAAAACATCTTATTTTTGTCGGTCTCATTTTTGCAAGCGTATAATAGCTTCATTGGCCAAAAAAATCGGCCGCCACACGAAAGGGCTTTTCCATGACCGCCTTCGCCGCCCCCGCCGCCTCTCGCGTCATCGCTGTCACCGGCGCCAGCCGCGGCATTGGCCGCGCCTGCGCCATCGCCCTGGCCGCCCCGGGCGTTTCCCTTGTCCTTATGGCGCGAAATGCCGAAGAATTGAGGGAAACGGCCCAGTTGTGCGAAGCGCGCGGAGCCATCGCGCATCGATTTGGATTCGACCTTTCGAAAATCGACGAAATCGAAACCCGAATCCAAGAAATCAAAGCCCAATGCGGCTGCATTGACGTCTTGGTCAACAACGCGGGCGTGTGGATCGAGGAGCCCTTTTCCACCGGCGACATGAGCGCGTGGGATTTCGCGTTGGACGTGAATTTGAAAGCCACGATGCACCTGACGCGCCACGCCTTGGAGGGAATGCCCGAGGGCGGAGCCATTGTTTTCATCGCTTCGACCGCCTCTCGCAAGGTGTATGCGAACGGGACCAATTACTGCGCGGCTAAACACGGCCTGATGGGCTTCGCCGGGGCATTGTTTGAAGACGTCCGCGAACGAGGCATCAAGGTCAGCAGCGTGCTGCCGGGCGTCGTCAACACCGACATGCACGCGAGCGATCCGAAGCTCGAAAAGCCAAAAATGATTCAACCTGAGGATGTCGCGGCCGCCGTGGCCTTCATTGTCCACTCGCCCGCCAATGTCTGCCCGACTGAAATCGCGCTCCAGCCCCAAAAGAACCCCAAAACGCGCTCGCCGGCTTGAAAGCGGATTTCGTCGCCGCCCGTTTGGATTTTTGATTGGATTGAAAAAAGGAAAATCGCCATGGCCTCCCCGTTGTCCGCCTTGTTGCCCACCCTTCCCGTTCCGGGCGGCCCATTGGCGTCCTTGAATTCGGATGCCAATTTGACGCCGAATTTGTCCGCCGCGGCCGCCGCCACGGTTGGATACCGGGGCAAGCATTTCACGGTGCCGACGCTGTCGCGCGAAGGGTTTGAGATCGTGGCGGACGCCGCCCGCAACGCCGCCGTCGTGCCAACGGCCACGGAAAGCCCCATCATCGCCGACCTCAACAGCGTCTGGGACATCCGCCGCTTCATGACGCCGCGCGCGCCGGTGAGCCTGGGGATTTTGACGGCGTCCGAGCAAACGGATTTTTCCCGCCCGGGCGCCCCGCGCACGCTGGACATGCCCATCAAGTTTCCGGGCTCGAATTTCCGCATTCCCAAAACCCTCGAGCAATTTCGAGCCGCCATCGAGCGCGTGGCCCATTTCGAGGCCGCCGCCAATCCGGATTGCTTTGACGAATATTACTGCTACATGACGGTCGACCAGGGCTGGGTCAAGCCCGACACCCTCCAGCGCGAGGCGCCCTGCCATGTCGACGGCTTCCAAGGCGCGCGTTGGAGCCCCAAGGTCCGCTTGAACCACACCTATGTGGTGAGCGACGCGATTCCCACGACTTATTATGTCCAGCCTTTTGACTTGTCGGGGCTCGACGAGGCGAAGCATAATTTCTTCTGGGAAATGAACCGGATTGTGGCTGAGACGCACTCCGCGCACGCCTGGCGCCCGGAGGCCAACGAAATCAACCTGATCGACGCCTACACCGTCCATCGAGGCACAGAGGCCACGGAGCCCACGTTTCGCACCTGGATTCGCCTCTCTTTTGAAGT
>Ga0209888_1000356_pt1 | contig 24603 bp, 20 predicted proteins | sample OrgsoiDNA_201059_FD_185807 | JGI IMG/M metagenome (GOLD analysis project Ga0209888, IMG submission 185807) | Permafrost soil microbial communities from the Arctic, to analyse light accelerated degradation of dissolved organic matter (DOM) -... | ecosystem: Environmental > Terrestrial > Soil >...
TGGACCCTCGCGGGCCTTGTCGCTTGCGCCGCGATCGCGTTTTTTGTCATGACGCATCTGTCGCCGCAAGCGCAAGACCAGTTTGACCAAGCGTTCCCGCACGCGAAAGCCGAGCGCGAGGCAGAGAACCAGCGTAAAATCCAGGCTGTGGCGCAACAACGCGAATCGCAAGCGGAGCGCGCTGCGCAAGAGCGCGCGGCTGTCGCCGCCGCGAATGCGAAAGCCAATCGATTGCCCGCGCTGAACGACGCGCCGTCGGATTATCCGACGACTTTTTGGGGGCGAATTGGCTACAAGTTCCATCAGTGGTGGGGCCGCAGCGGGCGCAACGGAATGCAGCAGTGACGCGAGGGAGAGCGCGCTCCCGCATCGATCCATTTCAACCAAGGAGCAGTTGCCGTGAAAAACGTGAAAACCACCAAAACCGCTTATGCCTTCTGGGCCATTTTGGGCGTTTTTGGCGCGCATCGCTTTTTTTGGCGCGCATCGCTTTTATTTGCGGCGCCCAATTTGGACTGCAGTTCTGCAGCTGATCCTCTTTTTGCCGTTTCTGGTTTGGTTGCCGCACTTCATCGCGGGCATGGACCAAGCGCTGGCGGCTGGGATGAGCATGGATCCGAGCAATCCGGACGCGCTGTCCTCGGTCGCCGCCAGCGTCCCCAGCATGGGCATGGGTTGGCTGCAATGGCCCTTTTGCGCCAATCAAATTTGGTGGCTGATTGACGCGGCCCTTATTCCGGCGTGGGTCCGCCAGTGCAATGGCGATCTGATTCCGCGCAAACGCTGAGCCACTGACGCGTCCGATGTGTATGCGTCGGCTTCGTGGCCCGCGCTCTTGATTTTGTCGCGCGGACGCCACACCCCGCCCTCTTTTCGACCCAAAATCCATACGCCGCCAGATTCAAGCCAAAGGCCCCAAAAATTTGCGAGCGAGGGCTTGCGTCAAATCCAAATTCCATGGCACACTGTTCATGTCGAGTCGGTTGGCGCAAAGCGCGCGCCGACAAATGTTTGCCCCTTCCTGAATTTTTGGCCGAACCGAGATCCGTCATGCGTTTTTTGAAGACCCTCCCGCAACGACCACCGCTGCCCGCCAAGGCGGACGGAGTCGACGCGCGAGTCAAAAACGCAGGCAACCGGGGCTAAACGCCCTCCCTGATTTGGCAGACGCAGCTCCGGACGCCCCATGCGGGCGTTTTTTTATTTCAGTTTTTGTTTTTTCAAAACCGACCTAAATCACGGAGAGTGTCATGAAATTCAGCAATCAATTTTTTTCGAACAGTTCCTTTGAGCAAGACAACTCGAAGCTGGAGCTGACCGACCTGGCCCGCAAGGCCTGCTTTTTCCACCAAGACGCCGCGGGGTTGTATTCGTGGCTGTCGTTGGGGCTCATGGCCCAGAAACGGGTGGAGGCGATCATCCGCGAAGAGATGGATGGCATTGGGTTCTGCGAAACCCGGATGAGCCTGCTGCAAGACGCCGATTTGTGGCAAAAGAGCGGCCGCTTGGATGTGTATGGCGACGAGCTCATGCGCATGAAGAATCGCTCAGGGCGTCTGTTCTGCCTGGGCGCCACGTGCGAAGAGCTGGTGACCACGATGGTCAAAACGCACTACAATCGCACGGACATGAGCCTGGGCGTCTACCAAATCGGGAACAAGTATCGCGACGAGTTGCGCACTCGCGGCGGATTGGCTCGCGCCAAAGAGTTCTCGATGAAGGACGCTTATTCCTTCAACGCCACGCAAGAAGGCGCGCGCGCCGCCTACGGCGCCGTCCGCGAGGCTTATTTGCGCATTTTCAAGCGCTTGGAGCTCGATGTGATCGTGAAGTCCAGCGACAACGGCGAAATTGGCGGCCAAAGCTCCGAGGAGTTCCATGTCATCAGCGAGTTGGGCGAGGACGAAACGGACGGGATGCGCTCTTTGGAGTGCGCTCACATTTTCGATCTAGGCGATCGGTATTCAAAGGCCTTGGATCTGGTGGGCGCGCAGGGCCAGCATGTCCAAATGGGCTGCTTCGGGGTGGGCGTCTCGCGCTTGGCGATGCTCTTGCTGAGCCGCCAGCGCGACGAGAAGGGCTTTTGGGGAAGCGCGGGGTTCCACACCTTCGACACCGTGATCTCCGTCATCGATTGGGAGCGCGAGGAGCACCAAAAAGCCGCTTTGGACCTGTATCAAGGCCTCAAAGCGCAAGGCGTCAGCGTCTTGCTCGATGACCGAGTGGCGCAAGCCGGCAAAAAATTCGCCGATTCGGAGATCATCGCGTGCCGCAGAAGGATCGTGGTGAGCAAGAAAGCTTTGGCGTCTGGTTCCTTTGAGTTGATGGATCGCCGGACTTTTGAGCGCCAGAATTTGGCTCGCGCAGATTTGATCGCGGCCTGCGCAAAGGAGATGGAGTAACCGAACGAACCGATGTCGAGCCGCCGGGGCGAAAAAGAAAAGGGTCCGCAAGCGCGGGCCCTTTTTGCTTTTGATCGGCAACGATTGGTCCGCCAGAAATCGGCTCCTGGCTCCTGTTCGTCGTGGAGTCGCCCAAGCCGGCGGTCATTCGACAGAGAATTTCCACTCAACTCAACGCGCGCGTGGCTTTGCCAGTCCAACCCGTCAGTTCGGCCGCGACCAAATCGGCCGCCATTCATGGGCGGCTTTGTCGTCCGTTAAGGAGTCAGTCACGGCGTCATTGCCATCCTTCGTTTTCGCCTCGGTGTCGCGCGGCGCATTTGCGGCGGAGGATTGCCAAACGGCCACGGGTTGAGCCGAAGCCTTGGCCGCCATTGTTTTCGCGAAAAAGCCTTGTGGCTCCTCAGCCTTCGCGTGAGCGACGTCCGTGGGGGCCGATGAGTCCTTGCGTCCATAGGCTTCCGCGAAGCTTTTGGATGGGCCTTGGCGCATGGAGGCGGGCATCAAGCCATGGGGCGTCGTTGATTGGCGTTTCCAAATCGGCGGTTGCGAAGCTTGGCGGGGGGCTGGCGCAGAAGCCCGGGGCATTGATTGCGCAGGAGTGGGTCGTGGAGAAGCCGTCGGCGCCTGAGGGATCGTGGGGGCCGTGGGTTGCGGGTTTGAATCGAACGCGGCGGCGGCCTTGATGGCTGGAGGCTGGCGCAGAAAAGCGGTCGGCGAGGCTTGGTTCGGGTGAGACGCGTCGAGCGCCATCGCCTCGTCAAAAGGCAGCGCGTCAAACAGCGCTTCGTCGACAATCGCGGCGTGTTCGTAAGCTCCGGCGTTGGCGTCTTCGCGGTTTCCAAAAATCATGCCCTCGCCGCGGGCGACCGAAAGCGATGGCAAATTCATGCTCGGGGCCGCCAGCGGCTCGCTGCCTGTCGCCGGCTTGGATGGGGGCAAAATGACGGGTTCCGGAAATGAATGCGTGAATTCATTGACCGCCGCGGCGGCGAATCGCGCGTCATCGCTGGCCCATCCGGCTTGGAATTCAAAAGGGTTGACGATCTCAAAGGACCAATCGAGGCCGTTCGCGGCATCCACGCCCGGCGTGGCCATCAAAACAGCGCCCGGCAAGGCGTGCAGGATGGAGCCGCGCGCGCCGTTGAAATAAATGGATTCGCGAAGCAGTGTCGCCTGGCGCCAGATTTCGGGCATCACAAACGCCTGCGAGCTTGTGAAAAAAGGGCGTCCTTTTGCGCCATGCGCGCCAGCGGGGGCGCCGGCAGGACGAAACCCCGAGCCCAGGGCCTCAAAGGCGTCGATCGCGCTTCGGTCGCGCTCAAAATCAGAGAGCAGGGCGTCGGCGCTGCGAAGCGTGCCATAGGAATTCGCGAAGCCCGCGTGCGGGCGCGGCGTCGCGAGCGAGGTGCCCTCGAAGCCGTCCATTTCGCCTTGCGTGGCCGGACGCATCCGCATGGACTCGCGTTGGGACATCAGCCAGCAATGGTCGTGCGTGGCGAACCGCCAAAATCCAAGCCAAGAGGAGCTTTGGCCGGCTGCGACGGTTTTGTTTTGCACCACTTTTTGTCCCGCCGAGTCCAGCGTCCAAACAATGATTTCTTCCAGGGGGAACGCCGATCGCGCGAAAAAGGGCTTGTCGAGCTTCACGTTGAAGAGCTCTCCGTGAGCTTGCGCGCGATTCCACAACGCCATCAATTCTTCGTGGGTCAGAAATCTCGCGCGCGCGCGAACGGCGAGGCCTCCCATCGAGGGCGGCATGGGGGGCAATGCGCCGCCTCCGGGAAGCGGCGAAAATCGGCGCGAATCGAGAGGAGATTGGCTCATGGGTTTGGGGACGTTTGGCGTCCGCGGGCTTTGCGCTCAAAGCCTTTGGCTGGGCCGGGGCGCCGGAGGCGTCGAGGCGGCTTGGATCGCGGACGGGATGCTCGCCGCGATGGCGTCTTTTTCATACATCGCCTGGGCTTCTTGGGCTTTTTCAGCGCCCAAAATCGCTGACACGCGCTTAAAGAGATCCGTGGAGGCCGGGTCCAAGCCGCATTTTCGCTCAAAGAGCGTTTCGGCCACGCGGCGAGTGGTGGCCGGGTCCAACTGGCACGCCAGCAAGAACGGGAAAAACTCACGACGGAACGGCCCCGCCGAAAAGCCATGGTCAAAGAGGCGGCCGATGATTTCGGCGCTGCCTCTGGAAATCGCGGCAATGTGGCAAGCGGGCTCGACGAAGGGGCGAGCGGCTTCGATCAACTCGCGCTGGCGCATCCAGGAGAGCACGCGCTCCACGCTGGCCTGGTCGCGCTCGCACACCGCTTGCAGCAAGGCGTCGCACAGAGCGGAGACGTCGACTGTCGCGAGCTTGGCCTCAAGCTTCGCGCGCTCCATGGCGGCCGCCGTGGCGCTCTTTTCGCGGTTCTTCATCTCTTGGGCCGCTTTTTCGGCGATTTCGCGCGCGGCTTTTTGATTTTCCTCCAAAATCTGCGCCCAATCCTTCACTTGCGTGCCCGGGATTCCGCCCGGGTTGGGAGTGATGGTCGGAAATTGGCCCGGAAAGCCCGGGGCGTTTGGAGCAACCCACGGCCCAATCTGCTGGCCCGGGTTGAAGGGGGGCAACGGCGCCATCGGCCAACCCCCGCCCGGCATGATGCCTGGAAGGCTGTTCGGGAAGCCCGTGCCGAATGGGTCGTTCGGGTCCCACAGCGGCGCGTTCGGGTCCCAAATGCCGCCGATTTGGCCGCCCACAATCGTTCCGCCGCCGGGCTGAATCGTCGGCTGCGGTCCGAAAATCGGGCCCTTTTGGCCTGGGAGCATGCCGTTGCCATTCCCGTTGGGGCCAAAAATCGGCGTGCCGGAGGGCAGTCCGAAAGGGCCGCCGCGGAAGTTCGGGTCAATTTGGCGGCCGATGATGCCTTTGGGGCCGTCGTCCGCCGCCGTTCCGATTTTCGGGTTGAAAAGATTGGAATGGTCAATCGCGGTTCCGATCGAGGCCGAAGAGCTCGCGATGGAGCCCAGGGCGTCTTTCGCGCTCAACGCCGCCGAGTTGGCCGATTGGCCGGCCCGAGGCTTGGTTTGGGCCGCGCTGGCGCTCGCCGCCTGCTTGGTTTGGGAGGGCGAGGGCTTCGCGGCGCCGCGCGCGGCGTGCTCGAGCTCCTCGGCCCACGGATAAGTCGGATAGCTGAATGGGCCAAAAGCGCGCAGGGGATCAGCCATCGCGGCTTCTGGGTCCCGCGTGTCCATGCCGCCCACGATGCGGCTCTCAAAGGAGCCAATGCCCGCGAAAACATGTTCTTCGCCGGCGCGCTCTTCGTTTTCGCCCAAGGACGGGTCGACCGCGTCGCCTGTCGAGGCCATGGGGAGAATCAGCCCGTCCGACCCGTCCGGCCCATAGGCTGAAACCGCGATGGTGTCGGCGCCCGATCCCTCAATGTGCGCGGAACGCGCCTGAACCCACAATTCCAAATCTTGCTGCAAGGGCGACGACTCCGGCAGAAGCTTTTCCCCCGACACCGCGCCCACCGCGAGGCGAGCGCCCAGTCGCGGAAACGAGCGGAGGGCAGAATCAAAAGCGGCCAATTCTTGCGGCAGCTGCGGCGTTAGGGCGTTCGGCATGAGGCGGTGCTCCAATTAAACAATCAATGAATTCGGTGTTGACAAGAGGGGCGGGCAGCTCCGCGGCGAAAAATCGGGAGCCAGAGCGAAACCCGCGCGCAATGCGTGTCTCTGGGGCGAGTTTAACATGATTGTCGGCTCGCAAGAAAAAAACATAACCGCGGCGTTCGAAAACAGCAACAGGGAGAGAACGTGAAAATGCCCAAATCCCCCTGGACACCAAATCGAACCTGAGAGAGGAATGGGCGCGGAGACGAAAAGTCGCAAGGAAACAAAGAAAAAAACCTGAGGCGCGATGAAGTAGACCGTGGATGGACGGTCAATCAGCGGGGGCTGATGGTGTTTCTCGTGTCGAATGAGCGAATTTCCTTTTTCGGCGTTTCATCGGGGGCAGGATGCCAGCGAAAGGGTCAGCGCTGCTTTTCGAGGCCGTCAGAGCTTCTGGACGGCCAGCGGCTTGGACGGCCACAGATTTTCCAGGGCGCTCGGCGGGAAGCGGCTCCAAGCATCGGGAAAAAACCGCGCGCAAAAGAGTCGGATCTCCATTGAAATGCTGCCCAACCGCCAACATCCATTCGTCTCGCCCCAGCCCCTTGAAGCCAAGCTCAAAGCCCAACCTCTTGGCGATCAACCGAACATGCGTTCGGGAAGAGCGGCTGTTGCCCTCTCGGAATGGGTGGATGGCGTAAATTTCGCCCAAAAGGAAGGCCAGCGCATGGGCGGCGTTCTCTGGGGAGAGACCGGTCCATGTCCCCGTGGCTTGTTTGGAGAAAAAACGGCGCGCCGCCTCCTGAATGCGTTCGTGCCGCGCGTAGCCCATCCCGTTTTTCTCGATGTCGATCGTGCGCGGATTGCCGGCCCAATCATAGACGCGGCCGAAAATGGCTCGATGAATGCCTCGCAAACAATCAAAGCTCCATGCGCCCTGGAATTCGCCCTCAATTTCCGCGCGCAAAAGGCAAGCCAAAGAGGCTGACGCGACCGCGGCCTCGGCTTGATCCAAAAAGAATTGGGAGTCGGCGCCGAATTTGTTTTGCAAAACCCCATTGGGCTGAGCGTAGCGATCCACAGAGGGCGAATTGAGCGCCGACCACGATGGCTCGCCAACGGAGTGAGCGCGGGGCTCATCCGCAAGCGGCCCGGCGGGCGTCGTAAAATCAGACTCCGCGCCCTTGGGCCGTCGCGCCTCCAAGGGAAGGGCAAAACGCGATTCAATGCGGGCCAAGCAAGCGGTTTCCCATTTCAACCGAGTTTTGGCGTCGGCGGCCGGATGCGCCAAAATGTCGAGCGCTGTTTTTTGAGCCGCGTCGTCAAGGCTCAATCCTTCCAATTCAAAATTTTTGAGAATGAACGCGTGCGCCGCCGCTTGCGCGCTCGGCGCGAATGCATTCGGTCCGTCGCCCAACGCCTGCGATGAGTCGGTGGTGAGCATGAGGGCTCCTTGAAGAGAGCTTTCTTTTTAACAAAATTCCAGAAGAAGTCGAGACCCTGGATGGATGAGCCTCGCCCGCTTTCGTCGGCGTCGCTTTGGGCCGTCAGGGGCTGGTTAAACATTGGCGAGCGCGCCAACGCTGCGCCGCGATGGGGCTCTTGCCTGTGAGCCACGGGCTTGAAGTGAGAATCGGGGCAAAGCCACGGCCTTGCCGGAGGGGCCGGAAAATTGAACATACAAATTCACGGACGCCACCAAGGGGGCGCCATCAAAACATTGATTGTTCCAAAAATTCATCGCGGCTGGCTGGCCGCACCAGAAGGGCCGCGCCTGCGCCGCGGGCCACTCTCGGAGAAGTCTGCGCCGCAAGGCCCTTCCCGGAGGCCGTTCGGGAATAATCCGTGGCCTCAGCCAACCCGAGGTCTGCGTTGGGTTCATGATTGGCCAGCATGACGCCCACAATCAACACGCGGTCGGCCGACAGCAACACTCGGTCCATTTCCAGGTCGGGCGAGCGGGAACCCGCGGAGCGCCGCGAGCCGCCTCCGTTTTGCAGGGCGATCGCGATGGCCACGAGAGCTTGCGCCCGGGCCTGGGGCGTCGCGCGGTCGCTGATGGCTTCATGCGCCATTTTTCGAGCTCGGGCAATGACTTCGCGCGCCAATCGCGGAGAATCTGCCTTGCGCGCGCGAGAGTCCAAGTCCATCACCGTGCTCAATTCTTTGCTCGTCAGCGTGGGGGCGGGCAAGACCGTTGAGGGAGTGGCCGCCGCGCAAAGAACGGGGGCCGAGGCGAGCAGGGCAAGCGCCGCTATGAGCGCCGAAAGTCGTCGAATGAGCATGGTGGTTTGCGCGAGAGAGTGGCGGGAAAAGTGGCGCGGGTTTTGTCTTTCGTGGCCAAACCAATGCGCCGTGATTTCAAAAACTAACGAGCGACGCACGATCTGCCTTCGTTGAAGTCTACGCTTGTTTTGGGTTTTCGGTCGTTTTTTTCGCTGGGCGTGAAATGCCCTGAAATATTGAACAGAGGGCGGGGTGAAAAAAGAAGCTTGAAAACTGGCGAAAAGAGGAAAACGGGGTATGATGGGCGACATTGACCCTGCGCCGCCCGACTGATCGGCGCGGCCCCTCTGCGGAGCATCCATGCCTTATCCAAAATCAGACCACTTCGACGGCAAGCGCTTTGACAACCAAAATCCAATGGCCCTGGCCGACCGGGGCTTCAAAGACATGCTGCGCTGGAAGCGCGAAGCCAAGAAGCTCAAAAAGACGTGGCCCGAGTTCGTCCCCAACACCGCGACGCCCCAACTGCCGGCGTCGGTTGAGCCAGGCGAGGCCTTCATAACGTGCGTGAGCCACGCGACCAATTTGGTCCAGTTGCAAGGATTGACGTTTTTGACGGATCCGGTGTTCTCCGAGCGCGCGAGCCCTGTCCAATGGGCAGGCCCCAAGCGCGTGCGCGCCCCGGGCGTGCCGTTGGCGGAATTGCCAAAAATCGACGTCGTGCTGGTTAGCCATAACCATTATGACCACTTGGACGCCGACTCTTTGAAAAAGCTGTGGGCCAAGGACAAGCCGCTGTTTTTGGTGCCGTTGGGAGACGAGAAAATCCTTCGCAAGCTGGGGATTGAGCGCGTGATCGAGATGGATTGGTGGCAGAGCGCGGAGTTGCCGGGAGGAGGGCGCGCGACCTTCGCGCCTTCGCGGCACTGGTCGGGCCGCGGGATCTTTGATCGGCGCAAATCGCTCTGGGGCAGCTTCGTGGTTGAAGCCGGCGGCGTGAAAGTCTATTTTGCGGGCGACACCGGATACGACCGGCATTTCACACAAGTGTTCGAGCGATTCGGCGCAATGGACGCAAGCATCATCCCCATTGGAGCCTATGCCCCGCGCTGGTTCATGCAGGGCGCCCACATGAATCCGGACGACGCCGTGCGCGCGCACATCGATTTGCGCTCAGCGTTCAGCGTGGCCACCCACTTCGGCACGTTTCAGCTGACCGACGAGGGGATCGACGAGCCTGTGGAGGATTTGATGCAGGCTTTGAAGGAGCGCTCGGTGAGCCCTGAGACATTCGTGGCGCCCCAACATGGGCAAACGCTGCGCAACCGCGCCTAACGCAATAGCTCAAACGTCATTTTCGGCCAGGTTCGTCGGCTATGAGGGGGAGGGACGGGCGCTTGCCGCGCCCGTCCCTCATTCCATTTCCGAGGTTTCTTCTCGTGGCCAATAGGACTGCTGGCTCGTGTTTCGCTTGGTCGAGCTGAATTCCAGGGCGATCGGGTCCTGGGCGCGCGGCAACCCATACAGGAAGGTCTCCGCCGATTGCACGAAAATGAGCGCAAAGGAATCGGGCGAAAAATCGCGTTTCAAATTGTTGATGATTCTTTGCGCCATTTCCTCCGCGGGAATGGCGGACGTCGCGCAGTAGGTGCCTTCGGGCAAAACGTCGCGGATGAATCCGGACTGGATTGAGCGGCGGAACCCCAAAGCGCCCATGATGTCGTTGACGGTGTCTCGGTCGCTGGCGTCAAGGTTTTCGCTCAGCGTGATTTGCGCGACGTAATCAGCCATGGCGGCCTCCGCAATGTTGTGGTGAATCATGAAAAAAGCCCGGGGCGAGCAAGCGGCGCCTCAGCGACGCCAAAGGCAAAAACCCGCCTCAGGCCTTGCGGCGCGAGCGATCAAACCGCGGCGGCGAGGCCCTCAAAGAGCAGTCCGTCGATTTCGGCCAGGACAACGCCAAAGGCGACGCCCGGGAACGCCACGTTCAAAGCTTCCTTGACCATGTCGAAGGCTTGCTGGCTGTTGAGGTCTGCCTTGCCCACATAAGTCCCAGCTGGCAGGCGGAAGGGCTCGTCGCTTGCCGCGCCGATAACCCACCGCTCAAACCCGCAGGTCTTCATAAGGGCGTGAACCGTTTCGTAGTCGGCGGGGATGGCGTCGGCATGCAGTTCGACGCGAGCGATAAAGTCGGCCATGAAATCACCTTTTTGTTGGAGAAGCGTGAAAAAGCGCCGCGATGGCAAAAAATAAAAAATGAGCCTTCGATGCGTGTAGAATCGCTTTGAAAGCCAAGCCGGGAGCGTTTCCCCGCCTCAGCCATAAAAGCCGTGCGGTTAAAAATGGCGGTCCGGGCGCTTGTTGTCAACGAAAGAAGGCGTCCCGGTTGTCCGGACGACCGGCGGCGATGGCGCCGAAAAAGGGGGGGGAAAGGATGCGGCCGGGCGAGAAACAAACGACGGGCAGGCTCGCGGGAGCAGAAGAAAGAGCGATTGGGCGCGAAAAGCAACCACCGCGTTCAGGACGAAAAAACATTAATGCATTTGAAATGGCGACCCATGAGAAAAAGTTTTGAATTGAAATTTCACGAACGCCTGTGGAGCGTCAAGCACGCATGGGCGCTTTTGCGCGCGGATTTCGCCGACACCGTCCGATTTGGGCCATTGCCGTTGTGCTCGACGCGGGCCTTCCGGCAAAAAGCCGCTAATAGCCATCAGGCCTTGTGGAATCCAAACACGCAGCTCAATGAAGAACTCTACGGAAAAGCCTCTGACTGGTGGAAAATCATGTCGGATCGTTTGGACAAGGGCGGAGGCTGGGCGCTAGAGGGCGTGGTCGTGAAGTCTGTCGCCATGTGCCGAGTCTCAATTCCAGCCACCACTCCCTCCCAAGATGCCGTTGACAACGGAGCGAAAACAACCCCGAAGCGCAAACAGGCGGGAATTAAAGCGCGGATTTCGGTCGTTTTGTCCCATCCGGATCGATCGCGGGCGGAAGCTTTCTCGATCACGCTGAAAATGCTGGATTTAGGCCTTCTGGATTTTTGGCGTTGGATTGAGGCAGGCAAAATCAGCTTTAAGCGAGACAACGCCGGCAAATGGCGCTTTCATAGCCCACTGTGCCAGGCGGATCCCTTAGGGGTTCCGCATCCGTGTGAAATGCGAGAGCGTGCACTTTATCAAAACGATTGGATTTATTTGTTCGAGGATGGGCAATCGGTCCTTGCTCGCGTCATCATCGATTTCGTGGAGACAAAGGCGAAGCGGGAAAAACGACGCGAACAGCGCGAAAAAAAGAAGCGGCAAGAGAATGAGATGAGAGCGAATGCGCTTCGCGCCAGAAAACCGGCCGCAGGCCATTGGTCCCAGGACGAGCTGCAAGCGAGATTTCCTGTCGAAAGCCTTCCCGCGGCGGTCGCGATCGCCGAAGAGCGAGCACTGGCCGCCGCATTGTCAATCGGATCGCGGACCGTGCCCAGCGAAGCCCGCGGCTCGCAATTGGAGGCCTGCGGTATTTCAGAAGCGCCCTCCGTTGTTCGGCAAGCGCGGCGTTTGTGATCTCAAGGGTGGATGGCGCTTGGTGAAGCACGGCCGTTTGAGTTGGAAGGTCGTTGGCCATTTATATCCGATTTTCGACCGTTCGACGAGTTGGAGTGGGCTGTTCTGCGCGCAGAGGACTTCGGCGGCGCACCCAGGCCGGCCAACGGTTTGACGGACATAATTGCTTACATTTCTAACACGCTTGAGGCTTTCTATTACCCAAGCTCCCCATTAAGTTGAGCCCATGACGAGCCGTGGCGCTTGTCGCTTATCAAACAAAAGGAGCAAGACCATGAAGAAGATTCTCTTGTCGATGTTGGCAGCTGGGGGCCTTTTGGGCGCCATGGCTTCAATCCCCGCGCAAGCCGCGACCTACACGACGACGACCACGACGGTCACGCATCGCCCGGTTTACCATCGCCCGGTCTATCATAATTGGCACCGGCCGGTTCATCACCGCACGGTGATCGTGAAACGCCACTATTAAGGCGCCAATAAAGGCGGCCGACGCGAGCTGGATGGCTCGCCGGTTTCCAGGCAAAGGCGGCGCGACCCGGGGAAGAGCCCTGCCGCCTTGGCTCTAATCGGAAGGCGATCGATTGAGCCGGATTCGCCAAAGCCTCGCTTGCGCCCAGGCGCATAAGGCCGGACAGGCGAACGCACGAGACCCAAGCTCCGGCTTGGGTTTTTTGTTGGGCAAAGGGGCTTGCCCCGAGATTGACGAACCGGACTGGCGCCGCCCCTCGATTTGGGGTCGCGCGTTTGGGGCAAAATCCTCTGTGGCTTTTCAAAAAGAGGTTTTGGGCTGGCCCACAAAGCCGCGGAGACAAAACCCCACGGTCGGAGCTCCTCATTTTCGAGGGTTTGCGCTGACGTCAGGGCGTCGTCGCAAAGGCCCGCGCAAACCGCGCAACGGCCGTCCTTCCCGTTGAGGCAAGGTGGCGGGCCGCTCGGGGGCGACGACCCCCCGCTGAGGTCATTGAGGGCGGCCCGCGGCTTGTTTGTGCGCGTTGAAAAGGGTTAGCTGAGTCCCTGAGCGTGGGCTATGGGCCAAGCGCCGCGCTTGCGGAGAATCCAACGCCAGAAAGCAACCCGAAACCGCCCGGACAAGATGCGCTCGAACGAAGCGATGGGGCCAAACGCTCATCGCTGTTTGCAACCGCGGGCTTCTTGGCTGAGCGGGCTTGCGCCGGGAGCGAGCGAAAACGGCGCGAGAAAAAAAGAGAGATTCAAGCTTCTGGCGAGGGTGCGGCCTCAAGCGCAGCCCACGGCCCCCGCAAAATTGACATTCACGCCCTCACCACCAAAGGAGATTCACCATGACCTCACTGCTCAATTTGGCGAAAACCGCCGTTGGAATGGACCCGACCAAGCACGCGGACCCTGACATGAAAAGGGTGTTGGACGCATTGGCGAGCCTCAACCCCAAACACATCGACGATCTGGACGCCATCGAGGCCCGCCAGCAGCCTTCGGCCTCGGACGCCGCGCTGAAAGTGCAAGCCGAAAACGGAGTGGAGCTTTCGCCCGCGGTCCTGGCGGTCCGCACAGAGGACATTGTCATTGACGGCGCGACGGGCCCCTTGCCGGCTCGCGTCTACCGGCCCCAAGCGAGCGAGACGGCCACCTTGGGGGCCTATCGAGCCAACCACGATTTCGGGGCCGGAATCGCCGCGACGGGAGAACCCTTGACGGATGCCGATTACGACGCGGCGCGAACCGCCGCGACGCGCGCCATGGGCTACCCAGACGACACGGTTTTCACGCCGGGCGCCAACGCCCAGGGATTGAATCGAGCCGCCCCCGCCAGCGTGTCCAGCGCCCCGCATTTGGGGGAGGGGTCCTCGGCCGCGGACAGCCGCTCGGGCACGCCAAGCATTAGCCGCGCCACGGAGATCACCGAGCAGGCGATCGAAGACGGCTCAGCGGCGGCGGGCTCCACGCAAAGCTCAACGTGGGGCAGCGTGGCCAGCGCGCGCAACTCTCCGGTGATCGATCCGTTGGACACGGGGCTGGACTCCGCGGCTCCGTTCGCCCCCGCCGACACGCTGGCCGCCCCGCGGCAAGCCGCCTCTGGCGCGACGGCTCCCCTCCAGCCGATTGCTGGCGCGCGTTTCGCCAATGATCGCCCGCAAGGGGGCGAGGGCGATCCAACCCTGGCCGAGGCGGAGGCCTCGCCCCGTTTCCTGGATGAAGCGGCCACGGCTGAGGCGGCTGCGCGGCTGAATCCGGTTGAGGGCGCGACAGGAGCGCCCGGAAAGGGGCTGCCCTTGGTGTTGTATTTCCACGGCGGCGGCTTCGTGATCGCGGACATCGACACCTACGACGCCACGCCGCGCTCCCTGGCGGCCAAAACGGGCGCCATTTTCCTCTCCGCCCACTACCGCCAGGCTCCGGAGCACAAGTTTCCGGCCGCGCACGACGACGCCTTCGCCGCCTACCAGTGGGCCTTGGCCAACGCGGAGCGTTTGGGAGCCGACCCCTTGAAGATCGCGGTGCTGGGCGAAAGCGCGGGGGGCAATTTGGCGCTGAACGTGGCCATCAAGGCGCGCGACGAGGGCCTGCCTTTGCCCATCCGGCTGGAGTTGATTTATCCGGTCGCCGACACCGACACCGGAACGGACTCCTATCACGAGAACTCCAACGCGCGTCCGTTGGACAAGCCCATGATGACGTGGTTCGTGGGGCAAATGCTGGAGGAGAAGGCCGACATGCAAGACAAACGCCTGCGCCTGCTGCACGCCAATCTGGCGGACTTGCCGCCCACGACGGTGATCACGGCCGGCATCGACCCGCTGAACAGCGAGGGCGCGGCCCTGGCGGAGCGCCTGCGGGAAAGCGGCGGCGAGGTGCGCTACCAGAACTACCCGGGCGCCACGCACGAGTTTTTCGGCATGGACACTGTGGTGCAGGCGGCCAAGGAAGCCCAGGCAATCGTCACCGAAGACCTGCGCTCGGCCTTCGCCAGCGAGCCCGTGGAGCGAATTGAGCGCCATGCGGGAATTTGACGCGACGCGGCGTTGAAGCGCTGGGGCCCGAAGCGCCCCTGCCCCCAACCGCCAAGCATCCAAGCCCTCGTTGACGCGGGGGCTTTTTTCTTTTGGCAAACGGCGCGAAGCCGCGCCGGCGAGCAAGCGGGAACAAAGGGGAACCGCAAAAAGGGAAAAGGGAAAACCCGCGTCGTCAAAGGGCGAAAATGGGCGTAACGTGCGATGTTGGCTCGCCCACTGGGCCGTGGCCCTCTTGGCGCGCAGGCCATAAAACAGCGTGGCCGATGAATAACGCAGCTTTCCCCGGCGGAATCGCCGCCACAATGGAGAGAGAAATGACTTTCGATTTGTCGACAATGAGCGTCCGAAAAAAAGACCAGACTCCCGGGAGCGGCTATGTCCTGGCGGCGATTCTTGCGGTTTTTTGCGCCCGATTTCTTTTTGTGTCGGTGACAAATTGGGAAGCCGGACAACGAATCGCGGCCGAAACGCAAGCGGCCCAAGCGGCGTTGCCCCAAATTGAGCGACTGAAAGCCCAAATTCAGGTTTGTGCCGCCAACGAAAGCTGCGTGAAGCCGAGTTTGGGCGCGAATTCGGGCCGCGTGATCGATTTGGGCTGGACGGGCGACGCTTCGCAAAGCCCGCGCGCCATCGAGTGCCTGCGCGTCGCCTGCCACGCGGGCCCAAACGGCTCCATTGCGGTCAAGGTCGACGCCTTGGGCGTCATCGAAGCCGACACCACGCAGGGCGCGGCGCCGCATGCCTTGATCGAGCGCCCCGCTGTGCCCCAAAACGGCGTCGTCGAATGGACCGTGAGCGCGCGGTGACGAGTGCGCCGTTTGCGCGCGAAGGTTGGAATTCATCTGAAGTATGACGAGCAAGGGCAAACCCTCATAAAAACCAGGTCTCGATTATTCATGGCGGCGGGCGCACAGGCGCGTTTCTCGCGGTTTTGGGCCTGTCGGCGCAGTGAGCCGGGCGCTCGGTCCGCAAAAAACACAGGCGTTTTCGAAAAATCCGGTATGATGTGAAATTGCCGGTCGCCTCGCGGATTCGAGGGGCGGCTTCTTTTCCGCCGAGGCCCCTGGAATGACCGAACGCACCCAATGGAGCGCTGAATCAATGGCCGCGCACGAGCGAGGCGAAAACCTCATCGTGGTGGCGGTGGGGTTCGAGTTCTTTGACGCCATTTTGGGCTGCTGGCCGTGCGACAGCCGGCGCGGAGACGTTTTCCTGGACTCGGGATTCGCGGTCTTCACGCCGGAGGAGCCTGCGCTTTTGAAGTGGCGGGAGCTGTCGCTCGCTGTTCGCCGCATGATGGAGCGGCACAGCCGCTCGCGCATCAAGCGCGCCATGGCCGAGCGCTCCAACGGGCGCCGTGGCGGCCGCATGCGCCAGAGCTGGATTGAGTTTTACCCGGATTTCACCATGGGGAACCAAGGCGCGGCCATCGCCCAAACCCTGCATTTCGCCACCATCGTCCAATTCAAGGGCGAACGCCGAGGGCGCAGCCGCGGATCCAAAAGCAACCGAAAGATCAAGGCTTTTGAGCATCCCCGGACGAATATGGGATTTGCCTCTGCGAAAAACACGGGTCGGCGCGGCGTGATCACCGTGGCGGAACGCAGGGAAAACGCCGAGCGCCGGCGCAAAGACCAACGACTCACTCTGAGTTTGGAGCGGATGGCCATTGTCCTCACGGAGCGTTTCCTTCATGAGTGCCCCGTCTTCACCGCGGCGCAGAAAGTCGCGCCGCCGGCAACCAGCGAATGGCGGCAATGGAGCCAGAAAATAACGGCGGACGGAGACTCCGAAGGCGTTGAAACTGGCATTTTGAATTATGCCGTGTTTTTGCGGCATCAACTCGACGCGCTGGCGTTGGAGCGAACCGTCAAAGCCGCCCAGGCGGCCCCCGCTCTGGGCTCGAAAGGCTCGCCAGATCAAAAAACGGGCTCAGAAGATTCGGCCGCCAGCGATGTCGCGGAGCGCGTGGCTCGAAGAATCTAACGCAAGAAAAAGCGAGCGGGCTGGAATGGAGAACGTTCGCAAAGAATCAAATCGAAGCGCAAAAACGAGGACAGAAATCGCCATGAACCAACAAGAAAGCAAGAGCGCCAATCCGCAAAAGACGATTCGCGCAAACGAAAAACCCGCGCTGAGCCCCGAGGCCATGTCGTTGATGGGGCAAGGGCATCGGTTGGTGTTGCTGGCTCTGTCGCAATCCGTTTCGCGCAGCCACGCCGGGTGGCCCGTGCCGCAATATCACACCGAAAACCGCGTGCTCGCGGGCCTAGCCGGGCCGGGGGACTTGGCCGCAGAGGCCTTGGACATGGACGCCGTCGAGAAAAGCCTCACCGTTCGGTTTCACGCGATGAAGCGATCGACCAAAAAAAGAGCGAAAATGACGCCGCGCAGCCGATTGGACAAGATGATGGTGCCGTCAATCGGCATGGACAAAGCCGGAGGAGCCGACAACGTCGAAGCGCTGTCTGTGGGGTTGGCTTATAAAATGACGCGAAGAAAACATGTGGAAAGCGGACAAGAGCGACGCGCCGCCAACATCGCCAAGGGGCGGAAACCGAAAAAAACGTTCCGAAAAACAAAAGTGACAACGAACAAGAAAGGGTTGAAGAAGCGGCATGGAAAGCGCTACGGACGGCGCCTTGAGCACAAGTCGTGGGTGTCCTTCCAGCGCAAGCGAGACGCCCGCGACAAGGGACGCCTCACAGAAAGCTGGAATCGAATGATGTTGGGCCTCGAATGGGCGTTGCGAGCCTTTTTTTCGCGCGTGGAGCGCGTCCCGCTTCCCGCAGGAGAAACCTTGGAAGAGTGGAGAAAACCGCATGGCTTGCAGGCGGCCGTGAGCTATTTCGCTTCGTTGAGAGACGAAGCCGCATTGCGCGCCACCGTGTCCTCGGCCACCGCGCAGGGAGTGGCGGGCGATGCCCCCTCTGGCAAAAAAACGCCACGGCTTTGACGCGAGCCAGGCGACAGCCGAAATGGGAAATTCCACAGGGGGGCGCATGAAGAAAGGCAAAAAAAACGACGCTGGAGAGCCCTGCGTTTCCAGCGCAAGCGAAAAGCCCGAGCTGAGCGCGGAGGCGATGGCGCTGATGGCGAAAGGCGACCGGCTGGTGCTGCTGGCCTTGTCCTCAATCTCTGACGGCCACGCGGGCTGGCCTGTGGCGGAGCATCACACCCAAAGCCGCGTGCTCGCGGCTTTGGCCTCATCAAGCGATTTGGCGGCCGAGACGCTGGACACGGACGCTTGGCGGGAAAAAGCCACTCCGAGCTATCACGCGATGAGGCAATCTCCCCGAAAAAGAAGCCACCCTTATCTGCGGCAGCAAAAGAACACCGAATTTTCGCCCTCGATTAGAGCGAAAAGAGCGGGATTGTCCGATGGCGTGGAGGCGTTGTCCGTGGGCCTTGCGTATGCCGCTCCTGAAAAACCAGACACGGAGAGCGGACAAGAGCGGCGCGCCGGCCGAATCAGCGCCGGCCGAATTCCAAAAAAGCCATTCCGAAACATAAAGGTTCGAGAAACGCGGCATGACAAGCGCCTTGAGAGCAAAGCATGGAAAGCATTCAAAAGAAAGCGACACGCCCTCAAAAAAAACACCAGCGACGGAGACTGGAATCGATTGATGATGTCCAGCGAACAGGCGTTGCGGGCGTTTTTCTCGCACGTCGAGCGCGTTGCGCCTCCCACCGGCGGCGTTTTGAATGAGTGGCGGAAAAAGAATGGCCTGCAAGCAGCCGCCGGGTATTTTTCGTCTTTGCGCCAAAGGACCGAATTGCGCGCGGCAATGATGTCGGAAAACGACGTCGCGCATGACGCTGAAGGCTTTGAAAGCGCAGGCGGCGCGAAGGGCGCGATCACGAAAAAAACACCGCGCCTTTGACAAAAAACGATCCTTGGCGAAGCGAGATGGCACGAGGCGAGGCGCGTCGCGAAAGCGCAAATGCGGCGCCTTTGCCATCGACCCTTTTGGCGCGCGAAATTTGCGCCAAAAATCAATGTTTGCCGTGCTGCTGCAATGAGAATCGCTCGAAGCGGCCAATGACGCGGTGCGCCAGGGCGAACAAGGCGAAAAAGATCGCCACGGACAAAGCGAGCGCCATGAGCTTGATTTCCCAAGGCGCGCCGGAGGCCACCGCGGCCATCAAGTGCCATGGGCGCGCGGTGTTGGCGAGCGTCATCGGCGCCACATTCGCCGCGTCATAGACTTCCGGGGAGGGAGCCGCGCCATCCAGAAGAGCGGCGCGCATCGGCGCCAGAACAATCAGCAACGACAGCGGAAAGCCAATGAAGCGCTGCAAAAAGGGCGTCCGAAAAACACTGTAAATCAAGACTTGGGCCATCCCCGAGAGCATGGCGGAGCCGGCCAAGGCCAGCGGAAGCCAGAAAAAGGCGCCCAAATGCACGGGTTGGCGAAAAAACGCGAGAATCAAGTCGCCCAGAATCAAAGCCGGAATCCCCACGACCAAGGAGCCCAAGCCCGCCGCGAGCGGAAAGGAGCCCGCGATGACCCAAGCCGGGTAGGGCGTCTGCGCCCAATGCGCGAGTTCCCCGGCGCGTTGGCGCGTCAACCAAACGACGCCCACGGTGGAGCCAAAAAACACGCCCAATTCAAGCCACAGGGAGACAAAGAGCCGCTCTTCGGCGTCCTTGGCCCATGCCTTGGACCACCGCGCGCGCTCGGCCTCGTCGGCGTCGGGCGTCGTGGAGAGGCGAGAGACAATGGGCGTGGCCGCCAAGTCGGTGAGGCTGATGCCTTTGGCGTCCAGTTTGCGCAGCACCTGCTCGCGTTGATACATTTTCAGCGCGCGAATCGTCCAGCGCGTCGACACGGAGCGTTGCGCGCTTCGCGAAATCCACAGCTCCATGCCAATGCCGCCTTGAACGCCCGGCGCGTCGCGCGCGATCAAGCCCAATTTGGGGCCCTCGGGCGTTTTCATGAAATCCTCCATGTTTCCCTTGGCGTCCAAAAAGGGCAAGCCGACCCCTTTGGAGCGGAAAAAAGCGATCACTTCCGCCGGCACCGGGCCTTGGATCGCGATTTGCTTGGGGGCGAACAAGGACGCCTTGTCGCCTTGCGGCTGCGCCTTCTCGACGTCCATGTCCAAGGGGCCCGCCGCGGCGCGGGGCGGCAGGGCGGCCGCGTCTTGGCTGGGGTCGGTGCGGTCTGGCCCATTGGACGCGTCGTCGGCGTCTTTGCCCGGCGCGGCCGCCGAAGCGGTGGCGGCAGGGGAGGGGCGCCCATTGGCCGAAGGCCCCAAAGCCGACGCCGGCATGGGCGTTCCGCGAGGCCAATGGACCGCCGGATCCGCGGGCGAGACGACTTGGATGTCCGATTCCGGAATCGGGGGCTCGCCCGCGCTCCATCGCCGGGCCAGGGCATTGGTCGACGCTTCGCTCATCGAGCGCGCTTGCCCCAACAAAAACAAATCCACGCTGGCCTGCGCGGGTTTGAGCCTCGCCTCAAAAACAGGGCACGCGTTGGTGGCTGAGAAGAGAGCCGCCATGAACAGGGCCCCGCAAACGCCAATGATCCACGCTTTGGCCGGCCGGCTGAGGGCGAACAGTTGGGTGAACGCCAAAACCCAGAGCGCGCGCCAATGCGCGGACACCGTGAGCGAGCCAAAAAACAAAGCCACGGATTTGGGCGTCGCCAAACGGATTCTGTGGCGCAAAGGAACGGCGGGCAGCAAGAGATCCGGGTCGTCCGGGTCAAAAGCCGCGTCAGAGCCATGGGGCGGGCGCGTGGCCGAAAAGCGGCCGATCCAGCGAGAAAAGAAAAAGAGGCGGTGTCGCATGGGAACCTTTTGGCGCGAGAAACGAGATGCGGAAAATGACGAAAATCAGAAAAGCGGCCAGAAGCGCCAAAACGGGGCGCGTCCGCGAAAAACAATTTGCGCGAGCTCAAACGCAATTTTGTTTTTCGTTTCAATTCAATTTCATTTAATTTTTAAGGCAAAACGGCCAAAGAAACCTGTCCAAACAAGATGAGAGCGCGCCGCCAAGCTCCAAACGGCGCATAACCCACGCCAACCCATCAGAAAACGCCTAGGCGGGCGTCCGAAATCCATTTGCGGGTGTCTGCGTCGTCGTGCGCTACGCCTTCGCGCAATCCCACCATTTGATCGCACATCGCTTCGATTTCAGAGACGATGTGGGTGGAGATGAGGACGCAACGGCCGTCCTGGGCCAAAGAGCGCACCCAACTGCGCACGCGGGCGGCGGACTCAAAGTCCAATCCCACCGTCGGCTCGTCCAAAATCAAGCACTGGGCTTGGGCCACGGCTTCGCGCGCCAGCGCCACCCGGACGGTTTGCCCGCGCGAGTAGCCGCGGGCCGGCCGGCCAATGAAGCGCTCCAATTGCAGCAGCTCGATCGATTGATGCATTCGGCGCGAGGCCTCCGCTCCAAAAATGCCCCGCAGGGCCGCCGCGGCGCGCAAAATGTCCCGACCCGTCCAATCGCTGGGCAACCCCGCGTTTTCAGGCAAAAGCGACAAATTCGCGCGAGCCGCCTCCGGCCGCTTTGAGGGATCGATTCCGCACACTTGGACCTGGCCGCCATCGGGCGACAACAAACCCGCGCACAGCTTGAAGAGTGTGGTTTTGCCTGCGCCGTTGGCTCCAATGAGGCCTGTAACGGCGCCATCTGGCGCCTGAAACGACACGCCGCGCAGCACCGCGGTTGGGGCCGAAAATGGTCCTCGGGAGAAGGATTTGCTCAGATTTTGGATTTCTATCATGGCGATTGGGAAAGCAAGCGTGCGCACAACGCGCGGGAGTTTCCCGACCATAAGGCGAAATCACATAAACGACAAGCAGCAAAGAGTTATGTTTGGTCGAGTTTCAAAAAAACGAGAAAAATGCCGTATCTGACACCTTTTAAGTTTTTTTGCAGAAAAAGACTCGCTGAGCAATGCCGAATTTCACCAACTATCAGGCTCATAACCGACGGGGTTTTGGCGATGAGTCGTTTTTTTTGGATTTTATTGTGCCCCCTCCTGCGCCGCGCATTACGCCAATTATTTTCTTGCGTTCTTGCGCAGCCAACACAGCAGGGTTGTCTCTCAATACTTGTTCCATGCGCCCGCGAACTCGCGAAGGCGATTGAGCGATCCACTCGAAAGCTGCGGAAAAGCCCGTTTTAGCGATCACGATCGTCAGCACAAAAACAGACCCGGATACCCACACAATCATGATTAGCGCGAGCGCGCACCACACACCGATGCGCCAGGCCGTCATAACAACCACCAAAGGAACAGCATTGAATGCGCTGAACAAAAGCAAGCCCAAATTGACCGAGGAACGCATAGGTTTTTCGGCCAATTGAAGGACCATTTTTGGCGATGCCACCGCCATGCCGCGCGCCAAGCCCACCCAGGTTGGCTCTCTCAAAAAAACATTGCGCGCAAACACGCCTCCAAACACAAAAAAGACACCCATCAAGTCCATGGCAAAAAGCCCCGCTTGCCATTTGGAATTAGTGGGCCATTTGCTGAAAGCCAAATCAGTGGTAGGCAGCACATTGACCGCCACCTCGGCGTCGCTGGCCACCCCCGCCAACATGATGGCCAGAATCGTCAAACCAAACGCCGTGAAAATAACCGCCTTCCCTATTGTTTGGATGCGCGGACCCGCCGCGCGCCACGCATCGCGCAAAATCAAATACAGAGCCAGCAACTGATACGAGATAGGCATAGAATTATCCGGAAAAAGTGCTCAATCAACACGAAGAGGCCAATTACGTCGACACCGTCGAGTTTATAGGAAAGACGCTGCTGTTTTTTATTTTTTTCCATAATTTGCGCTTCTGCCGTGCGAAGAGCAAAAACCAAGCGGCGGGGACCCTGAGCGGCGCTACGCCCAGCACCGGGGCGACGCCAAAAAGCGGTTGCGCATCGCGAATTTTCTCGGTTTTTGAATTCCGATCCCTGCGATTGGGTCAGAAAAAATGCGCATTTTGCTCTGTATATTCAGTCCATGCAAGGAAATGACAGAAGCGACAAGGCGCCGGCGGCAAGCGAATGGCAAGAAAAAATTTAAAAAACGCCGCTTTTGGCTTCAATTTCGAGTAAACTCTCGAAAACCGTGTTTTTCTTTGCATCTGAGACCTCAATGAGTCTTTTGCCTCTCCACAACATTCCGTTGCCGCAGATCGGAGCTAGCCATCCGTGGCTGGACACGCTGCGCCCTGAGCGATTGTTTGGTTGGAATTTGGCTCAAAATCCTCTGCCCGATCAATCCTGGAAAGCCGGTTGGGCAATCGACCCCGATCATTTTGAAGAGTTGCGGGGCGCTGAGCACGATGGACGCGTGATCACACTCGATCAGCTTTTGCGTCTGCGGGAAATGCGCGTCTGGGGCGAGCCAATTGATCTTGCGGATAGGGACTATTCTCTGGCGTGGAGCGTGATTGAAACGCGACTCGGAAAAACGATCTCTGCCGTTCGTTTGCTGGTGAAGGGCGAGCGGTGGTGGGCGGTCACGGCTCAAAAACCGGAAAGAACGGCCGAAGGAAAAATCCTGTGGATTGGCGTGGCGGAGTGGGTTCAGGGATTGACCCGCGGACAGGCTTTGCGAACTTGGAAAAAGAAAAAGGGCGCCGCAGCCAACGAATATGTGTTTCTTTCCGTTTGGGATTGGGCGACGCTGGACCACCTGAGATATCTTTTTGCTCGCCATTGGAGCGGTCGCGAGGGTCGTGATGAGGGGGCTTTTTGGCATGGCCGCATCGCCTCTCCCGGCCAACTGAGTTATTTTTTCAAGGAAGGCCTGGGCATCAGCGTCGCTCGCCCTCGAACAGTGCTGTCCGATGCGCAAATCGAGGCGCTCACTCCCCATCAGAAGTATTCAAACACGGAAAAAGAGCTGTCGTCCAGAGAACGTCCGCGTTGGCTGTCGGATTCTATTCTGGACGGCGCGCCGCGCGTTTCGGGTCTTTTGTGCGATGCGCCTCAACGACATCAGGGAAGCACCTGGCTGGATGTGTCAGATCCGCGCTCGAACATCGGGCATCCGTGGAATGAACAAGATCGACCGATCAATTTGATGATCAAAGAGACGATTTTTGACTTTGAATCAGGAGCAAAAGGCATTCGTTGGCAAGTGCAGGGCGCAGAGGGCCCTGAGGATTTCATGCACGCAGCGAAGAATCCAACGCAAAGATTTTACTCCATGGAGCATTTGATTGGCTGGGCGGAACTGAAAAAGAAAAACGAAAAAGAGTGGAGCAAAAAGTCGCTATGGGGGGCGCGCTGGGCTGTGGCTGCTTGGGAATTTCGACAAACCTCGATAGGGCATGAATGGGTGGCACAAGCAAAATGGGTATATGCGCCTGCCGCATGGCTTGCGCGTTTGGGCGCTATTTTTAAATTGCGATCCTATGATCGCGTCTATTTTTTGCGCGCATTCACCGAGCGGGAGCTGGCGCTGGGACAGGCTGTGGCTCGTCGCGTGTGGACAGGATTCGCCGAGGCCGCAGATGAGTCGTTTTCACTAGGAGCCGTCGGAACGCCGATTTCGCAAAGAGTGGCCCTGTCGATAAAAGGAGTCTCGCCAGAAATAGCTTGGGAGGCATTTCAGAATGAAAGCCAGTTCGAGCCGGGCCGATTCAAAGCCCCAGGGTGTGATGCAAAAATCAACCCTGCGCCTTATCCGGGAGGGGTGCGCGCTCCTCGGGAGACGACATAAAAACAGACAAGAGGACGGAGGCTGTGGATTTTTGTCTATTCGCGCCCTTGTTATGACGCCCTGGCTTTACGATAATAAAGAAAAGGAGACGCCATGGCCAAGACAAAGCAGACGGAATTCGACGAAATTCAGAAAATTAAGGAT
>Ga0209888_1000358_pt1 | contig 24461 bp, 18 predicted proteins | sample OrgsoiDNA_201059_FD_185807 | JGI IMG/M metagenome (GOLD analysis project Ga0209888, IMG submission 185807) | Permafrost soil microbial communities from the Arctic, to analyse light accelerated degradation of dissolved organic matter (DOM) -... | ecosystem: Environmental > Terrestrial > Soil >...
GTGTGAGTACAGAATCGGTGGAGCGGTAGTTCAGTTGGTTAGAATACCTGCCTGTCACGCAGGGGGTCGCGGGTTCGAGCCCCGTCCGTTCCGCCACTTATAAAAATTATGCCTGCTAATTTTAGCAGGCATAATGTTAAGCGTAATTTAGGGGCGTAGCTCAGTTGGTAGAGCACCGGTCTCCAAAACCGGGTGTCGCGAGTTCGAATCTCTCCGCCCCTGCCATTTAGAAACCCTTCGCGAAAGCGAAGGGTTTTTTTCTTTGTGCCATCCCAAAATCCCTGAATATTCACCTGATCATGGCCTCAATACCTCCTCTTCGATCCGCGCCTTATTCTTTTTACCCTCACTTGAAAGCCTAATCCTGTCTTTTTCTCACGTATTTTCTGTGTTTTTTTAGCTGAATACATGCACTAAATGATTGTTCTACACGTATGTGACTCCGCTCATAACGCTTTTTTTGGTTTGTACTAAAACTACTAATCGTCCTATGACGCTAAAAAATCTAACGACCTCCTCTCTCCTTTGTTCTTTGTTGGTCTCAGAGAACAAATAGAAGACAGGCGCGTTAGTGAGCCGTCTTAGTCGTATCCGAAAAGCGATAACAAAAACAGCGCAAGACTACACGCGAGGAACGAACCATGTACAAGAAATTATTATTGGCAGCAGCAGTTGCAACGGCATTTTGTGGAATGGCGCAGGCCGCACCTCTTGTTGTCGGTTTTTCACAAATCGGCTCTGAGTCAGGCTGGCGTTCCGCAGAAACTAAAGTGTCTAAACTTGAAGCTGAAAAGCGCGGTATTACGCTGAAAATCGCTGATGCTCAGCAGAAGCAAGAGAACCAGATTAAAGCGATTCGTTCCTTCATTGCCCAAGGTGTGGATGCTATTTTCATCGCTCCTGTTGTGGCGACAGGTTGGGCTCCGGTACTGACCGAAGCTAAAGAAGCTAAGATCCCTGTATTCCTGCTCGATCGTACCATCGAAGTCAGCGATCCTTCTCTGTATACCGCAGCGGTTGCTTCTGACAGCGTGCATGAAGGCAAAGTGGCCGGTGACTGGCTGGTAAAAGAAGTGGGCGGTAAACCATGCAATGTGGTTGAGCTGCAAGGCACGGTGGGCGCGAGCGTAGCATTGAACCGTAAAAAAGGGTTTGCTGACGCCCTGGCTGCTGCGCCAAACGTGAAGATTGTGCGTTCTCAATCCGGCGACTTTACCCGCAGCAAAGGCAAAGAAGTTATGGAGAGCTTCATCAAAGCGGAGCAAAACGGCAAAAATATCTGCGCCGTCTATGCACATAACGATGATATGGCGATCGGTGCCATCCAGGCCATTAAAGAAGCCGGCCTGAAACCGGGCTCACAGATTAAAGTCGTCTCTATTGATGGTGTGCCTGATATCTATAAAGCCATGCTGAATGGCGAATCTAATGCCTCCGTAGAACTGACACCGAATATGGCGGGCCCTGCTTTTGATGCTCTGATTGCCCTCAAAACGAAGGGGACTCAGCCACCGAAATTCATTCAGACACAGTCAACTTTAGTGCTGCCTGATGCAGCGCAAAAAGAGTACGACATGAAGAAAGATATGGGTTATTAAGCCGTATTCGCCAGCTCAGCATGCATGTCGGGCTGGCGATTATCATGATGATTCATTCCCATTTCGCCTCAGGCGAATGCCGTAGGAGTTGATACCGTGACGGATAATGCACGCTCTCAAACTTTGCTCGAAGTCCGCGGCTTGTCTGTAGAATTTCCCGGCGTTAAAGCGTTGGAGAAGGTCGACTTCACGCTACACAGCGGTGAGATAGTCGCGCTGTTGGGGGAAAACGGGGCGGGAAAATCCACGTTAATCAAAGCGCTGACCGGTGTTAACCGGCGTTCTGCCGGGACGGTACATCTCAATGGCCAGGCTATCGATCCTATCAACACGGCACATGCCCAGGTCTTGGGAATTGGCACGGTATATCAGGAAGTGAATCTACTGCCGAATATCTCCGTTGCCGCCAACCTGTTTATTGGCCGCGAGCCTACCCGCTTTGGACTCGTCAACCAACGCAAAATGGAACAACAGGCACGTGACTTACTTGACGGTTACGGCCTTAACTTCGATGTCAGCCAGCCCCTTGCGACGTATTCCATCGCTATCCAGCAAATTGTGGCAATTGCGCGTGCGGTCGATCTCTCTGCTCAGGTGCTCATTCTGGATGAGCCAACTGCCAGTCTGGATGCCAAAGAGGTCAGCATGTTGCTCGATATTCTGATGCAACTTCGCAGTCAGGGCGTCGGGATGATTTTCGTCACACACTTTCTTGATCAGGTTTACCGCATTAGCGATCGCATTACCGTATTGCGTAACGGAAAACTTGTGGGCAGTGAACTTACCTGTGACCTTCCCCGCATGGATCTGGTACCGATGATGCTCGGGCATAGTTTCGATGAAAGCCTGCTCAAACGTGGTGAACATCGGACGATTAGCGGTGAACCGCTGGTTGATTTCAAAGAGTATGGGCGTCGGGGAATGGTGGAAAATTTTGATCTGAATGTGCGTAGAGGCGAGATAGTCGGCCTCGCAGGGTTGCTCGGCTCCGGGCGTACTGAAACAGCGCAACTGATTTTTGGCATCAAAAATCACGATACCGGCAAAGCACGCGTTGATGGTGTGGCGTGTCAGATCAACACACCGCGCAAGGCTGCAAAACTGGGATTTGGCTATTGCCCGGAAGATCGTAAAACTGACGGTATCATTGGTGCGGCGACGGTCAGGGAAAACATTATTCTGGCCCTCCAGGCACAGCGTGGCTGGTTGCGGCCACTTTCAATGAAAGAACAAAACCAGATCGCCGAGAAATTCATCAAACTACTGGGTATTCGCACCCCCAGCGCTGAGCAAGAAATTCAATATCTGTCAGGAGGAAATCAGCAGAAGGTTCTGCTGTCCCGCTGGCTGGCTACCAATCCACGCTTCTTAATCCTTGATGAGCCAACGCGCGGAATTGACGTCGGCGCCCATGCTGAAATCATCCGCTTGATCGAAAAGCTGTGTGATGAAGGATTAGCTCTGTTGGTGATCTCCTCTGAACTTGAGGAGCTGGCTGGCTATGCTGACCGTATTGTCGTCCTGCGCGATCGTCGCCATATTACAGAAATCACGCAAGACCAAATCTCCGTTCCGGCGATTATGAAAGCCATTGCGGTTCAATGAGGGGAAGGCGATGAACAACAGGAGCCTGCCGATGACAGGAAAACCGCGCAAAGTCAGATGGGTATTCCCAAAAGGTACTACGCAGTTCGGTGCTTTGCTGGCGATATTGCTGATTGATAGTCTGGTGGCACCCGGATTTTTCTCGATCCATATTCAGGATGGCCGTTTGTTTGGTAGCCTGGTCGATATCTTTAACCGCGGCGCGCCGGTGGCTCTGTTAGCTATCGGCATGACGTTAGTGATTGCGACGGGCGGTATTGATCTCTCCGTCGGGGCCGTGATGGCGATTGCAGGCGCGACTGCAGCCACTATGACCGTTCAGGGATATCCGTTGGCGAGTGTCATTTTGGCCGCTGTTGCAGTCGGTGCAGCTTGTGGTTTATGGAATGGCTTTCTTGTGGCGGTACTGCAAATCCAACCAATTGTTGCCACTCTGATGCTTATGGTGGCAGGGAGAGGCATCGCCCAATTGATAACCGAAGGCCAAATTGTCACTTTCGAACATAACGGGCTGTCGCAATTCGGTAGCGGTTCATTCTTTTACTTACCGATGCCGGTGATCATTGCGGCCGTGATGTTGTTGTTTGTTTGGGCGTTGACCCGTAAAACCGCGCTTGGGCTGTTTATTGAGTCAGTCGGCATCAACATTCGTTCTTCCTACTATGCGGGAGTGAATGCGCGACTGGTATTGATTGCGGTATATGTGATTTGTGGAGTCTGTGCGGCCGTTGCCGGGGTGATCGTCACCGCCGATATTCGCGGTGCTGATGCCAATAATGCCGGATTATGGCTCGAATTGGACGCTATCCTCGCCGTTGTGATTGGCGGAGGTTCGCTGCTGGGCGGGCGTTTCAATCTACTGCTCTCGGTGATAGGCGCATTGATTATTCAGGGGATGAACACCGGGATTTTACTTTCCGGTTTCAAACCGGAATTCAACCTGGTGCTGAAAGCCTTGGTTGTGCTAGCTGTTCTGGTGGTCCAGTCGCCACGGGTATCGCTGAGTGCCTTATGGCGGAGGAAAGAATAATGCTGAAAAGAAACCTGCCACTGCTGATCACAATTTTGGTGTTCATTGTCGGTTACGGCTACTGCTTCACTCAGTTTCCCGGTTTTGCCTCGACCCGTGTCTTTTTCGATCTGCTGACTGACAATGCTTTCCTCGGCATTGTTGCCGTAGGCATGACATTCGTGATCCTTTCGGGTGGTATCGACCTTTCTGTTGGATCAGTGATTGCCTTCACTGGCCTTGCGCTGGCGAAGTTAATTGGTGTGTATGGCATTGCACCGGGTTACGCCTTTGTCATTGTGCTCTTCGCCGGTGCGATTTTTGGCGGGCTGATGGGGTGGATTATTGACACGCTCAAGCTTCCCGCTTTTATCATCACTCTGGCGGGTATGTTTTTTGTTCGTGGGATGAGCTTCATTGTTTCAGAAGAGTCGTTGCCCATTAATCATCCGCTTTATGCGACGCTTGCAAACTATGCGTGGAAAATGCCCGGTGGTGGGCGCTTAACGCTACTGGCGTTGATCATGCTGCTGGTCGTGGTGTTCGGTATGATTCTGGCGCATCGCACGCGTTTTGGGAATAACGTCTATGCCGTGGGTGGCAATAGCGTATCGGCGGCATTGATGGGCGTGCCGGTCAGACGTACCACGATTTATATCTATATGCTCTCAAGTACGCTGGCCGTCTTGTCTGGCATCGTATTTTCTCTCTATACCTCTGCGGGTTACGCCCTGGCGGCCAGCGGTGTCGAACTGGATGCGATAGCGGCTGTCGTTATCGGCGGAACGTTGCTGAGCGGAGGAGTAGGAACGGTGCTCGGTAGTCTGTTTGGCGTATTAATTCAGGGTCTGATTCAGACTTACATCACCTTTGACGGCACCCTAAGCTCCTGGTGGACCAAGATAGTGATGGGGATTTTGTTGTTTATCTTTATCGCCCTGCAAAAAGGCATGGGCACCTTCTGGGTGGCACGCCGCGCTCGCCATCCGCGACCTGAGCCGGGATGAGGAACGGAGAGCTCTTTCTGTCATAAGTAGGTCAGCAGCGGCGTTTTTAATAACTGCCGAATCAAAACCTGTTGGTCGCTGTTCTGCAACCAAACGGCGTATAGCGGGCGGATCACCGGTGGAATATCGTGGTAAGCCGACAGCTGTGGGAACTCTTTTTCCCAGTGTGATGGCAAATAGGCACAGCCTCCGGTGGTTTCCAGCAACTGACGTGTCAGATGGGCAGAGGTCGTCGTCAGCACCGGTTCCAGCTCATTAGTCTGGGCGCGGCTTTCCTGCTGGGTGAAGTCGGCACCCCATTCCAGACGAACATAAGGCGCGTGTTCGGTTTTATCTTGTTTGTCTGATGCAAAAAGACGTAACGAGAAATTACCCAGCAGCTGGCTGGAGAGCTCATCCATCTTGGGCGGCTCGGTGGTTATCAAAAGATCCAGTTGCCTTTCATGCAGTTGTTTGACCAGCGAATGGCGAAGTGCAACGCGAGCTTCGAGCCGTAATGCTTCCCGCTGGCTATATAGCGCCTGCAACCATGGTGTCAGATAGGCTTCCCATAGTGACGCCGTTGCTCCAATCGATAATTCTGTGTGCTGTAGAGAGCGCACAACCTCTTTCTTTGCCATTTGCCAGGTTGACATCAGGTTTTCTGCGTAGGGCAGCAGACGCTCACCTGCGGGCGTTAAGCGGATATTATTTCGATGACGGGTGAACAGATTTGCCCCAAGTTGGGTCTCCAATTGACGGATGCGAAAACTGACCGCCGATTGCGTCAGATAGAGAGATTCAGCCGCTCTACCAAAGTGGCGCGTTCTACTGACCTCCAAAAAGGTTTTCAGTAATTCCGTATCCAAAACTATCTCCAATATTTTTTGTCGTTAAGATTCAAATGTTTTGTTTTACACATTGTCAAGCCTATCTAATACTCCGCGCCATAACAGCACGACCATGAGTGAATTAGGAGCGTGTCAGATGGCGGAAAGTTTCACCACGACAAATCGTTTTTTTGACAATAAACATTACCCTCGCGGGTTCTCCCGGCATGGCGATTTCACCATTAAAGAAGCGCAAATGCTAGAACGTTACGGCTTTGCATTCAATGAGCTGGACTTAGGGAAACGTGAGCCTGCAACCGACGAAGAAAAGCTCTTCCTTGAGGTTTGCCGCGGTACCCGTGAGCCAGTAACTGAAGCGGAAAAAGTATGGAATAAGTACATTATCCGTACCCGCCGTCCGAAAAAGTTCCACACGTTGTCTGGCGGTAAACCGCAGGCTGACGCAGTGGAAGACTACACCGAAAGCGACGATTAACGAAACGGGGCATTGCCCCGTTTTTTTATGCCAGGCTCTTATGCAATTTTAACAATAGCCTATCCATGCATCTGTAGCTTAATGCTTCAGAAATATGAGCTTTCTCTATCATAGACTGATTACTGAGATCGGCTAATGTTCTCGCCACTTTCAAGATCCGGTGCCAGGCCCTGACCGATAACCCTAGCTTGTGCAGTACGCTTTCTAAAAACTCCGCATCATCTTTCCTGAGTTCACAATATTTCTCCACTTCGCTGCTGCTCAGATGTGCATTAATTTTGCCGGCGCGCGCCAGTTGAATATTTCGGGCGGCGATCACCCGTTCTCGTACCTGCCCGCTGTTCTCCCTGATGCACGATGCCTGTCGTTGGCTTTGCTGGCTAAGTACGCCAGGAGGCAGTAAAGGCACTTCGATAGACAAATCGAAACGGTCGAGGAAGGGCCCCGAAAGCCGGCTGAGGTAACGCAGAACCTGCTGGGGAGGCGTTCGGTTATGGATACCCTGATAATGTCCCGTTGGGCTGGGATTCATGGCGGCGATCAGCTGGGCTCTGGCGGGATAACGCACTTTAGCGCGTGCCCGAGAAATCGTAATTTCGCCTGACTCCATCGGTTGGCGCAATGCATCCAGCACTTTTCGTTCGAACTCCGGCAGCTCATCCAGAAATAGTACACCGTTGTGCGCTAACGAAATTTCTCCGGGACGAGGCAGAGAACCGCCGCCGACCAGCGCGCTCATCGACGTACTGTGATGGGGCGAGCGAAAAGGGCGCTTGCGGGAAAATTGCCCGTTTTCTTCGGGGTTATAAACCAAACTGGCGATAGCCGCCGTTTCCAGCGTTTCCTGATTGGTCAGGGGAGGCAATAAACCCGGTAAGCGGCTCGCCAGCATTGTTTTTCCCGTGCCGGGTGGGCCAATCAGCAGCAGGTTATGACCGCCCGCTGCCGCTACCTCCAGCGCCCGCTTAGACTGCTCCTGCCCAATAATGTCCCCGATGTCAGGCTGGTCTGCCGAAATATCAGTTTCTTCTCCTGGCTCAACATCACTCAGGCTCTCTTCCCCCTGCAAAAAGGCACAGACCTGCAAAAGGTGGTCCGCGACTTTTGCTACGCCGGTTTCAAGTAAGGCCATCTCCTGCCGGTTATCGGTGGGCAGGATCAGCAATCGCCCCTCTTTCTGCGCTTCAAGTGCCGCCGGAATAGCGCCATTCACGCCGCGTAACGCCCCTGACAGGCCTAACTCCCCCAGAAACTCATACTCACCCAGCTTATCGCCACAAAGCTGCTCAGAAGCCACCAGAATCGCCAGCGCGATCGATAAATCGTAGCGGCCCCCCTCTTTAGGTAAGTCTGCCGGGGCTAAATTGACGGTGATACGTTTTGCGGGAAAGGTAAACCCGCCATTGATAATGGCGCTGCGCACACGGTCTCTGGCCTCTTTCACCGTGGTTTCCGGCAGGCCAACCAGAGTCAGGGCCGGTAAACCGTTGCTGATATGCACTTCCACCGAAACGCCCGGCGCCTGAACGCCGAGTGAAGCACGGGTATACACCACCGCTAATGCCATGGTTTTTTCCTTGCGATAAGCAATCCTCAGGCTTCAGCATGCCTTAATGGCGGCGGAGGTGCTCTTGCGCAGATGCGCTCTCCAGCAATCCTCGCGATCATATTTGTTGGTCGTGAAATTTCAGCAGCGTATTGCGAGCCAGTTCGCACAGTGAGCAACACCCGTTAACACTTTGCGCTACCTGGAAACAAATTAGCCCCCTAATAATATTGATGGCGACTCATTCAGGGTGTTTAATTCATTGGCATATTAACAATAATTAAACATTTGCAGTTGTTGTTTAACATCACCTCTGCCTCACTGCCCCTGACGGAAAACTCAGTGAGTGCGCTCCTACATTTTTCCGCGATAGGAAATACATCATGTTCGGTTGGACTTCCAGACAGCGCAATGTCGCTATTGCCAGCTTCCTCAGCTGGACGCTCGATGCCTTTGATTTCTTTATTCTTGTTTTCCTGTTAAGCGACATTGCCAGCGCTTTTCAGGTCGATATCAAAGAAGTCACCCTTGCGATTCTTCTCACCCTTGCGGTGCGCCCCATCGGGGCGCTTTTATTTGGCCGCGCGGCAGAAAAATACGGCCGTAAACCGATCTTGATGATCAATATTGCTTTCTTCTCCGTATTTGAACTCTGTACTGCGGCCGCGCCTTCACTGACTGTCTTTCTGATCCTGCGCGTGATTTACGGCGTTGCGATGGGTGGAATCTGGGGCGTGGCATCGTCACTGGCGATGGAGACTATTCCCGACCGTTCCCGAGGATTTATGTCCGGTGTATTCCAGGCGGGTTATCCGTTCGGTTACCTGCTGGCGGCAGTCGTTTATGGGTTGTTCTCCAATGTCGTTGGCTGGCGCGGCATGTTCGTCATCGGTGCCGTACCCATTTTCTTGCTGCCTTTCATTTGGTTTAAAGTGCAGGAATCCCCGGTCTGGCTGGCGGCTCGTGAGCGTAAAGAGAGTACGGCGCTGCTGCCGGTTCTCAAGTCGCAATGGAAGTTATGTCTTTATTTGGTGGTTCTGATGGCGGCCTTTAACTTCTTCAGTCATGGGACTCAGGATCTCTATCCTTCATTCCTGAAAATTCAGCACGGTTTTGACGCCCACACCGTCAGTTTGATTGCTATCGGTTACACCATCGCTTCTATCATTGGCGGCATTTTCTTTGGTTCGCTGTCGGAACGCATTGGACGTAAAAAAGCCATTATTATCGCGGCGTTACTCTCCCTGCCAGTGATACCGTTGTGGGCATTCTCCAGCGGGACATGGACCATTGGACTGGGTGCATTCCTGATGCAATTTATGGTGCAGGGCGCATGGGGTGTGGTGCCTTCTTACCTCACCGAGCTGGTGCCCGCAAACACGCGCGCCGTGCTTCCGGGATTTGTTTATCAGTTGGGTAATCTGCTCGCCTCAGTCAACGCGACTTTGCAGGCTTACATTGCCGAAAGCCATGGGCATAACTACGGGCTGGCGATGGCCATGGTGGCGGGTACGGTAGCCATTGTGATTTCAGTGCTGGTGGCATTTGGTCGCGATACGCGCGGAAAAGTGCTCAATGATGCAACAAAATCATCGGCGGGGAAAATTCGTTCTGGTGCCTGATTTTATTCATTATTTTTGGATTAATGATAAGCAGGCTACAGATGCTACCGCAAGAAAAGTATTGTCATGTGGCGTCTAACTGTGATAACTCTGTAGGCAATCGTTCGTAAGAAAGAATTGAAGAAACCAAAAATGAAAGCCCTTCTCCTCGTAGTTAGCCTAGTCGTTATTAGCGTGGTGGTGATTATTATCCCACCGTGCGGGGCTGCACTTGGACGAAGAAAGGCTTATTAAACAAGCCTGAACCTGAAAAGAAACCCCGCACCGAAAGGTCCGGGGTTTTTTTTTGGTCGGCGATTTACGTAAACAATGAAGCGAGGTCGGAAAATGAGCAACAGCATAATGTTCTGCACTTGTCGCCAAAAGGCAGGGGAATAAGGATGAATGGAGCACAGTGGGTAGTACAAGCATTGCGCGCACAGGGCGTCGATATGGTTTTCGGCTACCCGGGTGGAGCAATCATGCCAGTCTATGATGCATTGTACGACGGCGGCGTGGAACACCTACTGTGCCGGCATGAGCAGGGCGCTGCCATGGCGGCTATCGGCTATGCCCGTTCAACCGGTAAAGTCGGCGTCTGTATCGCCACTTCCGGGCCCGGCGCCACTAACCTGATCACCGGCCTGGCCGACGCGCTCCTGGACTCCGTTCCCCTGGTTGCTATCACGGGTCAGGTTGGCTCAGCGTTCATCGGCACCGACGCTTTCCAGGAAATCGACGTTTTAGGTTTATCGCTGGCCTGCACCAAACACAGCTTCCTGGTTGAATCACTGGAGGCGCTGCCGGAAATCATGGCAGAAGCCTTTGCCATCGCCAGCAGCGGGCGTCCCGGCCCGGTTCTGATCGACATTCCAAAAGATATCCAGCTGGCTGTCGGTGAATTGCCCCCACATCTGCTGGCGGTTGATGAAAGTTTTCCGCATCCGGTGGCCGAACTGGAACAAGCTCGCGCGATGATCGCTGCGGCGCAGAAACCGATGTTATACGTCGGTGGTGGCGTGGGCATTGCGCAGGCGGTTCCGGCGCTGCGTGAATTTATCTCTGCCACGGGTATTCCGGCGGTCGCCACACTGAAAGGCTTGGGGGCGCCGGATGCCAGCGACCCATGCTATCTGGGCATGTTAGGCATGCACGGCACCAAAGCGGCAAATCTGGCGGTGCAGGGCTGCGATTTACTGATTGCCGTTGGTGCGCGTTTTGATGACCGCGTGACCGGCAAATTAAATACCTTCGCCCCGCACGCGGCGGTGATTCATATGGATATCGACCCGGCCGAACTGAACAAACTGCGTCAGGCACATGTGGCATTGCAGGGGGATCTGAAAACGTTGTTACCTGCGCTGAAACAACCGTTAGCGATCAACCCATGGCGTGACCACGTGATGACGCTGAAAGCGCAGGGTGAATGGCGTTACGACCACCCGGGCGAAGCCATCTATGCACCGTTGCTGCTCAGGCAGATTTCTGACCGCAAAGCCGCCGACACCGTTATCACCACCGACGTGGGTCAGCACCAAATGTGGACCGCGCAGCACATGCAGTTCACCCGTCCTGAAAATTTCATCACCTCCAGCGGCCTGGGTACCATGGGCTTTGGCATTCCCGCTGCCGTGGGCGCACAGGTTGCCCGCCCGAATGACATGGTTATCTGTATATCGGGTGACGGCTCATTCATGATGAACGTTCAGGAACTGGGTACCATCAAACGAAAACAGTTACCGGTAAAAATCCTGTTACTGGATAACCAGCGGTTAGGGATGGTTCGACAGTGGCAGGAACTGTTTTTTGATGGGCGCTACAGTGAAACAAACCTCTCCGATAACCCCGATTTTGTCACGCTGGCCAGCGCATTTGATATCCCCGGCCAACGTATCAGCCGTAAAGATCAAGTCGACGCCGCCCTGGATGCTCTCTTCAATAGCGAAGGTCCGTATTTGCTTCAGGTTTCCATCGATGAAAGCCAGAACGTCTGGCCCCTGGTTCCGCCGGGTGCTGGTAACGAAACCATGTTGGAGAAAATGTCATGATGCAGCATAACGTCTCAATCCAGGCGCGTTTCCGCCCTGAAATGTTAGAGCGCGTATTGCGCGTGGTGCGTCACCGTGGTTTTCAGGTGTGCGCGATGAATATGAGCCCGATGGTCAATGCGGAAAATATAAATATCGAATTGACCGTTGCCAGCCTGCGGTCTGTAGATTTACTGTCTTCACAGTTAAGCAAATTGATGGATGTCGCCTGCGTCGAGATCCAACAACACACATCACAACAAATACGCGCGAATGCGTGAGTAAATAGGGACGAGAAGAATGACGAAGAAAGCAGATTACATTTGGTTCAACGGCGAGATGGTTCCCTGGGCGGAAGCCAAAGTTCACGTAATGTCCCACGCATTGCATTACGGCACTTCAGTCTTCGAGGGCGTGCGTTGCTACGACTCCCATAAAGGCCCGGTTGTATTCCGTCACCGCGAACATATGCAGCGTCTGCGCGACTCAGCCAAAATCTACCGTATGCCTGTGACTCAGAGCGTTGATGAGCTGATGGAAGCCTGCCGCGAAACTCTGCGTAAAAACAATCTGGTCAGCGCGTATATCCGTCCGCTGGTGTTTGTGGGCGATGTTGGCATGGGCGTGAACCCGCCGGATGGCTACAAAACTGACGTGATCATCGCCGCCTTCCCGTGGGGCGCGTATCTGGGTGAAGAAGCGCTGGAGCAGGGTATCGACGCGATGGTGTCTTCATGGAACCGCGTTGCCGCCAACACTATCCCAACCGCCGCGAAAGCAGGTGGTAACTACCTCTCCTCACTGCTGGTGGGCAGCGAAGCACGCCGCCACGGTTATCAGGAAGGGATCGCCCTCGACATTCACGGTTATGTTTCCGAAGGCGCTGGCGAAAACCTGTTCGAAGTGAAAGAGGGCATTCTGTTTACACCGCCGTTCACCTCTTCTGCACTGCCGGGTATCACCCGTGACGCGATCATCAAACTGGCGAAAGACATGGGCCTGGAAGTTCGCGAACAGGTACTGTCACGAGAATCTCTCTATCTGGCAGACGAAGTCTTCATGTCAGGCACCGCGGCTGAAATTACCCCGGTGCGCAGCGTTGATGGCATCCAGGTCGGTATCGGTAAACGCGGTCCGATCACCAAACAAATTCAGGATGCATTCTTCGGTCTGTTTACCGGCAAAACCGAAGACAAATGGGGATGGTTGGATCCAATCAACCCGCAATAATTTTACCCGTCATCCTTCGGGCCGCCTCTGCGTTGGCTGCCCTCATTCACCCCGGTCACTTACCTGAGTAAGCTCCCGGGGATTCATTCAGTTGCCGCCCTGATGCAGCCCGAATGATTTAGGGTAAATAAGAAATCCAGCAGGCGGCGATTGCGTCACCTGCTAAACAGAAATGACTTGGAGTGAATAGAGCATGCCTAAGTACCGTTCCCATACCACGACTCATGGCCGCAACATGGCGGGCGCCCGCGCACTGTGGCGCGCCACCGGGATGACCGATGATGATTTCGGTAAGCCCATTATTGCTGTTGTTAACTCCTTTACCCAGTTCGTGCCGGGCCACGTGCACTTGCGCGATCTGGGTAAACTGGTTGCCGAACAAATTGAAGCCTCCGGCGGTGTGGCCAAAGAGTTCAACACCATTGCCGTTGATGACGGTATCGCCATGGGTCACGGCGGCATGCTGTATTCATTGCCTTCACGTGAGCTGATCGCCGATTCCGTGGAATACATGGTGAACGCGCACTGCGCCGATGCCATGGTGTGTATTTCCAACTGCGACAAAATCACCCCGGGAATGCTGATGGCGTCACTGCGCCTGAACATTCCGGTGATCTTTGTTTCCGGCGGCCCGATGGAAGCCGGTAAAACGAAGCTGTCTGACAAAATCATCAAGCTTGATCTGGTTGATGCCATGATTCAGGGCGCAAACCCGAACGTCAGCGACGCCGACAGCGAGCAGATCGAACGTTCCGCCTGCCCAACCTGCGGATCCTGTTCTGGTATGTTCACCGCCAACTCCATGAACTGCCTGACCGAAGCGCTGGGCCTGTCCCAGCCGGGCAACGGTTCACTGCTGGCGACCCACTCCGACCGCAGAGAGTTGTTCCTGAATGCCGGTCGCCGCATCGTTGAGTTGACTAAACGTTATTACGAAAAAGACGACGAAACGGCGTTGCCACGCAACATCGCCAGCAAAGCGGCGTTCGAAAATGCCATGACGCTGGATATCGCAATGGGCGGCTCGACTAACACCGTTCTGCACCTGCTGGCTGCGGCGCAGGAAGGCGGGATCGAATTCGATATGATCGACATCGACCGTCTGTCACGCGTCGTACCTCATCTGTGTAAAGTGGCACCGAGCACCCCGAAATATCATATGGAAGACGTTCACCGTGCCGGTGGCGTACTGGCGATTCTGGGCGAACTGGACCGCGCCAACCTGCTGAACCGCGACGTCAAAAACATCCTTGGACTGAACCTGACGGAAACACTGAATCAGTACGACATCATGCTGACCAAAGATGAAGCCGTGAAAAAAATGTTCCGCGCCGGTCCGGCCGGTATCCGTACCACGCAGGCATTCTCACAGGATTGCCGCTGGGACACGCTGGACGATGACCGCGCCGAAGGCTGTATCCGTTCGCTGGATAATGCGTTCAGTCTGGAAGGCGGTCTGGCCGTGCTGTACGGCAACATCGCCGAAGCGGGCAGTATCGTTAAAACCGCAGGCGTGGATAAAGATAATCTGATTTTCCGTGGTCCTGCCAAAGTGTATGAAAGCCAGGACGACGCCGTGAGCGCGATCCTCGGTGGCAAAGTGGTTGCAGGTGACGTTGTGGTTATCCGCTACGAAGGGCCAAAAGGCGGTCCGGGCATGCAGGAAATGCTCTATCCGACCACCTATCTGAAATCCATGGGGCTCGGCAAAGAGTGCGCACTGATCACCGACGGGCGTTTCTCCGGCGGGACTTCAGGTTTGTCTATCGGCCACGTTTCTCCTGAAGCGGGCAGCGGCGGCATGATTGCGCTGGTTGAAGATGGCGACTTCATCGACATCGACATTCCAAACCGCAGCATGGTGCTGGACGTTCCGGCAGCAGAACTGGCTGCGCGTCATGCAGCAGAAGAGGCCCGCGGTGACAAAGCGTGGACGCCGAAAAACCGCGTGCGTGAAGTCTCTTACGCGCTGCGTGCTTACGCAATGCTGGCGACCAGTGCCGACAAAGGCGCCGTTCGCGACAAGTCCAAGCTGGGAGGCTAAAAGTCATGGCGGTATCACAACCTCTACCCGACCAGCCGTGTGGCGCGGAGTATCTTCGCGCTGTACTGCGGGCACCGGTTTATGAAGTGGCGCAGGTTACGCCTTTGCAGGTCATGGAAAAAATCTCCACCCGGTTGGGCAACACCATTCTGGTGAAGAGGGAAGACCGTCAGGCTGTTCACAGTTTTAAACTGCGCGGTGCCTATTCCATGATTGCCGGCCTGACCGAAGAACAGGCGGCTCGCGGCGTGATCACGGCTTCGGCCGGTAACCACGCGCAAGGCGTCGCGCTGTCAGCCACCAAAAAGGGTATTCGCTCGCTTATCGTTATGCCCGTTGCCACGGCAGACATCAAGGTCGATGCCGTGCGTAATTTTGGCGGTGAAGTGATGCTCTATGGCGCGAATTTCGATGAAGCCAAAGGTAAGGCCATCGAGCTTGCACAACTGCAGGGCATGACCTTTGTGCCGCCGTTTGACCATCCGGCGGTGATCGCCGGGCAGGGCACGCTGGCGATGGAACTGTTGCAACAGGATGCGCATATTGACCGCGTATTCGTCCCCGTCGGCGGCGGTGGCCTGGCCGCTGGTGTGGCGGTGTTGATTAAACAGTTGATGCCGCAAATTCAGGTGATCGGTGTTGAAGCCGAAGATTCTGCCTGCCTGCGTGCCGCGCTGGACGCGGGTGAACCGGTTGATTTGGCGCGCGTTGGTTTGTTCGCCGAGGGCGTGGCAGTGAAGCGCATCGGTAATGAAACCTTCCGCCTGTGCCGTGAATATCTTGATGATGTGATCACCGTCGACAGCGACGCCATTTGCGCTGCGGTGAAAGACCTGTTCGAAGACGTGCGCGCTATCGCTGAGCCTTCCGGTGCGCTGGCGCTGGCCGGGCTGAAGAAATACGTTCAGCAGCACAACATTCAGGGCGAACGTCTGGCGCATGTGCTTTCTGGCGCGAACGTTAACTTCCACGGTTTGCGCTATGTATCAGAACGTTGCGAACTTGGCGAACAACGCGAAGCACTACTGGCAGTGACCATTCCAGAAGAAAAAGGCAGCTTTCTGAAGTTTTGCCAGCTGCTTGGCGGGCGGTCAGTGACCGAGTTCAACTACCGCTATGCCGATGACAAAAGTGCCTGCATCTTTGTCGGTGTGCGTCTGACCCGTGGTCATGCTGAACGCCAGGAGATTCTCGACGAACTGCACCACGGCGGCTATCAGGTGGTGGATTTATCTGACGACGAAATGGCCAAACTGCATGTGCGTTACATGGTCGGTGGGCGTCCAAGCAAGCCATTGCGTGAAAGGCTTTATAGTTTTGAGTTCCCAGAATCACCGGGCGCACTGCTGAAGTTCCTGCACACACTCGGTACGCACTGGAATATTTCGCTGTTCCATTACCGCAGTCACGGCACTGATTTTGGCCGCGTCCTGGCTGCTTTCGAACTGACCGATCAGGAACCTGAATTCGAGAAAAACCTTTCGGCCCTGGGCTTCGATTGCCACAACGAGAGTGATAATCCCGCTTTCCGCTTCTTCCTGGCGGGGTGAAGAACTGAAGGGCCCATGGGCCCTTTTTCTTTGCCATCGTTTGTCGCAAAAGGGGCTATAAAAGCTGCCAGAAGGCGTCGATTAGTGGTTCGTTGAGCCGTTTTTTCTGCACACAGACACCCAGTTCCAGGGGTGCGCCAAGCGTGACGTTATCCAGAATCGAAATACGGTTACGCACCGGTTCCGGGCTGTTATCGACCACGACCGACGGGATCAGTGCGATGCCACAACCGAGTGCCACCATCGAGACAATCGCTTCGTGGCCGGACACGGTGGCATAAATCAGCGGATTGCTCAGGCGGTTACGTTTGAACCAGATGTCGATGCGTTTTCGCGCCGGGCCGTGTTCGGGAAGAATGAACGGGATTTGCGACCAGTCAGGATGCGGTTCGCTGACCTGGGTCCGCACCGCACAGGGCAGGGATGGGGAAATCAGAATCATCGGGATTTCGCCGATTTTGGTGAAATCGACGCTGCCCGGCAATGTTTCAGGATGACCGGCGATACCTAAATCCGCTTCGGTGGATTGCACTTTTTCGACCGCATCGGCGGCATCACCGGTGGTCAATTTGATTTCGACCAGCGGATGCTGCGCCCGGAAGCGGTCAAGGATCGGCGGCAGATGGCTGTACGCGGCGGTTACCGAGCAAAACAGACGCAGCTCGCCGCTCAGCGTCGGGCCATGCTGATCCAGCCCGCTGCGCAGTTGCTGGTAATGCAGCAGCGTTTGCTGGGCAAAGTTTTTGAGTTGTTCGCCCGCACTGGTCAGTTGCACGGTGCGGTTGTCACGCTGAAACAGCGGCTGGCCGAGTTCCTCCTCCAGTCGCTGGATCTGGCGCGACAGCGTTGACGGGCTGACGTGCATGGCCTTCGATGAACGGCCAAAATGGCGGCTTTCCGCCAGATGCAAAAACAGTTTCAGATCACGTAAGTCCATAAAGATTACCCGGCTCTTTGGTTTTACAGGTCATGTTGCAGATTTTGCAACGTCATCTTCGCAATATATCAATTTAAGCAATGTGTCGCATGACATATAGTGAATTCACGGCGTTCACCGGCTCACCGGTGAAACAAAAAATAACAGCACTTACCTCGATAGAACGGAGCAAGACATGGCTAACTATTTCAACACACTGAACCTGCGTCAGCAGCTGGCACAACTGGGCAAATGCCGCTTTATGGGTCGCGATGAATTCGCTGACGAAGCCAGCTACCTCAAAGGTAAAAAAGTGGTGATTGTCGGCTGTGGTGCACAAGGTTTGAACCAGGGTCTGAATATGCGTGATTCCGGCCTGGATGTGTCATACACCCTGCGTGCAGAAGCGATTACTGAGAAGCGTGCTTCATGGCGCAAAGCCACCGAAAACGGCTTCAAAGTCGGTACCTACGAAGAATTGATCCCACAGGCTGATCTGGTGGTTAACCTGACGCCGGACAAGCAGCACAGTGCTGTGGTTAAAGCGGTTCAGCCTCTGATGAAAGATGGCGCTACCCTGGGTTACTCCCACGGCTTCAACATCGTTGAAGTGGGCGAGCAAATCCGTAAAGACATCACCGTCGTGATGGTGGCACCGAAATGTCCGGGTACTGAAGTACGCGAAGAGTACAAACGTGGTTTTGGTGTGCCGACACTGATCGCCGTTCACCCGGAAAATGACCCGAAAGGCGAAGGCATGGCGATTGCTAAAGCCTGGGCTGCGGCCACCGGCGGCCACCGTGCCGGCGTTCTGCAATCTTCTTTCGTTGCAGAAGTTAAATCTGACCTGATGGGTGAGCAAACTATTCTGTGCGGCATGCTGCAGGCCGGTTCACTGCTGTGCTTCGACAAATTGATAGCTGACGGTGTTGACGAAGCTTACGCAGAGAAACTGCTGCAATTCGGCTGGGAAACCATCACCGAAGCGCTGAAACAAGGCGGTATCACGCTGATGATGGATCGCCTGTCCAACCCGGCTAAACTGCGTGCTTATGCACTGTCCGAGCAGCTGAAAGGCATCATGGCACCGCTGTTCCAGAAACACATGGATGACATCATTTCCGGCGAATTCTCCAGCGGTATGATGGCTGACTGGGCAAACGACGATAAAAACCTGCTGACCTGGCGTGAAGAGACCGGCGCATCTGCATTCGAGAACGCACCTCAGTTCGAAGGCAAAATTGCAGAGCAGGAATACTTCGACCACGGTGTTCTGATGATTGCGATGGTGAAAGCGGGTGTTGAACTGGCATTCGAAACCATGGTGGATGCAGGCATCATCGAAGAGTCCGCTTACTACGAATCACTGCACGAGCTGCCGCTGATCGCTAACACCGTTGCACGTAAGCGTCTGTATGAAATGAACGTGGTGATCTCTGATACTGCAGAGTACGGTAACTACCTGTTTGCTAACGCCGCTGTACCATTGCTGAAAGAGTTCATGACCACGCTGCAGGCGGGCGACTTGGGTAAATCTGTGGCGGGCACCCACGTTGATAACGCGCAACTGCGTGACGTTAACGAAGCCATCCGCAACCACCCAATTGAAGCAGTCGGCCATAAATTACGTGGTTACATGACTGATATGAAACGTATCGCGGTTGCCAGCTAATCAGCTAAACCCGCTGGGCTTGAAATAGAATAAAAAGGGCACTGCATGAAAATGCGGTGCCCTTTCTTTTTACTGCGCCGAAACGGAAACTCAGTTGCGGTACAGGATCTTAATGATGTGGTAACCAAACTGGGTGTGCAGCGGGCCTTGTGGCTCGATCAACGGAGCGGAAAACACCACTTTATCGAAAGCGGGAACCATTGCGCCTTGCTTGAATTCGCCTAAATGACCGCCTTTTTTGCCTGACGGGCAGGTAGAGTGTTTTTTCGCCAGCTTCTCGAAATCACCACCGTTTTTCAACTGTTCCAGAAGTTCGAGTGCCCGTGCTTCTTCCTTTACAAGGATGTGCATTGCTGCGGCTGTTTTTGCCATGATAAGACCTTTTTACGAGAGAGTTTCCAGAGGCGTAATGTAACATCTGCAACCGGCTAAGTGGAATCCAGCCTGTATTCCAGACATAACAATATGCGCCGTAAAGCCTGACAATCTCCCCCCGGCTTTCTGCTACAATCGCCGTCCTTGTCCATCAAGTGAGCAAAATTACGCCATGCGATTAAACCCCAGCCAACAACACGCCGTCGAATTCGTTACCGGGCCATGCCTGGTTCTGGCCGGTGCTGGATCCGGCAAGACCCGGGTCATCACCAATAAAATCGCACACTTGATTCGCCAATGTGGTTATCAGGCGCGCCATATCGCCGCCGTCACTTTTACCAACAAAGCCGCCCGCGAGATGAAAGAGCGTGTGGCGCAGACTCTTGGTCGCAAAGAAGCGCGCGGATTACTGATTTCCACCTTCCATACACTGGGTCTGGAGATCATCAAAAAAGAGTATGCTGCGCTTGGCATGAAGTCGAACTTCTCCCTGTTTGATGACCAGGACCAACTGGCGCTGTTGAAAGAGTTGAGTGAAACCTGGCTGGAAGAGGACAAGACGTTGTTGCAGCAGTTGGTCTCGACGATCTCCAACTGGAAGAATGATCTGATCGATCCCTCTGCGGCGACAAATATTGCACGATCCGAGCGCGATAAGATTTTTGCGCATTGCTATGGTCTGTATCACGACCATATGCGCGCCTGTAATATTCTCGATTTCGACGACCTGATTCTGCTGCCGACGCTGTTGTTGCAGCGTAACGAAGAGGTCCGCGAGCGCTGGCAGAACAAGCTGCGTTATCTGCTGGTGGATGAATATCAGGACACCAACACCAGCCAGTACATGATGGTGAAATTGCTGGTGGGTAGCCGTGCGCGTTTTACCGTGGTCGGCGATGATGACCAGTCGATTTATTCCTGGCGCGGCGCCCGTCCGCAGAACCTTGTGTTGCTGAAAGAGGATTTTCCCGCCCTTCAGGTGATCAAGCTCGAGCAGAACTACCGCTCTTCACAGCGGATTCTGAAAGCCGCCAACATTCTGATTGCCAATAACCCGCATGTATTCGAAAAACGTCTGTTTTCCGAACTGGGTTACGGCGAAGCGCTCAAAGTGATCACCGCCAATAATGAAGATCACGAAGCTGAACGGGTGGTCGGTGAACTTATCGCGCATCACTTTATGAATAAAACCGACTACGGCGACTACGCCATTTTATATCGCGGTAACCACCAGTCGCGGTTGTTTGAAAAGATGCTCGTGCAGAACCGCATTCCTTATCGCATCTCTGGCGGAACGTCGTTCTTCTCCCGGCCTGAAATCAAAGACTTGCTGGCGTACCTGCGCGTGCTGACTAACCCGGATGATGACAGCGCTTTTCTGCGTATTGTGAATACACCACGCCGTGAGATTGGCGCCGCCACGTTACAGAAGCTGGGGGAGTGGGCAAATCAACGTAATAAAGGGCTGTTTAAAGCCAGCTCTGACTTCGGGCTGAGCCAGTTTCTGACCGGTCGTGGCCTTGAGTCGCTACAACGCTTCACGCACTGGATGGGCACCATTGCCGAGCGTGTTGAGCGGGAACCGGTGGCGGCGGTGCGTGATTTGATCCACGGTGTGGACTACGAGAGCTGGCTGTTTGAAACCTCGCCCAGCCCGAAAGCCGCCGAAATGCGCATGAAAAACGTCAACCAGCTTTTTAGCTGGATGACGGAAATGCTCGAAGGCACCGATCTTGACGAGCCGATGACGCTCACTCAGGTGGTCACGCGGTTTACCCTGCGTGACATGATGGAGCGTGGCGAGAGTGACGAAGAGCTGGATCAGGTCCAACTGATGACTTTGCACGCCTCTAAAGGGCTGGAGTTTCCCTATGTATTTTTGGTCGGGATGGAAGAGGGCTTGTTGCCACACCAAAGCAGCATTGACGAAGATAATGTTGATGAAGAACGTCGTCTGGCCTATGTCGGCATCACACGTGCCCAGAAAGAGCTGTTTTTCACGCTTTGCCGCGAAAGACGTCAGTACGGTGAGCTGCTGCGCCCGGAACCCAGCCGCTTCCTGATGGAGTTACCGCAGGATGATCTGGAATGGGAAACAGAGCGTAAAGTGGTCAGTGCGCAGGAGAGGATGGTCAAAGGGCAAAGCCACTTAGAGAAGATCCGCGAACAGTTAGCGAAAGCTAAAAATAGCGGATAATAGCGGTAAAAAAGGGCAACATTGCTGCCGCCCTGATGCTTTTAGAAATGAACGGATAGGTTGCTTATTTACCGCTCTCTTCGATATACAGCGGCCAATGGGCGTAACTTTGCCAGTGGCTTTCCTGCTCCAGCTCTTCGGCACGTAGCGGATGCTGTTCCAGCCAGCCATGAGGGACAATTACATTCAGATCGTCCTCATTGGCGCGCAGACGCACTGCGGGCAGCGTATCGTCGCGACGACGACTGGCAAAGATAATCGCCAGTCGCAGGATACGGCATAAACGTTCTGCCTGACGCGGAGGAACGGCGTTTTGCTGGCTCAATAATGGCAGATCAAGTGCATTGCCTTGATTCTGCAAAAGCGTGGCCAGCAGCTTTTTCTGTGCCGGGGTAAAACCGGGTAAATCTAAATGACGGATCAGGTAAGCGGCATGGTGAGATGCCAGCTTGAAGTCAACGCTGAGACCAATTTCGTGGATCAGACAGGTGCTGTTTAGCAACTCCCTGGCGCGTGCATCCAACTGCCATTCACTCGACACCTGCTGTGAGAAATTCTCTGCCAGTTGTGCTACCCGTGAAGCCTGCTCGCTGTCGAGCAAGTAACGTCGCTGTAAATTACGCAACGTGCGCTGGCGGATATCCTGTTCAATGGGCAAATGCAGCATGCCATACACCACACCTTCACGCAGTGCACCACCGGCGAGGGTCATCGTTTCGATATTCAGGGCTTTGAAGATAGCGATCAGGATAGACAGTCCGCTCGGGAACACCAGCGCACGCTCCAGCGTCAGCCCTTCGATCTCGAGTTCTTCCAATTTTCCGCACTGAATGGCTCGCTGTTTGAGCTGTTGCAGTTTGGCGAGTGTAATACGCTCATCCATACCCTGAGCGACCATGATTTCCTGTAACGCCTGCACGGTGCCTGAGGCACCTACGCAGATTTGCCAGCCATTCGCCAGCAACGCGGGCGCTATCGGGGTGATCATCTCGAGCGCGGCCTGTTCGGCCTTATCGAAGTTCTCTTTGCCCAGATTACGATCGCCGAAATAGCGTTCAAGCCAGGTGACGCAGCCCATTGACAAGCTGAAAAGCGAAGTTGCCTGTGCGCCAATGCCGGTGACTAACTCCGTGCTGCCGCCGCCGATATCGACCACTAAACGTTTATCCGGGCCGCCGGTTGTGTGGGCAACGCCGTGATAAATCAGACGTGCTTCCTCTTCACCGGCAATCACTTGCACCGGGCATCCGAGGATCTCCTGCGCTTTTTGCAGAAATTCATCCGCATTGCTGGCCAGGCGCAACGTCGCCGTCGCCACCACCCGGATTTGCTCTTTTGGAATATCTTGCAGACGTTCCGAGAACAGCCTCAGGCACTGCCAGCCGCGTTGCATGGCTTCCTGAGAAAGCAGGTTCTGTGAGTCCAGACCTGCTGCCAGACGCACCTTACGTTTGATTCTCGCCAGCGTCTGAATACTACCGGCCACCTCACGGACAACCAGCATGTGAAAGCTGTTTGAGCCAAGATCGATTGCTGCATACAGTGAGGTGGAACTCAGCATGATATTAGCCCGTACGCTTACGGTTGCTGCGAGGTGCACTGCTGCTACGACGCGATGATGAATTATTACCGTTACGTCGCGGACCATTACCACTGCGGGCGCGAGCCAAGCGTTTTGGCGCAGGCAAATCTTCCAGCAGAGCATCGCTGTTGTAGCGGCTAACCGGAATGCTGTGACCGGTGTAGGTTTCGATAGCCGTTAAGTTCAGCGCGTACTCTTCACAAGCCAGGCTGATGGAGTGACCGCTTAAACCCGCGCGGCCGGTACGGCCAATACGGTGAACGTAATCTTCACAGTCGTCTGGCAGGTCATAGTTGAAGACGTGCGTTACCGCAGGAATGTGCAGACCACGTGCCGCAACATCAGTTGCCACCAGAATATCCAGCGTACCTTTAGTAAAGTCTTCCAGCACACGCAGACGTTTTTTCTGCGGCACATCACCAGTCAACAACCCCACACGGTGACCATCGGCAGCCAGGTGGCCCCAGACGTCTTCACAACGGTGTTTGGTGTTGGCAAAGATAATACAGCGATCAGGCCATTCTTCTTCAATCAGCGTCTGCAACAGGCGCATTTTTTCTTCATTTGAAGGGTAGAACAGCTCTTCCTGAATACGGTGACCTGTTTTTTGTTCCGGCTCGATTTCAATCGATTCGGCATTGTTCATATTTTCGAACGCCAACTCTTTTACGCGGTAAGAGAGTGTCGCGGAGAACAGCATATTTAGGCGCTGCGTCGCGGGAGGCATACGGCGGAACAACCAGCGGATGTCTTTAATAAAGCCGAGATCAAACATGCGATCGGCTTCGTCTAAGACGACAACCTGAATTGCACCCAGATCAATATAATTTTGTTTGGTGTAGTCAATCAGGCGACCGGTGGTACCGATGAGAATATCAACGCCACTTTCCAGTACTTTAAGCTGTTTGTCGTAGCCATCGCCGCCGTAGGCCAGGCCCAATTTCAGCCCGGTGGATTCAGATAATGCTTCTGCATCGGAGTGAATTTGTACCGCAAGTTCGCGCGTTGGTGCCATGATTAACGCACGCGGTTGATTGATCTTTCGACCCTCAGCGGCCGGGTGAGAAAGCAGATAATGGAAAGTAGACGCTAGAAAAGCCAGCGTCTTGCCGGTACCGGTTTGCGCCTGACCTGCAACATCACGCCCAGCGAGCGTGATTGGCAATGCCAATGCCTGAATAGGAGTGCAGTAATGAA
>Ga0209888_1000363_pt1 | contig 24208 bp, 7 predicted proteins | sample OrgsoiDNA_201059_FD_185807 | JGI IMG/M metagenome (GOLD analysis project Ga0209888, IMG submission 185807) | Permafrost soil microbial communities from the Arctic, to analyse light accelerated degradation of dissolved organic matter (DOM) -... | ecosystem: Environmental > Terrestrial > Soil >...
GTTGATCACCTTGATCACCGCGATGGACGCCACCCCGCTGATGATCCCGGTCAACAGGGTCATCAGCGTCAGCCAGGGATGATTGCGCCACAGCAGACGCATGACCGAGCCAGGTTTGGCCTTCTTCTCTTGCTCGTTTTTCATTGGTTGCTGTCCTTGAATGCATTAGCCCGCGCAATGGCCGGTCGTTGAAAGTCCTGGGTCACTCGATTGCGATCACTCAGGTCGGTTGCCAGACGTCGTCCCGAGCAGTCATTTCGCCCATGGCGACAACGATCAGACGGGGTTCTTCATAAGGGTCCCGGGCATGGGCGGCGAGCATGTTGTCGAGCATCACCACATCGCCCTTGCGCCAGTCGAAGCGCACGGCACAGGCCTCATAGGCTTCGCCGATCAGGGCCATGACCGAGTCCTCGATGTCCGAGCCGTCGCCGTAGCTGACCAGCCGTGGCAGGCGGTCGGCGCCGAACATGTCGAGCAGGTCCTCGCGCATTTCCTCGCCCAGGCAGAACGGGTGGTGCAATTGCACCTGGTTGAAGAAGCAGCGTTCGCCGGTGAACGGATGGCTGATCACCGCCGGGCACTGGGTGCGAATCTGCAGGGTGTCGCTGTCGAGCCATTCGAAGTCGGTGCCCTGCTCGCGGCAACGCTGTTCGACGACGCTGCGTTCAGTGGTGCCGAAGAACGATTCCCAGCTCGGCTCGACGCCGGCGGTAAAGGTACGGCTGTACATCAGGCCCTTGCTTTCGAAGCGCTCGACCACTTCGGCCGGCAGGCGTGCGAGCACTTGACGGATATCCGCCAACGGCGTCGCGCCACCGACCCGTGACGGCTGTTCGCAGAAGAACCATTGCTTGCGCGGCCAGCTTTCCAGGTGCGAGCTCTCGTTGTGATAGAGGATCATCTCGCGCTCGGGATAAGGCGTGGAGCGATAGACATTGCGCCCGCCTTCTTTCTTCGGCAGGTCACCATAAGTGCCGTGCAACCCGGGTGACAGCGCTTCGGCAAAGGCTTCGAAGGCCGCTACCGAGCCCAGGTCGAAACCACGAAACAGCACCGCGCCGTGACGGCACAGCAACGCCTCGATCGCCTCGCGTTGCGCGCCCGCCCACTGCACCGGATCCAGGCCGGCCGCGGCCGGCTCGATCACCACGGGCAAACTGATACCGGCGGCCAGCAGAGACAGACGTACCGCCGGATCGACAGCCCGGTCGGGCCAGGCCGGCGTATCCGCCAGCGGTTCTTCGGTGAAAACAGGCGAAGCGTTAGCTTGAAGACTCATGAAAAAACTCCTGGACCACAGCCCCTCACATCCACGTTGTACGGGGCAAGATGAACAGGCTCCGCCGCCGCGCAAGGATAAAAACACCGATGGCGGGGGGCTGTCTGTCACCGCAAACCGGGACAGAGGTAGCGCAGGTGGCGGATCCGTCGCGATCGCCGTCGACAGGCTTTTGTCCCCATTTCCCGCGACAGACGCCAGCAACCGGTCGGTGCTGAAATGCGGCAACTGCGGATCGTGCCGGCTCTTCGAATGGATCCTCCAGGCCGCAGGGATGTCTCGAGTGCAATGCCTTTCGCCACGGCGAAAAGACCTTGCACCTGTTATTACACAGGAGCGTTAGTCATGCCGATCAAGAACACTGGCGAATCGGTTAACACCCCGCCAGCCCCTCTCACGCCCGGTGCCTTCCTGCATGAGATATTCAGTGCCCGGGCCCGTGAATTTCCCGAGCGAACGGCGGTGTCCGACGCCACTCGGACATTGAGCTATGCCCAGCTCGACGCGCTGTCGTCGAAGCTGGCCGCTCGTTTGCGTCACGAAGGCGTCAAGGATGGCCTGCGGGTGGGCATGTACCTGCCGCGCAGCGCCGACCTGATTATCAGCCTGCTCGGCATCCTCAAGGCCGGCGGCACCTATGTCCCGGTCGACCCGCAATACCCGGGCAAACGCGTCGAGCACATCGTCCGTGACAGCGGCCTGGGCCTGGTGATCGGCGATGCCGAGAAACTGCCGAAAAGCCCGTCCCTGCGCGTGCTGTCCCTCGACCAGTTGCTGTCCGCACCCGCGTTGGAACTGAGCGTCGACGGCAGCCGCCGCGACCCGGACCAGGCCAGCGCCTATGTCATCTACACCTCCGGTTCCACCGGTGAGCCCAAGGGCGTACTGGTGTCCCACGGCAACGTCAGCCGCCTGCTGGAAAGCACGCAACGGACCTATGGCTTCAATGCCCAGGACGTCTGGTCGATGTTCCACTCCATCGGTTTCGACTTCTCGGTCTGGGAAATCTGGGGCGCCCTCGCCCATGGTGGCCAGGTCAGCGTGGTGCCGTATGACGTCTCGCGCTCGCCTGCCGCCCTGCGCCAATGGCTGTCCGACCAGCGTGTGACCGTGCTCAGCCAGACCCCGTCGGCCTTCCGTGGCCTCGACGAGGCCGATCGCGGCGCCACCGCGCCCCTGGCCCTGCGTTATGTGGTCTTCGGCGGCGAAGCCTTGCCGGCCACCGTGCTGCGTCCCTGGGTTGAACGCCATGGCGACCAGAAACCGGCCCTGATCAACATGTACGGGATTACCGAAGCGACGGTGCACAGCACCTTCAAGCGCGTGCTCGGCCAGGACCTGGAAAGCAGCGCGATGGTCTCCATCGGCAAGCCGCTGGACGGCTGGCACCTGCACCTGCTCGACGCCAACCAGGTCGCGGTGCCCCAGGGCACGGCCGGCGAGCTGTACATCGAAGGCGCCGGCGTGGCCCAGGGTTACCTGAACCGCACCGCGCTCAACGCCGAACGTTTTATCCAGTTGCCCGGCACCTCGACCCGCGCCTACCGCACCGGCGACCTGCTGATCCTCGACAATGACGGTGAGTACCGTTATGCCGGCCGTTGCGACGAGCAACTGAAGATCAGCGGTTTCCGTATCGAGCCGGGCGAGATCGAGGCCTGCCTGCAAACCAGCCCGCACGTGGCGGCCGCCCATGTCGGCGCACACGATTACGGCGATGGCGACCTGCGCCTGGTGGCCTATGTGGTCCCGACCCAGGGGCTCGGCGCCTGGACCGAGCAGACCCGCGGCGAAGTCGCCGCCCTGGTGGCCGGCAGCCTGCCGGACTACATGCGGCCTTCGGCCTACCTGGCGCTGACCCAACTGCCGGTGACCGACCACGGCAAGATCGACAAGAAACAGCTGCCCTCGCCGACCGCCGATGCCACCCAGTCGCATTCGGAAGGCACCCCGGGTCTCAGCGAACCGGAGCAGTTCGTGCTCAAGGTCTGGAGCGAAGACCTGGGTCTGAAGAACATCGGTCTGAATGACGACTTCTTCGACTTCGGCGGCACCTCCCTGGCCCTGATCCGCTCCCTGAGCAAGCTCAAGGCGCACTACCAGATCAACCTCGACCCGGCAGTGCTGGCGAACGGCGCGACCGCCAAGGTCCTCGCCGACTACATCTCGCGCATCGTTGCGCCCGGGCAGTTCGTGCTCAAGGTGTGGACTGAAGACCTGGGCCTGAAGAACATCGGTCTGAATGACGACTTCTTCGATTTCGGCGGTACCTCCCTGGCCCTGATTCGCTCCCTGAGCAAACTCAAAAGCCATTACCAGATCAACATCGATCCGGCGGTCCTGGCCGACGGCGCCACCGCCAAAGCGCTGGCCGATTACATCTCCCGCACTCTTGTTCAAGCCCATTGACCGAAAAGGAAAAGCCCGTGAGCAAAAAATTCGCCTTGACCCCGGAAGAGCGTGCCTCGTTCGAAAAGAACGGTTTTATCGGTCCGTTCGACGCCTACTCGCAAGAAGAAATGAAAGAAACCTGGAAACGTACCCGCCTGCGCCTGCTCGACCGTAGCGCCGCGGCTTACCAGGACCTGGACGCCATTTCCGCCGGTACCAACATCGCCAACTACGACCGCCACCTGGATGACGAATTCCTCGCCAACCACATCTGCCGCGCGCAGATCTGCGACCGCGTCGAAAGCATCCTCGGCCCGGATGTATTGTGCTGGCGCACCGAGTTTTTCCCTAAATACCCAGGGGATGAAGGTACCGACTGGCACCAGGCCGACACCTTTGCCAACGCTTCCGGCAAACCGCAGATCCTCTGGCCGGACGCCGAAGAGTTCGGCGGCACCATCACCGTCTGGACCGCGTTCACCGACGCCAACATCGCCAATGGTTGCCTGCAGTTCATTCCTGGCACCCAGAACAGCATGAACTACGACGAAACCAAGCGCATGAGCTACGACCCCGAAGCCAACAACAGCGAGGTGGTCAAGGACGGCGTGCGCCGCGGTTTCTTCGGCTACGACTATCGCCAGTTGCAGATCGACAAGGACTGGAAGCCCGACGAGGCCGCCGCCGTACCGATGCAGATGAAGGCCGGTCAGTTCATCATCTTCTGGTCGACCCTGATGCATGCCTCCTACCCCCACAGCGGCGAAACAGAGGAAATGCGCATGGGCTTCGCCTCCCGTTATGTGCCGTCGCACGTACAGATCTACCCGGACTCGGACCATATCGAAGAGTACGGCGGTCGCATCAGCCTGGAGAAATACGGCGCGGTGCAGGTGATCGGTGAACAGACGCCGGAATACAACCGTCTCGTGACCCATACCACCCGCGGCAAGAAATTCGAAGCGGTCTGACCCACAGCTGCCAGGCGACAGTTGTTGGCCTAGCAATGTGCCTACAGGAGTTGAAATCCATGACTATTTCCACCGACGCAGCGATGCGCCTGTGCGAGACCGTGAGGATGCTTAGGCACCTTGCCATCCATCTGCCGGATCCCATGTGCCTGAGCTTTCTCGCCCCGGACAACGGCCTGCTCCCCGAGCAGGCCTCCCCCAGCGTGAGAGCCACGGAACGGGCGGTGAATGCCGCCTTCGCGCGGATCGGCGTGCGCACCGTGCAGTACCTGCACGGCGGCGAGGCACAACTGTCGTCGTTCGAGTTTTTTATCAGCCGCAAAATCTGCCAGGCGCTCGATTATCGCTACGACCACTTCGACGATGCCGAAGAGGCCAAGGCGTTCGGGCGACTGCTCAAGCATTTCGAATTCAGCGGTGCAGTGCCGGAAGTCGAGACACTGCACCTGACCACCCGCGACAATGTCTCCCTGTCGGTGCATGCGAGCACCGACCGGGAACGTCCGGCGATTGTCCTGGCCCTGCCCTGCGGCATGCCCTTCGACCTGTGCCGCGACTGGTTCAACGCCCTCAGCGAGCGCTTCTTCGTGGTCACCTGGGAGACCCGCGGACTGTTCGGCTCCTGCGCGTCCTTCGACCAGGTCGCGGTGGACACCGAAGCCCAGGTCGCCGACCTGATCAGCGTGATGAACCACTACGAACTGCCGACGGCGCACCTGATGGGCATCTGCGGCGGGGCGGTGATCGCCCTCAGCGCGGCGGCCGCCCACGACAAGCGGGTCACGTCCCTGAGCCTGTGGCACGGCGACTACAACCTGGGCGACAACAACCTGCGCACCACCCATCAGCAGAACTTCGAATGGCTGATGGAAGCCGCGGCGTTTGACCGCCAGGAAGCCACCGACCTGCAGGCGATGTTCCTCGACCAGGCGACGCTGGCCACCACGCCGGAGCCGATCGCCCATGTGGTGCTCTACCCCTACGTCAACCCGGAGTTGTTCTATCGTTATGCGCGCCTGAACGATGCCTTGAACAAGACCGAGCTGGCGTCGCGGCTGGCCCGCATCAACGTGCCGACCTTGGTGGTAGCCGGTGACGCGGATGAAACCACGCACATTGGCGGTTCACGCTACATCGCCGCGTCGATCGACGATGCCACCCTGCATGTCGAGCACAACGGCAGCCACCTGGCGTTCTTCGCCTCCACCCAATACTCGAAACAGACTGCTTTCCGCTTTCTCGAAGAAACCCTTCAGCCGGCTGTCGCCTGACAGGCCGAAAAGGAACCTCCGGGACATTCTGTAGAGACTGTCCTGGCCCCGGTGTCAAACGGCAGTCTGCCTCGAACTCGTAATACCTTCAGCCCTGCTCCTGTAGGGCTTTTCTGTTTTTTATAGCCACTATTCATCTCGACCAAAGCCGCAAGCAGAATCATCCGCCCCCTTTTGGTAAAAGGAACAGCGGATGTTCAGCGCGACCAATCAACAGCGCTTCAAACTGACCCTCGATGCGTGCGAGCACCACCTGCATGTACAACACACCGCGCAACAGCAACAGGCCAGAGCCCAGGGTACATTGCAAGAAACGCTGGATCGCTTCAAGGCGCAGAAGAACAGCACAGTGTATCGAGCACTGGATTCGTTGCCGTTCACGGCGGAGGTGTTGATGTTGGAGTTGTGGAATGTGAGGAATGAGTTTGACGCGTGGGATCAGACGGAGCGAGAGAAAGGGGAGTCAAGAGCAAAGCTGGGAACAAGAGCGGCGTGGGTTGACTTTCTCACATCGAGGAGCGGTCCGATCACCCGAACCACCCCGCCTCTGCCGATCTCAGATATCCATATGTTTTTCGCGATGGAATTCGAGGTACATCACCGTGCGATTTTCCTTTTCCGAAGCATTGAGCGCGAAGTGGTCGAGGGAGCCGTCGAAGATCACCAGATTGCCGTTGGTGCTCTGGTTGAAGCTACCGTTGACGTTGAGGTAGGCATAGCTCTGGTCGATCGGGGCATCGATCGTCAGTTGCATGTGCAACAGGCCTTCTTCCCAGGTGCCGCCATGGGAATGGGTACCGATAAACACATTAGGTTCCATGCGCAGCAGGGCACAGAGCTTGACCCCGGGAAGCTGGCTCAGCAGCTCGATGGTCTTCGGCATGGCGGTCTGGGCATAAGGGATCGGATTGTCATAGGCCATCAGGGCATACTGGGTCCAGGTGGGCATCGGGACGTCGCCGTGGCCCCAACCCCAGAGCCAGCCATATTCGCCGCCGGCCTCCATGTGCTCGTTCATTTCATCGACGAGCTGGGTGATCGACTTGCCTACGCGGTCGATACTCAGGACCGGCGCATCAAGGGCGAGAAACTCTTCACGGATCACTTCCCAGTTATTGGCAAGGTGCTGAAGCTTGGGGAAGCGCTTGAGGTCATAAAACGACGGACGCATAGGTCCTCCTTTATCGATTGTTGTCGGTTCGGACGGCGGTGCAGGCACGGTCCTGTCGGATCCGGGAAACTGCGCAAAAGCCTACAAAGGTTGACCCAGCGGCCGTGGCCTGTCTGTCACGGGAATCCGGTACAACAGGCCGGCCGGCGGCTGCTCAAGACTGTTTCACAGGGCATCGACCTGTGGCGTATCACCCGCCCGCAGGGGCGATAGCTCGGACGGCGTCCCCTCCAGGCGGCGCATTGGCCCGTAGACCAGGGCCCCCAGGGCCAGCAACGCAAAGCTGGCGCCGGTCATCACGTAGAGCATGCCCACGCCACGCCCCTCGCCGACCCCGATCCAGTGCCCGATCGACCCGGCATAGGCTCCGCCGGCTTGCAGCGCTGGCTGCAGCCAGTGATCCACCAGCAGGCCTCCGGCAAAGATCGCCAGACTGCTGCCGGCAATGGTCAACATGCTGATCAACGCAAAGACACTGGCACGATTGCCGGCAGGGATCCGACTCATCCAGAGCGCATTGACCCCGGCATCGGCAATGCTCGCCACCATGATCGCGCCGAAGGCCATGACGCAGTAGGCAATGGTCTGCGAAGCCAGTCCCAGGGCGATGATGCAGAACGCCAACAGCAAGTCGGCGATCGCCGCCATCACCATCAACCGGCGCTGGCTGCCCATGTACACCAGCAACCCGGCGCCGAGCAGCCCGCCCAGGGCCGCCCAGGTATAGGTCAGGCCCAGGCTCTGGCTGCCGAGGGTGGACAACAGCAACGGCGTCATCATCAGCGTGACCATCGACAGCAGCGCGTTGCGCACCACGGTGTAGACCAGCAGCCAGGCCATCAGGTGACTGGTGAAAAAGAATTTCAGCCCCGCCGTCACATTGCCCAGCGCACCGCCCGCCCCCGCCTCCAGGTCCGTATCGTCGTGCTGCGCCGGCGCCCGGCGCACATGGGAAAACGCCTTGACCACCAACAAAGTGCCGGCACAGAAGGTGATCAGGTCCAGCGCCAGGACCGTCACCAGCCCGGCCTCGGCCATGATCACCCCCGCCAGCAACGGAGCGACCAACGACGCAGCATTCTTGCTCAGGCCCATCAAGCCCGAGGCCTGGGTGTATTTTTCCGGGGTAACGATCGAGCTGACCGCCGCCTGGTAGGCCGGGGTGCGGAAAGCCGAAACGGTAGAGGCCAGGCAGTTGAAGATATACAGGTGCAACGGCTCCAGGCGGTCGAACCAGAGCAGCCCGATAACCCCGAGGAGCAGCACTGCCAGGGTCACGTCGCAACAGACAATGATCAGCCGGTGGCTGAAGCGGTCGGCGAGTCCTCCTGCAAACGGCAGGAACACAATCGCCGGCAAGGTGGCCGCCAGCACCACATTGGCAAAGGCCACCGCCGAACCGGTATGGGAATAGACCCAGACGCCAAGGGCGAACTCCATCAGCGCCGTCGCCATGATTGCCAGGGACTCGCCAGACCAGAGGAAGTAGAAACTTCGGCCCAGATCGCCCCCCTTGGATGAACGCCCACGCCTCCAGAAACTCATGGGCGCAGATCCTCGGGTACGGCGGCACCGCTCAATTTGCGCACCAGCCGATAAACCTTCGAGTAGAGCACCGCGCCTACCACCAGCAGCGCCCGACGGGAGAAGAAATGGGTGCGCAGCACTCGCCTGGCGATGGGCGAACGCAGATCGCCAATCACGTGCAAGGGTGTCTGGAAGGTCGCCGCGACGGTCACCCCGACCGCCTCATCCATCGATTGCACCGCGTGCCACCAGTAGACCGGGATGTACAGCGCATCGCCCGGCTCCACCACTGTGCGCAAAGCCTTCAAGCTCCGGGTACTCGGGAAGCGTTGGGTATCGATGTTGTACAGATAGCCCACCTCTTCGATCACCGGCCGCAGTGCTCGCCAACTGGTCTCGTCCGGTGGCAGCAGGAGCACTTCCTTGGACCCGACCACCTGCGCCATGAAGGTCTCGTCGGCACCGTGAAAATGCCAGTCGGTATAAGAGTCGCGGTACACAAAACTGCGATAGGCCGGATAGTGCAGCGGCGTGGACAGCTCCGGCATGAACGGCAGGCCGCCCACGTCATTTCTCAGCGGCTCGAGCGCCTCGCCCTCCTTGAAGCCGCAACTGTCGGCCACCAGCGGATGACGGCCGACCCCGAGACTGTCGAGAAACTCATGGAACGGGATGTCCTTGTGGACCACGTCCGAGTACTCGGTCAAGGCCGCCTTGACGTCGGGGCTCGACCAGCCCATGACCTCCGAGATGACCTTCGAGCGCACCACCACGTCACTGTTGCGCGAATGAGCCTTTATATAGTCCAGGCGGTTCCACTTGCTGAACGCCGGCCAGTGGCGCACGGCATTCTTGACCAGGCAGGGACGGTTGTAATTGACGTAACGGCGAACGAAGTCTTCCTTGGAAATCGTCAGCGCATCGATCACTTCCACAGATCCGGCCTGGGGGTGATTGGGAAATCGGGAAAGGCTCCAGAACTTCGAATCAGGGCGATCCACTTCAGCGATCAACGACATCTTACAACCCTCACAAGTACTCTCAAGGAGCGTTGATATAACAGACTCGCGCCGCCCCGCCCAAGCGCTGCAATGGCCCGTTCCTGACGGTTGTCCCGGCTTCCCATGACAGACATCCCCCGGTGGATGCTCTAATTTTTTCCCACGTTTTTCCTTCGTCCCGCCGACTGGCAGTCGTCCAGCCCAACGCCACACTGCCCCTCGCTCGGAGACGAACCCACTGATTCTGCAAACAGGTGCTCTGAAATGGATTCGTCGACCGACAAGCTGTCCGCGCAAGCCTGCGCGTCCCACGAACTGGCTTCGGTCCAGCAGGGCATCTGGCTCGATCAGATCGCACACCCTGACCTGCCCTACTACAACATCGGCATGTCCCTGGAGATCAAGGGCGAGGTCAACATCCCGCTGTTCGAGAAGGCCATCGAGATGGTCGCCAACCGCAATGACACCCTGCGCCTGAGCTTCAGCCACGAAGATGGCATCGGTCGCCAGCGGGTCCTGCCGGAGGTCAAGGTCAAGCTGGAAGTGGTGGAATTTTCCGAGGCCGACGACGACGCCGGGTTGGCCATGGCCTATCTGCGCGACGCCTTCCGCCAGCCGTTCGAATCGCTGACCGGGCAACTCTGGGAAGCGCGCCTGGTACGTTGCGGCCCGCAGCGCCATTACTGGCTCAACCGCTACCACCACCTGGTCACCGACGGTATCGGCGTGGCGCTGATCGGCCATGCCGTGGGCGCCGCCTACAATGGTTTGCTGGCCGGTAACGAAGAGGTTGCCGAAGGCCACTCGTACCTGTCGTTCCTCGAAGAAGACCGGGCCTACCTGCAGTCCTCGCGCTACGAGCGCGACCGCCAGTTCTGGCAGGACACCTACGCCCAACTGCCGCCGTCACTGCTGCAGCGCCGGGCTGACTTCAAGGCCGGCAAAGCCAACGAACTGGCCCCCAGCGAACAGGTCCAGGCCATGCTGCCGCGCGCCCTGTACAACGCCCTGACACAGTTCGCCAGCGAGCGCAGCCTGTCGGTGGCCCATGTGCTGATCAGCGTGGTCAGCACCTATTTCTGCCGCACCGTGGGCGTCGATGAAATCGTCATCGGCATGCCCGTGCACAACCGCACCACCGCTCGCCAGAAAGCCACCGCCGGGATGTTCTCCTCGGTCAGCCCGATTCGCCTGGCGGTGGACCCGCAAGGCTCGCTGCTGGACCTGATGAACGCCGCCGGCGGGCAACTGCGCCGCTGCTATCGCCACCAGCGCTTCCCCATCGCCGAGCTCAACCGCACCCTGCGCCTGGCGCAGACCGGACGCCGGCAACTGTTCGACGTTTCGCTGTCGTTCGAAAGCCTGGACGGCGACGATCAGTTCGGTGGCACCTCGTCGCGGGTGATCACCATGGACAACGGCTACGAGCAGACGCCGATGGCGATCTTCGTCCGCGACTACCACCCGTACGAAGACGTCCACCTGGATTTCAACTTCAACACCGCCTATTACAGCCTCGAAGAAGCCCAGCGCCTGCAACAGCGCATGTTCGCGATGCTCGAAGCGGTGCTGGAACAACATGACACCCCAGTGGCGCACTTCCCGCTGATGGCCGAGGACGAACGCCAGCGCCTGCAGGTCGAATTCAATGCCACCGACCGCGAATACCCGCGCGATGTGCTGATCCACCAGTTGATCGAACAGCAGGCCGCCCAGCGTCCGGACGCCTGCGCCGTACGCGGCGATAGCGGGCCGTTGCTCAGCTACGCGCAACTCAACCGCCGCGCCAACCAGCTCGCCCATCGCCTGATCGAGCTGGGCGTGGAGCCGGACAGCCGGGTGGCCGTCAGCCTGCGCCGTGGCCCGGAAATGGTCGTCGCACTGCTGGGGATTCTCAAGGCCGGTGGCGCCTATGTGCCGATCGATCCGGACCTGCCGAGCGCCCGCCAGGCCTACATGCTGGGCGACTGCACCCCGCGCGCGGTGCTCACCACCCATGAATTGCTCGACGGCCTGGCCTCCTTGAACGTACCTGTACTGGTACTCGACGATACCAGCGACAGCGCGCAACTGGCCGCGCAGCCCACCTACAACCCGGACACCCAGGCCCTCGGCCTGCTGCCGACGCACCTGGCCTACGTGCTCTACACCTCGGGTTCCACCGGCACACCGAAAGGGGTGATGAACGAACACCTGGGGGTGGTCAACCGCCTGCTCTGGGCCCGTGACGAATATGCCGTCGACGCCAATGACCGGGTGCTGCAAAAGACCCCGTTCGGTTTCGACGTGTCGGTCTGGGAATTCTTCCTGCCGCTGCTCACCGGTGCCGAACTGGTCATGGCCCGCCCGGGCGGCCACCGGGAGCCGGACTACCTGGCCCAGGTGATGCGCGACAACCGCATCACCTTGCTGCACTTCGTGCCGTCGATGCTCGACCTGTTCCTCGAACACAGCGCGGCCCGCGACTTCCCCGACCTGCGTCGGGTGCTGTGCAGCGGCGAAGCCCTGCCCCGTAGCCTGCAACGGCGTTTCGAACAGCAACTGACCGGGGTCGAACTGCATAACCTGTATGGCCCGACCGAAGCGGCCATCGACGTTACCGCCTGGCAGTGCCTTCCCACCGATCCGGGCGAAAGCGTGCCGATCGGCCGGCCGATTGCCAATATCCAGATGCATGTGCTCGATGCCCTGGGCCAGGTTCAACCCCTGGGTGTGGCCGGGGAACTGCATATCGGTGGCATCGGTGTCGCTCGCGGTTACCTGAACCAGCCAGAACTGAGCGCCGAGCGTTTTGTCGCCGACCCGTTTTCCAGCGATCCCCAGGCGCGCCTGTACAAGACCGGCGACCTCGGCCGCTGGCTGGCCAACGGTGCCCTGGAATACCTGGGCCGCAATGACTTCCAGGTGAAGATTCGCGGCTTGCGTATCGAGATCGGCGAAGTCGAGGCCGCCCTGGCCCTCTGCGCCGGTGTTCGCGAAGTGGTGGTGATGGCCCGCGAGGACGATCCGAGCCAACCGGACAGCAAGCGCCTGGTCGCCTACCTGTGCGGCGAACCGGCACCGGCCGGGCAACTGCGTGTCGAGCTGCTCAAACATCTGCCCGAATACATGGTACCCAGCGCCTTTGTGCACCTGGATAGCCTGCCGCTGACCCCGAACGGCAAGCTGGACCGCAAGGCCCTGCCGGCGCCAGATCTTGAGGCGCTGATCAGCCATGTCTACGAGGCGCCCGAAGGCGATATCGAAATCGCCCTGGCCCAGCTCTGGCAAGAACTGCTGGGCCTGCCCCAGGTCGGCCGTCATGACCAGTTCTTCGAGCTGGGCGGTCATTCATTGCTGGCAGCGCGCCTGATTTCGCAAATCCGCCAGCAACTGGGTGTCGACGTGGGACTGGTGCAGCTGTTTGCCCATCCTGAACTGACGGCCCTGGCCCAGGTGATTGCCCAGGCCGGGCGCAGCACGTTGCCGGATATCGTGCCGGTGGCGCGTGACCTGGCCTGGCCGCTGTCCTTCGCCCAGCAGCGCCTGTGGTTCCTTGCGCAGATGGAAGGTGCCAGCGCGGCCTACCATATGCCGGGCGGCCTCAGCCTGCGCGGCACCCTTGACCGCGTGGCCCTGCAACGGGCACTGGAACGCATCGTCGCGCGCCATGAAGGCTTGCGCACCACCTTTGCCCTGGGTGATGACGAACAACCCTTGCAGCGGATTGCCGCGGCGGATGCCGGCTTCAGCCTGCAACTGCACGATTTGCAAGGGCTGGCGGATGCCGAAGTCCAACTCCAGGTGCTGGCCGCTGAGGAAGCACTGCAACCGTTCGACCTGGCACAGGGACCATTGATTCGTGGCCGTCTGGTCAAACTGGCCGAGGACCATCATGTCCTGCTGGTGACCATGCACCATATCGTCTCCGATGGCTGGTCGATTACCGTGCTGACCCGCGAGCTCGCCGCGCTCTATGCCGCGTTCAGCCAGGGTCAGGACGATCCGCTGGCACCGCTGGCGCTCCAATACCTGGACTACGCCGTGTGGCAGCGTCGCTGGCTCAGTGGCGATCTGTTGCAGCAACAATGCAGCTATTGGCAGCAGACCCTGGCGGAGGCACCAGCACTGCTGATGTTGCCGACCGACCGGGTGCGTCCGGCGCAACAGGACTATTCCGGTGCCACGCTGCCGGTAAGCTTCGACGAGAACCTGACCCGTGGCCTCAAGGCCCTCGGTCAGCGTCACGGCACCACCTTGTATATGACCGTCATGAGCGCCTGGGCCGCGCTGTTGGGCCGCCTGGCCGGCCAGGACGACGTGGTGATCGGTTCGCCGGTGGCCAACCGCACACGCAGTGAAGTCGAAGGGCTGATCGGCCTGTTCGTCAACACCCTGGCGATCCGCGTCGACCTCAGCGAACAGCCGACCGCCCAAACACTGTTGGCGCGGGTCAAGGCCGGTACCCTCGGTGCCCAGGCCCATCAGGACCTGCCGTTCGAGCAAGTGGTGGAAGTGGTCAAGCCGGTGCGCAGCCTGTCCCACAGCCCGATCTTCCAGGCGATGCTGACCTGGCAGGACCTGGGCAGCACGGACCTCACCCTCGGCGATCTGCAACTCGAAAATCTGGCCACAACCAGTACCCTGGCCAAATTCGATATCTCCCTGGACCTGGGCGAAGCCCAAGGCCGTCTGCTCGGTTCGTTGGAATACGCCACGGCGCTGTTCGACGAAGGCACCATGGTTCGTTACCTCGGTTACTTCCAGCGTTTGCTGGAAGCCATGGTTGCGGATGACGGCCAAGTGCTGGAACACGTGCCGTTGCTTGATGCCAGCGAGCGTGAGCATCTGCTGGTGGGCCTCAATGCAACCGAAGTGCCTTATCCGCAGCACAGCACGATTCATCAACTGTTCGAGGAAAAGGTCCTCGCGCAACCGGAGGCCATCGCGGTGGCCTTCCAGGCGCAGCGCCTGAGCTATGCCGAATTGAACCGCCAGGCCAACCGTCTGGCCCATCACCTGATCGGCCTGGGCATTGGCCCGGATGATCGCGTAGCAATCTGCGTCGAACGTGGTGTGGAAATGATGGTCGGCCTGTTGGGCGTGCTCAAGGCCGGTGCAGCCTATGTGCCGCTGGACCCGGCCTATCCGGTCGAACGTCTGGCCTACATGATCGAGGACAGCACGCCGTCGGCACTGCTGACCCAACGTGTATTGCAGGAACGCTTGCCGACACTGGCGTTGCCGTTGGTGCTGCTCGACGACGATCAATCTACTGAACGTGACCATAACCCTATAGTGCCAACCCTAGTGCCAACCCTGGGCGCACGCAATCTGGCCTATGTGATCTACACCTCCGGCTCCACCGGTAATCCAAAAGGAGTGATGATCGAACACCGTGGCCTGGTCAACTACAGCCTCGATGCCGCACGGCTGTTCGGTCTGACTCCGACGGACACCGTGCTGCAACAGAACACCCTGAACTTCGACCTGTCGGTGGAGGAAATCTTCCCGGCGCTGCTGGCCGGGGCCACCCTGGCGCCAAGCCAGGAGATCTTCGGCAGCGAAGGCTCTCAGGATCACGGCATTCGTCCGACCTTCCTGCATATGACCGCCGCTCACTGGCACACCCTGGCCGCCGAATGGCACAACCAGCCACAGGTCGCCGCACAACGTCTGGCTGATGTGCGCCTGATCAACGTCACCGGCGACGCGCTCTCTGCACAAAAGCTCAAGCTCTGGGATGAAGTCCGCCCGGCGCATACACGGCTGATCAACACCTATGGTCCGACCGAGGCAACAGTCTCTTGCACCGCGGCCTATGTCACTCACGATGCCGTGGCCGGCAGCGAAGGCAGCGGCAACGCGACTATCGGCAAGCCGATGGCCAACACCCGTATCTACCTGCTCGACGCCCATCAGCAACCAGTGCCATATGGCGTGGCCGGTGAGATTTTCATTGGCGGCGACGGCGTGGCGCGGGGTTACCTGAACCTCGAACAGGTTAACGCCGAGCGTTTCCTCGTCGATCCATTCAGCACCAACCCCGATGCCCGGATGTACAAGACGGGCGACCTGGCGCGCTATATGGCCGACGGTCGTATCGAATACCTGGGTCGTAACGACTTCCAGGTCAAGGTCCGTGGCTTCCGTATCGAGCTGGGAGAAATCGAGTCTCGCCTCGGCAGTTGCGTCGGGGTCAAAGAGGCCGTAGTGATCGCCCGCGAAGACCGTCCGGGAGAAAAACGCCTGGTGGCTTATGTGGTCTCCCAGCCAGAAGCAAACCTGGATGCAGCAGGCCTGCGTGCAGAACTGGCGCCGCAACTGGCCGAATACATGCTGCCAAGCGCCTTCGTAATCCTCGACGCGCTGCCATTGACGCCAAACCGCAAACTCGACCGCAAGGCCCTGCCGGCCCCGGCGGACGATGCCTTTGCCAGCCGCACCTACGAGGCGCCACAGGGCAAGATCGAGCAGATTGTCGCGGCTATCTGGCAAGACCTGCTGGGCATTGAGCAGATCAGCCGCCACGACCGCTTCTTCGAACTCGGCGGCCACTCGCTGCTGGCCGTCAGCCTGATCGACCGCCTGCGCAAGCAGGGCCTGAATGCCAGTGTCCGCACCGTGTTCACCGCACCCAGCGTGCAGGAAATGGCCCAGGCCATCAGCCTCGACAACCAGACCCTGTTCCAGGCGCCGGCCAACCGTATCCCGGCCGACTGCACGCACCTGACACCGGACATGTTGCCACTGGTGGAACTGAACGCTGCCCAGCTTGAACAGATCGTCAACGCCGCTTCCGGCGGGGCCGAACAGATCGTCAACGCCGCTCCCGGCGGGGCCGCCAATATCCAGGACATCTACCCCCTGGCGCCGCTGCAACAGGGCATCCTCTTCCATTACCTGCTGGACAATGAGAGCGACACCTACGTGGTGCGCTCGATGATCGAGTTCGACGACCGCCCGCGCCTCGACGCCTTTCTCGAAGCCCTGCAAGGGGTCATCAACCGACATGACATCCTGCGCAGCTCGGTGCACTGGGTCGGCTTGCCGCAGGCGGTCCAGGTGGTCCATCGCCAGGCGCAATTGTCGGTCCAGACCCTCACCCTGACGTCGGATGAAGACCTGTACACCCAGCTGGATCGCCTGACCGATCCGCAGCAGGTGCGCCTGGACCTGCAACAGGCGCCGCTGATGCGCGCCTGCATCGCTCGCGACCCGCACTCCGAGCGCTGGCTGCTGGCCCTGCTCGACCATCATATGATCAGCGATCACGTGACCCAGGAAATCGTCCTCGAGGAAATTCGCCTGCTGATGCAAGGCCAGGCCGCCGACCTGCCTGCCCCGCAGCCGTATCGGGAGTTTGTCGCGCATATCCTCGCCTCGCCTTCCGAGGTCCACGAAGACTACTTCAGCCGCCGCCTGGCCGATGTCGAGGAGCCCACCGCGCCTTTCGATCTGCTGGAAGTCCAGGGCGACGGCAACCACATCGAAGAAGCCGAGGTGCAACTGAGCGACGCCCTCAGCCGGCAGATCCGCGACCTGGCGCGGGAGCGCGGGATGCCCGCGGCCGTGTTGTTCCATGTCGCCTGGGCCCAGGTGCTGGCCCGTTGCACCGGTCGCGATGACGTGGTCTTCGGTACCGTGGTCGCCGGCCGCCTGCAAGGTTCGGCAGGGGCGGAACGGGCCCTCGGGGTGTTTATCAATACCCTGCCGGTCCGCGTGCAACTCGCCTCACAAGGTGCCCATGAACTGCTGCTGGCGACCCACCGTGACCTCAGCGAACTGCTGGCCCACGAACAGGCGCCTTTGGCCCTGGCCCAGCGTTGCAGTGGCATAGCCCCGGGCGTGCCGTTGTTCACCAGCCTGCTCAACTACCGGCACCAGGGTGCGGACAGCCGCTTGCAATGGCCAGGCATGCGCCTGCTGGAAAGCGCCGAGCGGACCAACTACCCGCTGGCCCTGGCGGTCAACGATTACGGCGATAGCTTCGGGCTGTTGATGCAAAGCGTGCAGCCGGTGGAGCCGCAACGCCTCTGCGCCTTGATGCAATGCGCCCTGGAGCAATTGACCCAGGCCCTGATCCACACGCCGAAGCTCGAGCTCACGCAACTGGATGTGCTGCCGCTCGCGGAACGCACCCTGTTGCTGGAAACCTTCAACCAGAGCCAGCAGGACTACCCGGCGGACGTTTGCGTCCAGCACTTGTTCGAAGAGCAGGTCCGGGCGCAACCCGAGGCCATTGCCCTGGTCTTCCAGGGGCAACAGCTGAGTTATGCCGAGCTGAACCGCCAGGCCAACCGTATCGCCCACCGCCTGATCGGCCTGGGCATCGGCCCGGATGATCGGGTGGCGATCTGTGTCGATCGCAGCCTGGAAATGCTTGCCGGACTGCTGGGGATTCTCAAGGCCGGCGCCGCCTATGTGCCGCTCGACCCGGCCTACCCGCTGGATCGTCTGACCTACATGCTGGAGAGCTGCACTCCGGCGCTGATCCTCACCCAGCAAGCCTTGCATCCGGTACTGCCGCCAAGCGCCGTGCCGGTGCTGTTGCTTGATCCTGAGCACGCGGAACGCGAAGGTTTCCTCGCTCAGCCCGAGGTCAACCCAGCGCCGGCCGGGCTGCGCGCTGAACATCTGGCCTATGTAATTTATACCTCGGGCTCCACCGGCAATCCGAAGGGCGTGCAGATCGCCCATCGGGCCTTGAGCAACTTCCTCTTCTCCACAAGCCGGGAACCGGGGCTTTCGGCGCAGGATCGCTTGCTCGCCGTCACCACCATTTCCTTCGATATCGCCGCGCTTGAGCTGTACCTGCCCCTGGTCAACGGCGGCTGTGTGGTCCTGGCTTCCCGCGAGGCAGCCATGGACGGCCTGCAATTGCAACGCCTGCTTGAAGAGCAGCGGATCAGCGTGATGCAGGCCACCCCGGCCACCTGGCAGATGCTGGTGAGCAGTGGCTGGACCGGCAAGCAGGACCTGCGCATTTTCTGCGGTGGCGAAGCCCTTCCCCGCAGCCTGGCTCGTGAACTGCTGTCGCGCAGCCGTGAACTGTGGAACCTCTACGGCCCTACGGAGACCACCATCTGGTCCTGTGTCGCGCGCGTCGATGAACAGGGCGAGTCGATCTTCGTGCCGATCGGCAAACCGATGGCCAACACACAGACCTACCTGCTGGACGAAAACCGTCGGCCGGTACCGCTGGGTGTGGCGGGTGAACTGTATATCGGCGGCGCGGGCGTGGCTCGTGGCTACCTGAACCGCGACGACCTGACCGCCGAACGCTTCCTCGAGGATCCTTTCAGCCAGGACGCTTCGGCCCGTATGTACCGCACCGGCGACCTCGCTCGTTATCTGCCGGACGGCACCCTCGAATACCTGGGGCGTAATGACAACCAGGTGAAGATCCGTGGTTTCCGCATCGAACTGGGGGAAATCGAAGCCCGTCTCGCCGCTTATCCCGGGGTCAAGGAAAGCGTGGTACTGGCACGGGAAGACCATCCGGGCGAAAAACGCCTGGTGGCCTACTTCACCACGCAGCAGCCGCAAACGCTGCTGGAGGCCGAAAGCCTGCGCGGCCATCTGCAAGACGCGCTGCCGGAGTACATGGTCCCGACGGCCTATGTACAGCTCGACGCCCTGCCATTGACGCCTAACCGCAAAGTCGACCGTAAAGCGCTGCCGGCACCGGAAGGCGCCGCACTGGCCAGCCGCGAATACGAGGCGCCGCAAGGCCAGACCGAAGAGCGCCTGGCCGTTATCTGGGCCGATCTGCTGCGCCTGGAAAGGGTCGGTCGTCAGGACAACTTCTTCGAACTCGGCGGCCACTCGCTGCTGACCGTGCAACTGCAAGCCCGCCTGCACCAGGACCTTGGCGTCGAGATCAATCTGCGCAATCTGTTCGGCCTGAGTTCCCTGCCGGCCCTGGCCGAATCCGTGGACCGGGCCACCCGCTCGCAGCTCAAGCCAATTGAAGTGACATCGCGCGACCAGGACTTGCCGCTGTCCCTGGCCCAGCAACGGCTGTGGTTCCTCGACCAGTTGGACCATGCCGCCAGCGTTGCCTACCACATGCCGGCGGCCCTGCACCTGCGCGGCCAGCTCGACCGTGAGGCCTTGCAACGGACCCTGGACCGCATCGTTGCCCGTCATGAAAGCCTGCGCACCACCTTTGAACGGCAGGACGATAAAGTCCGCCAGCACTTTGCTTCCGAAGACATCGGCTTTGCCCTGGCCGAGCACGATCTCCGTGCCCTCACCGGCCAAGCCCGGCAAGAGCAGATCGAGCAACTGAGCCTGGCCGAAGTCCAGGCGCCTTTCGATCTGAGCCAGGGCCCGCTGATTCGCGGACGCCTGCTGCAACTGGCCGAAGACGAACATATCCTGCTGGTCACCCAGCACCATATCGTCTCCGATGGCTGGTCCGTGGCGGTGCTGATCGACGAATTCAACCGCCTGTACAGCGCCTTCAGCCAGGGTCTCGACGATCCGTTGCCGCCGTTGGCCCTGCAATACGCCGACTACGCGACCTGGCAGCAACAGCACCTGCAAGGCGAACGCCTGCAAACCCAGACCCGTTTCTGGAGCGAGCACCTCGGCGGTGCGCCAGGCTTGCTGGAACTGCCAACCGACCACCCACGGCCGCAGGTGCAAAGCTACCGTGGCGCCACCCTGGCACTGGAACTGCCGGCGCCGCTCAGCAACCGGTTGCGGCAGTTCAGCCGGCAACAGGGCCTGACCCCATTTATGACCCTGCTGGCGGCCTGGTCGATCCTGCTCTCGCGCCTGAGCAATCAGTCGCAGGTCGTGGTCGGCACCCCGGTGGCCAACCGTCCGCGCCAGGAAACCGAAGCGCTGATCGGCTTCTTCGTCAACACCCTGGCCCTGCGCGTCGATGTCCAGGCCCACAGTCGCGTCGACCAGTTGCTGGCGCAGATCAAGGCCATCACCCTCGACGCCTACAGCCATCAGGACCTGCCTTTCGAACAGGTGGTCGAAGCCCTGCAACCGGAGCGCAGCCTGGCCCACAGCCCGCTGTTCCAGGCGATGCTGGTACTCGGCGATACGCCGCGTGACCAGGTCCTGGCCCTGCCCGGCCTGGAACTGACGCCACTGCCCCAGGCCACCGGCACCACCCAGGTCGACCTGAGCCTGTCGCTCAACGACGACGGGGAAAGCATCCACGGCCAGTTCGAATACGCCACCGACCTGTTCGATGAAAGCACCATCCAGCGCTGGAGCCGCCACCTGCTGCAATTGCTCGATGCCCTGCTGGGCGATGTCGCCCAACCACTGGCGAACCTGCCATTGCTCGATGCCGAGCAGCGCCAGCAACTGCTGGAGACCTTCAATCCGCCCCAGGCGGTCCTGGACGAAAACCCGCAGCGTCTGCCCCAGCGTGTCTTCGAGGCACAGGCGGCGCTCACTCCAGACGCCGTGGCGCTGGTCTGCGCCGGGCAAACCCTCGGTTACGCCGAGCTCAATGCCCGGGCCAACCGTATTGCCCATCGTTTGATCGCCTTGGGAGTGCGCCCAGACGATACCGTCGGCCTGTGCGCCCGTCGCAGCCCGGAAATGGTCATCGGCCTGCTCGGTATCCTCAAGGCCGGTGCCGCCTACGTGCCACTGGACCCGCAATACCCGGCGCACCGCCTGGCCCATATGCTCGCCGACAGCGCCCCACGGGCCCTGGTGTTCCAGCAAGGGCTGGACGAACTGCCATTGCCCGCGGGCCTGGCCACCCTTGAACTGAACGACCCGACACTGCTCGACGTGGAGGATCACAACCCACAGGTCCCGGCACTGAACTTCAGCCATCTGGCCTACGTGATCTACACCTCAGGCTCCACCGGGCTGCCCAAGGGCGTGATGGTGGAACATCGCGGCCTGCGCAACCTGCTGGACTGGTACCTCGAAGACCTGGCGCTGCATGCCGGGGATGCGGTGTTGCTGGCCTCCTCCTACAACTTCGACCTGACCCAGAAAAACATCCTCGCCCCGCTGATGATCGGCGCCGCGCTGCACCTGGCCGAAGAACCGTTCAACCCGGATGCCATCGTCGCGCAGATCGCCGCAGCCGGCCTGACCCACCTCAATATGTCGCCGAGCGCTTTCCACGCGCTGGTAGAGGCGGACTCCAATCAAGCCCTGGCGTGCCTGAAACGGGTGGTACTGGGGGGCGAGCCGATTCAGATCGCCATGCTGGAAAAACTCGCTCAACCGCGCCCCATGGTGGTCAACAGCTACGGTCCGACCGAGTGCAGCGATGTCGTCGCCTGGCACCAGGCGGATAGCGACCTGGCGACCTACCAGGATCGCTCGATGCCGATCGGCAAGCCGATCCGCAATATGCAACTGCATGTCCTGGACGACCAGGGTCAACTGTTGCCGGTGGGTGTCCGTGGCGAGATCCATATCGGTGGCGTCGGCGTCGCCCGTGGCTACCTGAACCTCGCGGAACTCAGCGCCGAACGCTTTATCGCCGACCCGTTCTCTGATCGGGCCAACGCCCGCCTGTACAAGACCGGCGACATCGGTCGCTGGTTGCCCGACGGCACCCTGGAATACCTGGGCCGCAACGACGACCAGGTGAAGATCCGTGGCCTGCGCGTCGAGCTGGGGGAAATCGAAGCGGTTCTCGCCGCCCTTCCCGGTGTCCGCGAAGCGGCGGTCATTGCCCGCGAGCACCAGGGCGACAAACGTCTGGTGGCCTATCTGTGCGGCGAGCCGGCAGCGGCCGAAGCACTGCGTGCCGAGCTGCTGAGCCGCCTGCCCGGCCATATGGTACCGAGCGCCTTTGTGGTGCTGGAGACCTTGCCGCTGACCCCCAACGGCAAGCTGGATCGCCGCGCCTTGCCCGAACCGGGCCAGGACGCCTACGCAAGCCGTGCCTACGAGGCGCCGCAAGGTCCGGTGGAACAGGTGATTGCCGAGATCTGGCAGCAATTGCTCGGGCTTGAACGTGTCGGTCGTCACGACCGCTTCTTTGAACTCGGCGGCCATTCGCTGATGGCAGTGAGCCTGATCGACCGCCTGCGCAAGGAAGGCCTGAATGCCAGTGTCCGCACTGTGTTCACGGCGCCCAGCGTGCAGGAAATGGCCGAGGCCATCCGCCAGGACAAGCAAACCTTGTTCGAAGCGCCGGCCAACCGCATCCCGGCCGACTGCACGCACCTGACCCCGGACATGCTGCCACTGGTGGAACTGAGCCCCACCGAGCTTGACCGGATCGTCGCCGCCACGCCCGGCGGGGCCGCCAATATCCAGGATATCTACCCCCTGGCGCCGCTGCAGGAAGGCATCCTGTTCCACCACCTGCTCGGCCAGGAAGGTGACGCTTACCTGCTGCGCTCGCTGATCGAATTCGACAACCGCCAGCACCTCGACGCCTTTATCGGCGCCTTGCAGGTGGTGATCGAACGCCATGACATCCAGCGCACGGCCGTGCATTGGGAAGGCCTGCCCCAGGCGGTGCAAGTGGTCCATCGCCACGTCCACCTGCCGGTGCACAGTGTCACCCTCGACAGCGACAAGGACCCGGTGGAGCAACTGCTCGCCCTGAACGATCCACGGCACCTGCGCCTGGACCTGCACCAGGCACCGCTGGCCCGCGCCTGCATCGCCCGCGACCCGCACTCCGAGCGCTGGCTGCTGGTGCTGCTCAACCACCATATGACCAGCGACCATGTGACCCTGGAAATCGTCCTGGAAGAAATCCACGCGATCCTCCACGGCCAGGTCGACAGCCTCCCGGCTTCACAGCCCTACCGCGACTTTATCGCCCTGACCCAGGCCACCCCGGTCGAAGTCCATGAAGCCTACTTCAGCCGCCGCCTGGCCGACGTCGATACGCCCACCGCGCCTTTCGATCTGCTGGAAGTCCAGGGCGACGGCCATCACATCGAAGAAGCCGAGGTGCACCTGAGCAACGTGCTCAGCCGGCGTATCCGGGCTCAGGCCCGGGAGCGCGGGATGCCGGCGGCGGTCCTGTTCCATGTGGCCTGGGCCCAGGTGCTGGCCCGTTGCACCGGTCGCGATGACGTGGTCTTCGGCACCGTGGTCGCCGGCCGCCTGCAAGGTTCGGCGGGGGCCGAGCGGGCCCTCGGGGTGTTTATCAACACTTTGCCGGTGCGCGTGCAACTGGCCTCGCAAGGCGCCCATGAACTGGTGCTGGCGACCCACCGTGACCTCAGCGAGTTGCTGAGCCACGAACAGGCGCCCCTGGCCCTGGCCCAGCGTTGCAGTGGCGTGGACAGTGCCGCGCCGTTGTTCACCAGCCTGTTCAACTACCGGCACCAGGCCGATGACAGCCAACAACAATGGCCGGGCATGCGCCTGCTGGAAAGCGAAGAGCGGACCAACTACCCGCTGTCGCTGTCGGTCAACGATTATGGCGATGACTTCGGGCTGCTGATCCACAGCGTGCGACCGGTGAACCCGCAACGCCTCTGCGCCCTGATGCAGTGCGCCCTGGAGCAATTGACCCAGGCCCTGATGTACACGCCGAAGATTGTGCTCACGGAACTGGATGTACTGCCGCTCGCGGAACGCACCCTGTTGCTGGAGACCTTCAACCAGAACGTGCAGGACTACCCGACGGACGCTTGCATCCAGCA
>Ga0209888_1000369_pt1 | contig 23914 bp, 12 predicted proteins | sample OrgsoiDNA_201059_FD_185807 | JGI IMG/M metagenome (GOLD analysis project Ga0209888, IMG submission 185807) | Permafrost soil microbial communities from the Arctic, to analyse light accelerated degradation of dissolved organic matter (DOM) -... | ecosystem: Environmental > Terrestrial > Soil >...
GGTGGTGTTCAGGTAGCTCGCGGCTACCTCAACCGTCCTGAACTGAGCGCCGAGCGCTTCCTCGACGACCCGTTCAACGTCGGTCGTATGTACCGCACCGGCGACCTGGGTCGCCATCTGCCGGATGGCACGGTGGAATACCTGGGCCGTAACGACGACCAGGTGAAGATTCGTGGTTTCCGGATCGAACTGGGTGAAATCGAAGCCCGCTTGGCCGCCTACCCAGGGGTCAAGGAAAGTGTGGTCCTGGCACGGGAAGACAATCCAGGCGAAAAACGTCTGGTGGCTTATGTCACGGCACAGCAACCCGAAACGGTACTGGAGATCGAAAGTCTGCGTGGCCATCTGCAAGGCGCACTGCCGGAATACATGGTCCCGGCGGCCTACGTGCAGCTCGATGCCTTGCCGTTGACCCTTAACGGCAAACTGGACCGCAAAGCCCTTCCGGCACCGGATGGCGCCGCACTGATCAGCCGCGAATACGAAGCCCCGCAAGGCGAAACCGAAACCGTCCTGGCGCAACTCTGGGCGGAACTGCTCAAGGTCGAGCGCGTGGGCCGACACGATAATTTCTTCGAGCAAGGCGGGCATTCACTGCTGGCCGTCACGTTGCTCGCGCGTATGCGCCAGTCGGGCTTGAGCGCAGATATCCGCGTGTTGTTCGCTCAGCCGACCTTGTCTGCGTTGGCAGCGACAGTAGGCGGCAGCTCGGAAATCGTGATACCCGCGAACTTGATCCCTGACGCCTGCGAACATATCACCCCGGCACTGTTGCCACTGGTGACACTGGACCAGGCGTCCATCGACCGTATCGTTGCGCAGGTGCCGGGTGGCACCGCCAACGTGCAGGACATCTACCCGCTGGGGCCGTTGCAGGCGGGCATTCTTTACCATCACCTGGCAGCGGGCGAAAACGACCCCTACGTGCAGCAGACCCGTTTCGCCTTTGCCAACTACTCACGTCTGGACGCGTTCTGTAATGCGCTCCAGCGTGTGATCGAGCGCAACGATATCCTGCGCAGCTCGTTGTTCTGGGAGGGGCTGCCGGCGCCGGTACAGGTGGTCTGGCGCGAGGCCCGTTTGCAGGTCGACGAGATCGCGCGGCACAACATCGACAAGGCAGCCCCCATGGACCTGACCCAGGCGCCACTGTTGCACCTGGTGTACGCCCCTGACCCGAGCCACCGGCGGATCCTCGCCGTGCTGCGCTTTCACCATGTGATCATGGACCATGTCGCCCTCGATGTGCTGAGCCACGAGCTGCAGGCCATGCTGCTCGATCAGGCGCAACAGCTGGCGGCTCCAGTGCCGTACCGCAACTATGTCGCCGAGGTGCTGCAAGGGCCTGGCGATGCGGACCATGAAGCTTTCTTCCGCGAGCAACTGGGGGATATCGACGAGCCGACCTTGCCCTACGGTCTGCTGCTGACGGCCGAAGAGGCGATGCCGCGCGAGGCCCGATTGTCCCTGGACGACGCCTTGTGCCGCCAACTGCGGGATCAGGCGCGGCAACTGGGAGTAAGCGCCGCCAGCCTGATGCACCTGGCCTGGGCACAAGTGCTGGGACAACTGTCCGGGCGCGACAGCGTGGTGTTCGGCACCGTGCTGTTGGGGCGCTTGCACGGTAGCGAAGGCGTGGAACGGGCCCTGGGTGTCTTTATCAACACCTTGCCGCTGCGCATCGATCTGGGCGACCAGTCCGTGCGTCACGCCGTGCTGGACACCCATCGCCGGCTCAACGGCCTGCTCACCCACGAACATGCCCAACTGGCCCTGGCCCAGCGTTGCAGCGCCTTGCCAGCGGGTGCGCCCTTGTTCAGTACACTCTTCAACTATCGCCACGGCAGCACCGCTCCGGCCATGGATGAGGTCACGCGTTCGGCTTGGAGCGGCATTGACCTGCTACATGCCGAGGAGCGCAGCAATTATCCGCTGGCCCTGAGCGTTGATGATCTGGGCGATGGTTTCAGCCTGACCGCCCAGACGGCATCGGGCATTGACCCGGCGCGAATCTGCGCTTATCTGCACCAGGCCTTGGCCGCCTTGGTACAGGCTCTTGAGCAGCGCCCCGAACAAAGTCTGGAACGATTGTCCGTGTTGCCGACCACCGAGCGCCGACGCCTGCTGTTCGACTTCAACGACACCCATCGCGATTATCCGCGTGAGCAACCGGTGCACCACCTGTTCGAACAGCGTACGGCCCGTCATCCCGACGCGTTGGCCGCCGTACACGGCAATCACTCGCTGACCTACGGCGAACTGAACGCGCGCGCCAACCGTCTGGCCCACTACCTGATGACACAAGGGATCAGGCCGGGCGAGCATGTGGCGATCCTGTTGCCGCGCTCCCTGGACTTGCTGATCGGCCAACTGGCCATCGGCAAATGCGCGGCGACCTATGTGCCATTGGACGTCAATGCGCCGACCGAGCGCCTGGGCTACATGCTCCAGGACTGCCAGGCGGTCAGCGTGCTGGCCCACAGCGGGATATCCCTCGACTTCGCCATCCGGCGCATCGATCTGGATCGCGTGACCCTGGACGATCAGCCGACGCGGGACCCGGATCTGCAACAAGGGGCCGACAGCGTCGCCTATGTCATGTACACCTCCGGTTCGACGGGGGCGCCAAAGGGTGTCCGCGTATCCCATCGCGGCATCGTCCGATTGGTGCTGAACAACGGTTACGCCGACTTCAACGAAGACGACCGCATGGCCTTTGCTTCCAATCCCGCGTTTGACGCCAGCACGATGGAGATCTGGGGCGCCTTGCTCAATGGCGGGCAGGTACGGGTGATCGATCACCCGACCCTGGTGGATCCGGCCCGCCTGGGCGCGGCCTTGGTCGAGGAGGGCGTCAGCGTCCTGTTCCTCACCACGGCTTTGTTCAACCAGTATGTGCAGTTGATCCCCGAGGCGCTGCAAGGCCTGCGCCTGCTGTTCTGCGGTGGCGAGCGCGCGGACCCGGCGGCCTTCCGGCTGTTGCTGGGGCAGGCGAAAGGCTTGCGTCTGATCAACGTCTACGGTCCTACCGAGACCACCACCTTTGCCACCGCCTGCGAGGTGCAGGCAGTGGCCGAAGGCGCGGAGACGATCCCGATCGGTTGCCCCATCGGCAATACCCGCGTCTATGTGCTGGATGCCCATCAGCGCCTGGCCCCTTTGGGCGCGGTCGGAGAGCTGTACATCGGTGGCGACGGGGTGGCCAGCGGTTACCTCAACCGCCCCGAACTGACGGCTGAGAAGTTCCTCGTCGACCCGTTCAGCGACCAGCCGGGCGCCATGATGTACCGCACCGGCGATCTTGGCCGCTGGCTGGAGGATGGCCGGCTGGAATGCCTGGGGCGTAATGACGACCAGGTGAAAATCCGTGGCTTCCGTATCGAGCTGGGCGAGATTGTCAGTCGCCTGCATGAACTGCCGGGGATTGCCGAAGCCGTGGTCATGGCCCGCGAGGACGAGCCGGGTGGGGTACGCCTGGTCGCCTATTTCACCGGCCATCCGGACGTCGAGGCGCTGGCACCGGCGCAGATGCGTGTGGCGTTGCAGGCCCATCTGCCGGAGTACATGGTGCCGGCGGCGTTTGTCGAGTTGGCGGCATTGCCCCTGACGGCCAACGGCAAGCTCGACCGTCGGGCGCTGCCGAAGCCGGAGCGTTCGGCGCTGTTTGGCCTCGCCTACGAAGCGCCCGAAGGTGAGTTTGAAGCAGCCCTGGCCGAGATCTGGGGCGAGGTGTTGCAGGTGGAGCGGGTCGGTCGCCACGATCACTTCTTCGACCTGGGCGGACACTCGCTGCTGGCCATGCGCATGGTGTCCCAGGTGCGTCAGCAGTTGGGTGTGGAATTGCCTCTGGGTGAGTTGTTTGCCTTAGGCGAGTTGGCCGCCGTGGCTGCCGTTCTGTCTGCTGCCGGACGCAGCGAGCTGCCCCCGATCCGGCCGGCCCCACGGGATCAGTCGTTGCAACTGTCGTTTGCCCAGCAGCGGCTGTGGTTTCTGGCGCAAATGGAGGGCGGTAACCAGGCCTACAACATTCCCCTTGCCCTGAGTCTGCGCGGCAGCCTGGATGTCGATGCGCTGGGACGGGCGCTGGAGCGTATCGTCGAGCGTCATGAGACCTTGCGCAGCTGTTTTGTCCCCCGTGACGACAGTGCGCAGGTTGTGATTGCGCCCCCGTCAGCCGGGACCTTGCTACAGCGCGAGGATCTTCGCCGGCAGCCCGATACCTTGGCATTGCGCCTGCGGGAGGAGGCCAGCGCGGTGTTTGACCTGGCTCACGGCCCGCTGATCCGTGCACGCCTGCTGCAACTGGATGAAGACCAGCATGTGCTGTCGCTGACCGTCCACCATATCGTCGCCGACGGCTGGTCGATGGGTGTACTCATCCGTGAGCTCATGGCGCTGTACCCGGCCTTGCGCCAGGACCAGGACGATCCACTGCCGGCGCTGGCGATCCAGTATGGCGATTATGCCGCGTGGCAGCGGCGCTGGCTGGCCGGTGAGCGTCTGCAACGCCAGGCTGCCTATTGGCGTGAGACCCTGGCCGATGCGCCAACGGTGCTGATGTTGCCCACTGATAGACCAAGACCCGCACAGCAGGACTTCGCTGGTGCCAGTCTGGCGATCCGTCTGGGCGCGCCACTGAATGCGGGCCTGCGCGCCTTGGCGCAGCGCCGCGGCGTCACCTTGTACATGGTGCTGATGGGCGCCTGGGCGGCGTTGCTGGCGCGGTTGTCAGGCCAGGCGCAGGTGGTCATCGGCAGCCCCGTGGCGGGCCGTGGCCGCGCCGAGTTGGAAGGGTTGCTCGGTTTGTTCGTCAACACCCTGGCAGTGCGTATCGACACGGCCGGCAAGCTGAGCGGTGCGGCGCTGCTGGAACGGGTCAAGACGCGTGTGCTGGAGGCCCAGGATCACCAGGATCTGCCGTTCGAGCAGGTGGTGGAGATCGTGCGACCGGCGCGCAGCCTGGCCCATGCGCCGTTGTTCCAGACCACCCTGAACTGGCTGGCCGGTGAAAGCACGCTGCCGCCTCTGGACGGGCTGATCATCGCGCCGGTGGAACAGACCAGTCAGGTGTCCAAATTCGACCTGTCGCTCAACCTTGGTGAGCAGGGCGACGCGTTGGTGGGCTCGCTGGAGTACGCCACCGCACTGTTCGACGAGACGACCGTGCGTCGTTACGCCGGGTATTTCGAGCAACTGTTGCAGGCCCTGGTAGCCGACGATCAGGTCGTGCTCGAGCAGTTGCCGCTGGTGGGCGACGCAGAGCGTCGCTATCTGCTGGCGTTCAATGCCACCGACCTGGATGTCCCGGCGGGGCAAAGCATTCACGCCTTGATCGAGGCACAGGCATTCAGGGCGCCGCAGGCCCTGGCGGCTCAGGTGGGTGAGGAGCGTCTGAGCTATGGCGAACTGAACCGTCGGGCCAATGCCCTGGCCCATCATCTGATCGGTCTTGGCGTGCGTCCCGACGACCGCGTGGCGATCCTCGCGCGGCGCGGCCTGGAGACCCTGGTCGGCCTGTTGGCGATCCTCAAGGCCGGTGCCGCTTATGTGCCGGTCGATCCGGCCCATCCGGACGAGCGAATCGGCTACCTGCTGGACGACAGCGCACCCCTGGTGGTGCTGACCCAGCACGGGTTGCTGGCCCGCCTGCCGGAGTTGGCGGTACCGGTGGTCGCCCTTGATCGCCCTGACTGGCCGGAGCAGACCGGCAATCCACAGGTGCGGGGCCTGACACCAGAACACCTGGCCTATGTGATCTACACCTCCGGCTCCACCGGGCAGCCCAAGGGCGTGATGGTCGAGCACCGGACTCTCAACAACCTGGTGCACTGGCATTGTCAGGCGTTTGACGTGCACGCCGGCAGCCACACCGCCAGCGTTGCCGGTTTTGGTTTCGACGCCATGGCCTGGGAGGTCTGGCCGGCGCTGTGCGCGGGGGCCGTGCTGCATCTACCACCGGCCGAAATCGGTAACGAACAACTCGATGCGCTGCTCGACTGGTGGCTGGCCCAGCCGTTGGCGGTGGCGTTCCTGCCGACGCCGGTGGCCGAGTACGTTTTCAGCCGCGACTTGCGTCACCCGACGTTGCGCACCCTGCTGATTGGCGGTGACCGCCTGCGTCAGCTCCCTCAGAGCCCAGGCTTTGTGGTGATCAACAACTACGGCCCGACCGAGGCCACAGTGGTTGCCACTTCGGGCCTGCTGTTGCCGGGCGGTGCGCTGGATATCGGCAAACCGATCGCCAATACCCAGGTCTACCTGCTGGACGAGCAGCAGCAACTGGTGCCATTCGGCGTTGCGGGAGAACTCTACGTGGCGGGTGGGGGTGTGGCCCGTGGTTACCTGAACCGCCCGGATTTCACCGCCGAGCGCTTCCTGCGCGATCCGTTCAGTGCCGATCCACAGGCGCGGATGTACCGCAGCGGCGATCTGGCACGCTGGAACGCCGACGGCACTTTGGATTACCTGGGCCGTAACGACGACCAGGTGAAGATACGTGGCGTACGTATCGAACTGGGCGAGATCGAGAGCCAGCTCGGGCAGTTGTCGAGCATTGAGGAAGCCCTGGTCGTGGCCCGCGAGGACGAGCCGGGCCAGCCACGGCTGGTGGGCTATTTCACCGAGCGGGCCGATGTCACGCCGCTGACCCTGAGTGAATTGCGTGCCGCGTTATTGGCCCGACTGCCCGGCTACATGGTGCCCAATGCCCTGGTGCGGCTCGATACCTGGCCGCTGACTGCCAACGGCAAGGTCGACCGCCGAGCTTTGCCGGCACCGGACCGCGAGGCACTGAACACCGCTGATTACCAGGCGCCGAAGGGCGAAACGGAAATTGCCCTGGCCGAGATCTGGAGCGAGTTGCTGCAGGTCGAACGGGTAGGGCGCCACGATCACTTCTTTGAATTGGGCGGGCATTCCCTGCTGGCCGTTACCTTGGTGGCGCGCATGCGCCGCCTGGGGCTGGAGACCGATATCCGCGTGCTGTTCGCCCAGCCGACGCTCGCCGCCCTGGCCGCTGCCGTGGGCAGTGGCGCGAAAGTGCAGGTGCCGGCCAATCGGATCGAACCGGACTGTGCGCGTATCACCCCGGACCTGTTGCCACTGGTGGCGCTGGACCAGGGGGCAATCGACCATATCGTTGCCAGCGTCCCTGGCGGCGTGGCCAACGTCCAGGATATCTACCCGTTGGGGCCGCTGCAGGCGGGCATTTTCTACCACTACCTGTCGTCCGGCGACGACGATCCCTACCGCTTGCAGGCGCGTTTCGCCTTTGCCGACCGAGCCCGCCTGGACGCCTTCTGCCAGGCATTGCAGCGGGTGATCGCGCGCCACGATGTGCTGCGTACCGCGCTGTGCTGGGACGGTTTGGAAACGCCGGTGCAGGTGGTTTGGCGCCAGGCCCGATTGCCTGTCGTCGAGGTGGCGCTGGAGGCACTGGACGACACTGAGCCATTGGATTTGACCCAGGCGCCGCTGCTGCGCCTGGTGCATGCCGATGACCCGGCCAACCGGCGAATCGTCGGTGTGCTGCTGTTCCACCATCTGATCATGGACCATGTGGCCCTGGAACTGCTGAGCCACGAACTGCAAGCGATGCTGCTCGACCAGGAGGCGCAACTGCCGGCCCCGGTGCCGTACCGCAACTACATTGCCCAAGCCTTGCTGGGGCCGAGTGATGCGGCCCATGAAACGTTTTTTCGCGAGCAGTTGGCGGCTATCGACGAGCCGACCTTGCCCTACGGTCAGGCTTCTTTACCCGGCGCTGATGTGCCCGGCGAGGCTCGGCAGCGGCTGGACGCGGTCCAGTGCCGGCGTATTCGCGAGCAAGCCCGGCAACTGGGTGTCAGCGCCGCCAGCCTGATGCACCTGGCCTGGGCCCGGGTATTGGGGCAGTTGTCCGGACGCGACCAGGTGGTGTTCGGCACCGTGCTTCTCGGCAGGTTGCAGGGCAGCGAAGGCGCGGAGCGGGCTCTGGGGGTGTTTATCAACACCTTGCCGCTGCGCATCGATCTGGGCGGCCAGGCGGTTCGCGACGCGGTGCTGGAGACCCACCGCCGACTGACCGGCTTGCTCGCCCACGAACAGGCGCCGCTGGCCCTGGCCCAGCGTTGCAGCGCCTTGCCGGCGGGTGCGCCGTTGTTCAGTGCGCTGTTCAACTACCGCCATAGCGCCGCGCCTCAAGGTGGCGACAAGGCCGCCAGCGTGGCCTGGCTGGGCATCGAACTGCTGCAGGCTAAAGAGCGCAGCAATTACTCGCTGACCCTGAGCGTCGACGACCTGGGCGAAGCCTTCGACCTGACCGCGCTCAGCGCACCGGGTGTCGATGCGCGGCGCATCTGCGCCTACCTGGCGTGCGCCCTGGAAAACCTGTTGGACGCGCTGGAGCAAGCGCCACGGACCCCGGTCGAGCAGTTGGATGTTTTGCCTCGCGCGGAACGGAGCGAACTGCTGGAGCACTTCAATGCTCAGCGGGCTGCTCCTGAATCGCGACTGACGCTCCATCGGCGAATTGAGCAGCAGGCCCTTGAACGGCCCGATGCCGTGGCCGTGCAAGTGGGTGAGGGTCGGTTGAGCTATGGTGAGCTGAACCGTCGCGCCAATGCCCTGGCTCACCACCTGATCAGCCTCGGCGTGGGGCCCGACGACCGCGTGGCGATCCTGGCCCGGCGCAGCCTGGAGACCCTGGTGGGGCTGTTGGCGATTCTCAAGGCCGGTGCCGGTTATGTGCCGGTTGATCCGGCGCACCCGGACGAGCGGGTCGGCTATCTGCTGGAGGACAGCGCGCCCGTGGCGGTGCTGACCCAGCACGCGTTGCTGGGACGTCTGCCCGGGTTGGCCGTGCCGCTGATCGTCCTGGATCGTCCGCACTGGCCGGCGCATACGGACAATCCGCAGGTGCCCGCGCTGACGCCTGAACACCTGGCTTACGTCATCTACACCTCGGGCTCCACGGGGCAGCCCAAAGGCGTGATGGTCGAGCACCGGACGCTCAACAATCTGGTGGACTGGCACTGCCAGGCTTTCGACCTGCACGCCGGTAGCCACACCGCCAGCGTCGCCGGTTTTGGTTTCGACGCCATGGCCTGGGAGGTCTGGCCGGCGCTGTGTGCCGGGGCCGTGCTGCACTTGCCGCCGGCCGAAATCGGCAATGAACAGCTTGATGCGCTGCTCGACTGGTGGCTGGTCCAACCGCTGGAGGTGGCGTTCCTGCCCACGCCGGTGGCCGAGTACGCCTTCAGTCGTGAACGGCAGCATCCGACGTTGCGTACCTTGCTGATCGGTGGTGACCGTCTGCGCCAGTTCAACCACGATCCGGGTTTTGCCGTGGTCAATAACTACGGCCCCACGGAAACCACGGTGGTAGCCAGCTCCGGGTTGATGGCGGTTGGCGGAGTGTTGCATATCGGCAAGCCGGTGAGTCATGCCCGGCTTTACGTGCTGGATGAGCGTCGCGAGCCGGTGCCACTCGGGGTGCCCGGCGAGTTGTATATCGGCGGCAACGGTGTGGCCCGCGGCTACCTGAATCGCCCGGAGTTGACTGCGGAACGCTTCCTCGATGATCCGTTTGCCGGGCAGTCCGGCGCGCGGATGTATCGCACTGGTGACCTGGTGCGCTGGCTGGCCGACGGCACCCTGGAGTACCTGGGGCGCAACGACGACCAGGTGAAGATTCGTGGCATGCGGGTTGAGTTGGGCGAGATCGAGCGACAGCTGTCACTGTGTCCGGGTGTCGGCGAGGGTGTGGTTGTCGCCCAGAGTCTGGAGCAGGGCGCGCTACGGCTGGTGGCGTACTTCACGCGCCAGGACCTCTCCCTCGACGGCGCCCGCTTGCGCGCGCAACTGCTGGCACGCTTGCCGGAGTACATGGTGCCGAGCGCCTATGTCGGCCTCGACGCGCTGCCTCTGACCCAGAACGGCAAGGTTGATCGCCGGGCGCTACCGCTGCCGAGTCTGGAAGCCATGGCGGCCGCCACCTACCAGGCGCCGGCCACGGCACTGGAAGAGCAGGTTGCGGAACTCTGGGCCACAGTGCTGGAGGTCGAGCGGGTCGGGCGTCACGACAGTTTCTTCGAACTGGGTGGCCATTCCCTGTCGGCGATCCGCCTGGTCAGTCTGATGAAACAGGCCGGGCTGGTGCTGACTTTGGCCGATTTGTTCCAGCATCCAAGTGTCGCGGCACTGGCCGACCTGCTTGAACAAGGTCCGTCGTTATCGGCCGCCGAGCGGGAAGTGGTCACGGTGCGCGCGGGTGGCAGCGAACCGCCGCTGTTCCTGGTCCATGACTTCACGGGCCTGGATAGTTATTTCCCGGTACTGGGCATGCATCTGGAGGGCGACTTCCCGATCCATGGCCTGCCAGGCACCGCCCCGGACCAGCCGCAGCAGCGCACGATGCAATGCCTGGCGGCACGCCTGGTTGAGCATATCCGCGCCGTGCAACCCCATGGTCCCTACCGCCTGGCGGGTTGGTCATTTGGTGGGGTCTTGGCCTATGAGGTGGCGACACAACTGCTGGGCATGGACGAGCCTGTCGGCTTCCTGGGCTTGCTCGACACCTACGTGCCACATCTGACCGATCAGGGCAAGGCGCGCTGGCAAGGGCCGGACCTGCTTGAACGACAATTGCTGACGCACTGCGCTGCGTACTGGAAGACCCAGGGCGCAGTGGGTAGTGCGCCGTTGGCACGACTGACGCCGATACTCGATCGACAGCTGCTGCCGGACTTCGAGGCACTCCTGCGGCTGTGCCGTGACGAGCAGTTGCTGTATCCGGAACTGGCCCAGGCCAGCGATCCGCAACTGCGTCACTATCTCGAACGGGAGGTGGCGCACGGGCATGCCCTGGCTCACTACCGTGTCGAACCGCTCAACCTGCCGGTGCATCTGTTCTGCGCGCAGCAGCGCGAGCAGGCGCCGACCGGCACCAGCCCGACCTTGGGCTGGGCCGAGGCGTTGTTGCCGGGGCAAGTGCGGTGCATCAGTGTGCCGGGCGATCACCAGAGCATGATGCAAGCGCCCCATGTGCAGGTGCTGGGCCGGGCCATCAGCCAGGCGCTGACCCTCGACAGCAACCCGATCGACCCGACGCCCGACTACCAGCCGCTATTGGCGATCCAGAGCGGGCAGGGCGACCATGCACCGTTGTTCTGCGTGCCGGGTGCCGGCGACAGCGTCACCAGCTTTATCGGCCTGGCCGATGCGCTGGGTCCCAGCTGGCCGGTGTACGGCTTGCAGCCGCGTGGGTTGGACGGTCGCGGCGTTCCCCACAGTCGGGTGGAAGCGGCGGCCCATTGCCATGTGCAGGCCATTGAGGCGCTGTATCCGCAAGGCCCGTTGCACCTGGTCGGGCACTCCTTTGGTGGCTGGGCGGCCCATGCCATGGCGGTGATATTCGAGGCACGCGGGCGAGAGGTTGCCTCGTTGACCCTGATCGACAGCGAAGCGCCGGGTGGCGATGCGCTGTGCGGTCAGCCCTATACCAGCACGGCGGTCCTGGAGCGATTGATCGAGGCGTTGCAGCTGTCCAGCGGCAAATCCTTCGATCTCGAACCCCAGGCCTTCGCCGAGTCCGATCACGCCAGCCAACTGCATCTGTTGCAGGCGGCCATGGTCCGGGTCGGTCTGTTGCCATCACGCCTGGCGCCCCAGGCACTGCAAGGGATTGTCCGCACGTTCGGCGCTGCGTTGCGCACTTCGTACCGGCCAGCACCGGGTTACAGCGGCCCGGCCAGCCTGGTGCGGGTGGCTGACCCGAGCCTGGACGTCGTCGCCAACCAACGTGAACACTCGGCGATGGCGGCGGGCTGGCAGCACCTGTTGCCACAGATGGCGCTGTGGGACGGGCCGGGGAACCACTTCAGTATCCTCAAGGCGCCCGACGTCTACAGCTTGGCCGCCTGGTGGTACGACGGGCAGGAGGTGGGGGCCGCGCAGACGCTGTCGTGAAACCTTGAGGGCGGTGAACGATACCCTGACCGGCCTTCGGGCCGGTCAGCGGGATGCCGCGCGACTTGGAAAAGACCCGTCAGCTTCGAGTATTCTCCGAGGTCATGATCTGCAGGGGCACATGGATGCGTTGGCGAAGCGGGTCGAAGTCCGGCCGGGTTTGCAGTTCCACCATCAGTTCGACCAGGGCCTGTGCCAGCAGCGCTGGCTGGGAGTCGATCACCAGGCTGATCAGGCCTTGCTCCAGTGCTTGTCGCGAACGTTCGGTGGACTCCGGCAGGATGCTGCACAAGGTCGGTGGTCGTGGTTGTTGCGCCAGTGCACTGATGATCCCGTCGCCACCGCCGCCGACCACGCACAGGCCGCGCAGATCGTCATGGCGCGCCAGCAGGTCGAGGGCGACTTCCTCGGTGAGATCGTTATTGTCCAGGTTGATCACCGCCTCGAGCATTTTCAGCCCCGGCGCATGCTCTGCCAGATAGCTGCGCAGCCCGTCGATACGGGCCTGGTGCCCGAGAAAGCGGTGCCCGCCCAGCAGCGCGGCGACGCTTCCCCGGCGCGCGCCGCAGGTGTGCGCCACCAGCCAGCCCATGGTGCGTCCCACTTCGTGATTGTCCTGGCCGACATAAGGCTCCTGTGCGGCTTCGTCGATATCCGAGAGCAACGCGACCACGGGCACGCCGGCCGCGCGGATCTGGGCGATGCAGGCATTGATCAGCGGGTGGGCGAAGCTGACCACCGCCAACCCGTCGCATTGCACCGCGAGTTGTTCGATCTGGGCCACGATGGCAGCGGGACTGCGATCGAAGACATAGTCGAACTGGCAACTCAGGTTGGCGTCGGACTGGCGTTGCGCCGCTGCGTTGATCGCCGTTGCAAGGTTGCCGTAGAAGGCCTGGGCGGTGCCGAGCAGGAGAATGCCGAAACGGTAGCTGGGACGTCGTTCGCGGATGCGTTGGCCGATCAGCCGGGCGGCGAAATAGCCGACGGCCTCGGCTGCCTGGAACACCCGCTCGGCGGTTTGCGGATTGACCGGAGCGCGGGCATTGAGCACCCGGTCGACGGTGGCGACACTCAGGCCTGCCTGCTCGGCGACGGTGGCGATGGTGGGGCGTACACGCGAATTCATGGCGGGCCTCGGGCGGGCCTTGATAGAAAACTATCAAGCGCTGCTGGGAGCGGATGATAGCTTGATAGGGAATGAGTGCAAGGGATTGAGGGGGAGTTCCCGGCTGCCTATATTTTCCCCAGCGATGTGATCCCACATCCAGGCAAGCGCCTGAAATCACCCAGCTTGCGGAGAATAAGAAGATGCCTGAACCCAGCGCGACCTTTGCCCATGCCTCCCGACCTTCCCCCCGTGACTATCGCCTGACCGGCCCCGAAGCCGCCCGCGCGGTGGAAAAGGGCCTGGCCTCGGGCCAATGGTATCAATCGCCGATACCCCGTAAACATCTCAAGGAACTGATGCAACGTCGCGACGGCCCGGCCTTGCGCGACACCGCGATCTGGCTGCTGGCACTGGCGGCGACGGGCTGGGGCGGCTACTGGTTCTGGGGTTCCTACCTGTGCATTCCGTTCTTCTTCGCCTATGGCGTGCTCTACGGTACGGCCGCCAATCCCCGTTGGCACGAAGCCGGTCACGGCACGGCCTTCAAGACCCGCTGGATGAACGATGCGGTCTATCAGCTGGCAAGTTTCATGATCATGTTCGAACCCCATGTCTGGCGCTGGAGCCATGCCCGGCATCACACCGATACCATCGTCGTCGGCCGTGATCCGGAGATCGTCGAGCCACGGCCGCCCAGCCTGCCGAAGATGCTCCTCAGCCTGTTTGCCCTGCCTCATGCCTACAAGACGGGGTGCTCGGTGGTACGCCATGCCCTGGGAGGGATGGACCCTCAGGAGAAGACCTTCATTCCCGAATCCGAGTGGCCCAAGGTGATCGCTTGTGCCCGTATCTGGCTGGTCATCTATGGACTGACCGTGGCGGCTGCGCTGTACCTGCAGAGTGTGTTGCCGCTGATGTTCATTGGCTTGCCGACCTTGTACGGCGGCTGGCTGTCCTATCTGTTCGGTCTCTCGCAACACGTGGGGTTGGCCGAGGACACCCTGGACCACCGCAGCAATTGCCGCACGATCCATATGAATCTGCTGCTGCGCTTTCTCTACCTGAACATGAATTATCACCTTGAGCACCATATGTACCCGATGGTGCCGTACCACGCCTTGCCACGGTTGCACGAGGCGATCCGCAACGATTGTCCGCCGCCTTACAGCAGCCTGTTCGCGGCGCTCGGGGAGGTCCTCTCGACGATCTGGCGCCAGCGCAAGGACCCGGGTTATTTCATCCAGCGACCTGTCCCGCAGCCTGCACAGGCACCCGCCCGGGCCTTGGCCACCAGCTGACGCCGGCACCTTCCTTCATTCAGAACAACAAGAGAGATGGTCATGACAGATCAATGGATCGACGTATGCGCCGTGGACGATATCGACGAAGAAGATGTCATCCGCTTCGACCATGGCCAGCACAGCTATGCGGTCTATCGCTCGGCCGACAGCGAGTTTTTCGCCACCGACGGGCTGTGCACCCACGAGTCCATTCACCTGGCCGATGGCCTGGTGATGGAGCATGTCATCGAGTGCCCCAAGCACAATGGGCGCTTCGATTACCGCTCCGGCAAGGCCTTGGGGGCGCCGGTGTGCGTCAACCTCAGGACCTACCCGGTGCGGGTCGAGGCGGGCCGGGTGCTGTTGGCCATTGGGCACTGAGCGGACGGAGGCACTGTCATGAATATTGGCAACGCTCCACTGGTCATCGTCGGCGCCGGACAGGCGGGCGGCCGGGCGGCCTTGACCTTGCGCGACGAAGGTTACTCCGGACGCCTGGTCCTGATCGGCGATGAAGCCCATCCGCCCTACGAGCGTCCGCCGCTGTCCAAGGGCCTGCTGCTGGGAGCCCAGGCCCTGGGCGATTTCAGCTTGAGCGACCGTTCGCAATTGGTCGGGCTGGAGATCGAGCACCTGGCGGGCAACGCTGTGCAAGACCTGGATACCCTGGGGCATCGATTGCAACTGGCCGACGGTGGCTGGCTGCCCTATGGCCGCCTGCTGCTGGCCACCGGCGGTCGGGCGCGGCGGCTGCCCAATGTTTCCGGGCACTGGGGCAATGTGTTTTACCTGCGGACCCATGATGAAGCCATGGCCTTGCGTGATGGCTTACGCCCGCAGACACGGCTGGTGATTGTCGGCGGCGGTTTCATCGGGCTTGAAGTCGCGGCCAGCGCCCGGGCTCTTGGCTGCCACGTGACCCTGCTTGAAGCCGGTCCGAGACTGGCCGGGCGGGTACTTCCCCAGCGTTTGTCCGAGGCTTTGCTGACGTTGCATCGAAGCCAGGGCGTGGAGGTGCGTCTGGGGGTGATGATCGAGGCGGTGGAGGGCGGCGACGAGGCCGAGGCGGTGCGTCTGGTGGATGGCCAGCGCTTGCCTTGTGATCTGCTGCTGGTGGGGATCGGCATGCAGCCCAATATTGAACTGGCCAGGGCCGCGGGACTTGAGGTGGGGCAGGGGATTCGGGTCGATGCGCAATTGCGCAGCAGCGCACCGGATGTCTTTGCCGCCGGGGATGTCTGCGAGTTCCGCCTGTATCCGCAAGGGGCTTTCCAGCGCCAGGAGACCTGGCGCAACGCCGAGGCCCAGGGCCGTCATGCCGCGCTCAACCTGCTGGGCGCCGAGTTGCCCTTCGAGATGATTCCAGGCTTCTGGTCCGATCAATACGACTGGGGACTGCAGACCGTCGGGGTGATTGCCGGCAGCGAACCGAGTGTCAGCCGGTCGCTTCCAGGGGGCGCTTTCCTGTTGTTCTACCTCGATGCCGAACGGCGTTTGCAGGGGGCCTGCGCCTGGGGGCCGGGCAACAGCGGCGCCAAGGATATCAAGTTGTGCGAGCGCCTGATTGCCAGTCGCATACCTCTGGGCGCGAGCCTTCTGGCCGATGCCAGCGTGCCTCTCAAACCCTTGCTGCGGAGTTGATATGCGTGAATTTCTGGTGTTTCAGTCCTTGTGGGCGATGCTCGATCATCGTGGCCAATGCGACCAGCCCCTGGAGGCGCAGTTGGAGCGGATTGCCGCCGCCGGCTTTGATGGGGTCACCGATCATTTCTGGGTCGGGTCACACGCGGCGCGCCTGAGTGCCGCTGCCCGGGGGCTTGGTTTGCAGATCGAAGGCCAGGCCTTTCCGCGTACAGTGGATGATCTGGCGGCAACGCTGGATGTTGCTAGTCGCCATGGCTGCCATCACCTCACCTTGCAGGCGGACGTGCGCCCGCGAACCCTGGCCCAGGCGGTCCGCCTGGTCGAAGGCTGGCAGCGGCTGGCCGAGCAGGTGGATTTTCCGATTCTCCTGGAAACCCATCGTTACCGGCTGACCAGTGACCTGTTGTTCACCCTTGACCTGCTCGCCGAGATGCCGGATCTCCAATTGCTGGCTGATCTGTCCCACTATGTCGTCGGCCGCGAACTACCGGAGCCAGCCACTGCCGAGGACGACGAGCAGATCCGTACGATCCTGCGCCATAGTTGGGGTTTCCATGGGCGCGTGGCGAGTTGCGAGCAGGTCCAGGTGTCCTTGGGGTTCGCCCAGCATCGACCTTGGCTGGAGCGCTTCCTGGGTTGGTGGCGCTATGGGATCGAGGACTGGCTGAATCGGCCGAGCACCCCGTCCAGCCTGTCTTTCACCTGTGAGCTGGGGCCGCCGCCGTACGCCATTACCGGAGCCGATGGCCTGGAGATCAGTAACCGCTGGGACGAGGCGCTGATGCTCAAGGAGCAGATACGTCGCGTGTGGAACGACAGCCTCCAGCCTCGGCACAATGCCCGTCCGCTCGACCTGTGAATCGGTGGGCAGCCAGGGGCAGGATCAGTGGGGAAGAGGTGGGTATCACTTCTCTAAGCTAATTCTAAAACGGTATTTAAAATATATCCTTTAGAACGTTTAGCCTAGTTACACCACGCCACCCCGTGGCTACGGGCAAACGCTCAGCACCTGCGTTTGCTCCGTAGCCAACGCGTGAAAAGTGGAGTCCCCTTTTCAATTCGCAGGTCCATCACCTTATGAATGCCCTATCGTTGAGCCGTAAATTGATCACCTTGTTGGCGGTGGTCGGTATTTCCATGAGCGCCCACGCGGCTGACTTGACCATCGGTTACATCACCGGCATCGACCCGACCAAACTACCCATTGCCGAGGGCACGTTCGATAAGGCCATCGGTGAAAAAATCAGTTGGCGGCGTTTCGATGCCGGGCCGGCCGTGATTGCGGCGCTGGCTTCCGGTGACCTGCAGATCGGCAACCTCGGCTCAAGCCCATTGGCCGCCGCCGCCTCGCGTAAACTCCCCCTGGTAGCCTTTATCGTCACCTCCCAGATCAAAGGCTCCGAGGCCCTGGTGGTGCGCAACGGCAGTGGCATCACCGGCCCTCAGGATCTGATCGGCAAGACCATCGCCACACCGTTCGTTTCGACTTCCCACTACAGCCTGCTGGGCGCGCTCAAGCACTGGAATCTGGACCCGAGCAAAGTGAAGGTGGTCAATCTGTCTCCCGCGGAAATTACCGCTGCCTGGAAACGTGGCGATATCGACGGCGCCTTTACCTGGTCGCCGGCACTGGGGGAAATCCGTAAAACCGGGACGATCCTCACCGATGCCGGTGAAGTCTCGAAATGGGGTTCGCCGACCTTCGAAGTCTGGGTCGCGCGCAAGGATTTCGCCGAAAAACATCCGGAAATCCTGAAGAAATTCACCCAGGTGAGCCTGGCCGCGATTGCCGATTACAACGCTCATAAGGCGCAGTGGACCGCCGATTCCGAACAGGTCAAGACCATCGCGCGCTTTACCGGCGCCAATCCGGCGGATATTCCGGAACTGCTGGAAGGCTCGCATTTCCCAGGCGCTGCCGAACAGAAGTCCCCGGAACTGTTGGGCGGCGGTACGGTTAAAGCCGTGGCACAAACCGCTGAGTTCCTGAAGGAGCAGGGCAAGATCGAGAGCGTGCTGCCCGACTACTCGCCCTATGTCAGCGACAAGTACATCTCGGAGTAATCAGCCGGTCATGATTTTGCGCTGACTCGATCAGTCGGCGCTCACCGACTCAGCCGAACCATCACCCTTGAGGTCATCGGCAAACCGGCGCATCAGGCGCACCAGGTCATCCACATCCTGGTCATCCCAGGTCGCGAAAATGGCCTGCCCAAGCCTTTCACGGGCTTCATCGATCCGATCGGTCATCACCTTGCCTTTCTCGGTGATGACCGCTTCACGGACGCGGCGGTCGTTCGCATTTGCCTGGCGGTCGACCAGGGCGAGGCTTTCCAGTTTCGCCACCTGCCGACTGACCGTGGTGTAGTCGCGCCCCACGCGATCGGCCAACTCGACAACGCCGATAGGGCCCAGGCGCTCAACCAGAACCAGCAGCGGGAACAAGGCACGTTCGAGGGAGATACCGGCTTCTCGGACCATCGCTTCGTCACGCTGAGGGCGGTTCATAACACCCACAATCTCGACCAGCGCCCCATGAAGCTCACGAATTCGCGTGTTGATATGTGTATTTTGCACATTTTTTGTTGACACTGTTTTTCATCCGGGCTAACACTTATATGTGCAAATTACACATATCGAGGTCGAGATGAAAGCGCAATGTGAAGTCGATGTACTGATCTGTGGTGCGGGGGCGGCGGGGCTGACGTTGGCGATTGACCTGGCGCGAAGGGGGATTTCCTTTCGCCTGATCGAGAAAATGGATGGTCCGTTCGGCGGTTCCCGTGGCAAGGGCATTCAGCCCAGGACCCAGGAAGTGTTCGAGGATCTTGGCATTCTGGATCGGCTCGTCGCGGCGGGCGGGGCATACCCGCTTCAACGGCATTACCGCGACGATGGCGGTTACAGCGATTCGGATCTGATGGAGCGCAATGAGCCGACGCCGAGTGAGCCTTATCAACTGCCGCTGATGGTGCCGCAATTTCTCACAGAGGGCGTGATGCGCGAGCGTCTGCTTGAGCTGGGGCAGCAACCTGAATTCGGCTGTGAGCTGGTCGGTATCGAGCAGGATGCGGACGGCGTAACAGCGCGTCTTTCAGGACCGGACGGTGAACAGAGCCTACGCGTGCGTTGGCTGGTGGGTGCCGATGGCGGTCGCAGTTTTGTGCGCAATGCGCTTGGCATCGGCTTTCCAGGCAAGACCCTGGGCGTTCGCGCCGTCGTCGCCGATGTACTGCTGACGGGCCTTACGCGTGACGTCTGGCACTGCTTCAACGATGGCGACATGCAGCGGCAGATTTTTCTTTGCCCACTCGCCGGGACCGAAATGTTCCAGATACAGGGGCCCATCCCGCTCGACGTCGACGTTGATCTCGGCGTCCAGGGGCTGACCGCCATGGTGGCCGAGCGCACGGGCCGCGACGATATCCAGATCCAGTCCGTGTCCTGGGCATCGGCGTACAACATGAATGCACGGTTGGCCAATCACTACCGCGTCGATCGCGTGTTCCTCGTCGGTGATGCCGCGCATATCCATCCGCCGACCGGTGGCCAGGGCCTCAATACCAGCGTGCAGGACGCCTACAATCTGGGCTGGAAGCTGGCGGCGGTGGCGCAGGGGGCGCCCGATACCTTGCTTGATACCTACGAGGAAGAACGTCGGCCGGTGGCGGCAGCGATGCTCGGCCTGGCGACCAGGCTTCTCGATGCCCAGACCCGAGGCGAGATGCGCCGCGGCCGGGAAGTGCACCAGCTTGATATCGGTTATCCCGAGTCCTCCCTTGCGCTGGGAACGGCCACCGCTGCCAGCGCCCTGGTCGCTGGCGACCGCGCCCCGGATGCCCCGGTCCGGGGTGCGGCCGGTCAATCGAGTCGGCTATTCGAGCTGTTCCGAGGCGGGCACTGGACATTGCTCGGCTATCAGGTCGAGCGTGGCTCGGTACAACCACGTCCGGGCCTGCATATCCATGTTTTCGGTCCCCACGGCGACCTGTTCGATGCGGGAGGCCACTTTTTCGATGGCTACCATCCAGCGGTCGGCGATTGGCTACTGGTGCGCCCGGACGGCTATGTCGGTGCCATGATCGCGGCCGGGGAGGTGGCGAGGCTGGAGGCCTACCTTGAGCAGGTCGGACTCGGCAGGGCGGCCACCGGTCATGGTGACCCTTTCAAGGGTTGAGACTGTCCTGTGGGCCTACACGCCGAACACATTTCGGATCAGGGGCGCGGCCACACAGAGGAACGTCACTCCGATGCTCCACTGCAGTACCCGGATTGAGGAACGCTGGTCTGCGGCCTGTTCCCGCAGGGCGGATTGCAGCTCCTTGATCGAGGCGCGAAGCTCAACGCCCAAGGTGTTGATGGATTGTGTCAGATGGGTCTCGACCTGCTTGAGATCAGCTTTCGATGCAAGGTTTTCCACTTCTGCCTCCCAAGCGTGAACCACCGCTTTGGCTTTGTCAGGGGGAACGTTGGCGGTTGTCAGCGCGTCGTAGAACGTAATCGCGAGTGCCATGTGATCTCCATTTCGGAAAGGTGCCCGGTCAGACCCTCCTGACCGGGAAGGCGCTGTCAACGACAGCTAGCCAACCCAGATAGTCGATCCAAAGCCATAGGATGAGATAGATGGATGCTTCCCTGAATTGTGTAGTCCTTTGCCTTGTGTTTTGAATGACAACTATCCGGGCGCAGGGATGAGGTGCCGGTGTGGACGGCTGTCGGTCAGGCAGGCAATCAGGCGCCAGCGACTTCGCTACCCGCGACAGGTTTCCAGTGTTGCAACGGAGTCAGGTAGTGCAGCTCGAACCGACGCTCGACAAAGGCCCAGCGCCCGTTTCGACGTTCGAGGCGGTCGTGGTACAGCCCGCTGATTTGCGTCGGCCCCATTTCGACGTGAATCACCAGGCAGTCCACTGCGACTTTGGCGGTGGCGCGATCACCCTTCAGGTCGATCAGGGTGTTGGCCATCCAGTGATGCATGTGCGGCATCTGCGACCAGTTCTGATGGGCGGAGGCGACAATCGCGTCGATGCCCTCGAAGTGGCCGAAAGCTTCGCCCAGGGCCAGGACCGCGCCTTCGTGCCAGATGCTGCGCAGCAGGGCTTCATCGTGACTGTCGAAGGCGTGTGCGTACTCGGTAACCAGGCGTTGAATCGCCAGTTCGCTTTCGATTGCGTCCAGGCGGTTTTCCAAATCGTGCTTGCTCATGGTGTTTCCTCTATCAATGCTGAAAATCGGTACTGAGAGTGAGTTCACGCCACCGCGCGGTTTCCTCGGCGACTGCGGCCAGCTTGTCTTCGACAACCTTGAGGGCGTCGGCACCGGCGATGAAGCGCAGCGGAGGGTGTTGCTCACGGACCAGTTGCACCACGGCGTTGCCCAGACGTGCCGGGTCGCCCACCTGCTGATGGTTGCGGGCCGCGAATATCGACTGTGCCCGGGCCCGGTATTCGTCGTAGTCGGGTATCTCGGCGCTGCCCAGCTTCAACGAGCGACTGTCGAGAAAGTCGGTGCGAAACGCCCCGGGTTCGACAAGGGTCAGCTTGATACCGAAGCAGGCGATCTCCTGCGCCAGTGACTCGGAGAAGCCCTCCAGGGCGAACTTGCTGGCTGAGTACATCGACGCCCCCGCGACGCCCTTGAAGCCGCCGTTGGAAGACATGTTGATCACATGCCCACTGCGCTGTGCCCGCAGCACCGGCAGCACGGCACGGGTGACATTGAAGGAACCGAAAACGTTGGTGGCGAACTGGCGTTCGATGGCCTCGGGTTCGATTTCCTCGAAGGGACCGAACTGGCCATAACCGGCGTTGTTGACCAGCACATCGAGGCGACCGAACTGTTCAAGGCAGGCGCTGACGACGCTATGGGCTTGTGTCGGGTCGCGGATGTCCAACTGCGCCGTAAGGACCTGCTCACCGTAGCCGGCGTAAGCCGTGTTCAGGCGCCCGAGGTCGAGGTCGGTGGCGACCACCCGATCTCCCGCCGCCAATGCGGCCAGGGCGATACCGGCACCAATCCCGCCGGCGCTACCGGTGATTAGCCAGACTTTGCTCATAGCGGCATGTCCTGTTCGATCCAGTTCAGCACCGAGTTGAATTCAGGTGCCCAGCCCAACTCCTGGCGCGCGCGTTTTGCACGGACCCGGCTGTTGCTGCCGAAGGTGTAATGCGCGTGCAGGGCGCCCCAGCGTTGTGACGCTTCATCGACGGTCCAGAATTGCAGCGGCGCGAGTTTAAGGCGGCGGGCAATCGACTCGCCGATATCGAGGTAGGCGGCTTCGCCGTTTTCGAGGAAATAGAAGGCGCCGGCCGGGGCTTTGCGCAGGGCCAGCAGGTAGAACTCGGCGACATCCAGGACATGCACGTTGGACCAACGGTTCACCCCTGTACCGACGATGCGGACTACTCCGTTTTCCTGCGCCTGCTGCACCAGCCAGGGAATCTGCACGCTTTCCTGATGTACGCCAGGACCTGTGCCGTAGATGGTGCTGGGGCAGATCACCACCGAGCGGATGTTTTGCTCGGCGGCGGCCAGTATCTTGAGCTCGATATCACGGCGCGGTTGCTTGGAGGCCGCCACCACAAACGGCGTGTCTTCATCGAACACACAAGGGTTCACGTCGAGACCTTGTGCGTCATCGCCGATTACGCTGGAACCGCTGGTGTGCAGAAAGGCTTTGCCCGAGCCCGCGAGCGCCTGGATAAAGGTCTCGACGGCGGCCAGGTGATCGCTGTCGGCGGTATGAATGACCGCTTCGGATGCCACGGCTTCGCGGTTCAGCAGGTCGAGGTCGTCGAGACTGCCGATCACCGGCTCGATCCCCAGGGCTTTCACCTGGCGTGCCTTTTCTTCGTCACGGACCAGACCACGGATGGCGTAGCCGGCCCGGATCAATCGCAGGGCGACGGTGCCGCCCACATAACCGTTGGCGCCTGTCAGGAAAATGCTCATATGTGCCTCGTTGGGTTGATGGCTGAATTCGGTTGTGCTCCGCGGCGCTCGATCTGAGTCAATTGCGCCATGGCGGAATTTTTCAGTAACCGACGGATGTAACCGGCCTGTACCCTAACGGGACGAGTGCAATAGAAAAACGGGCTGAATGTCCCTTGATAAAGGACCTCGAAGTCATCAATGGAGGGCGCATGGACAGTCTGGGTGGGATCGGCGTGTTCGTTCAGGCCGCCGAAAATCGCAGCTTCGTGGCGGCCGGAAGGGTGTTGGGGATTTCAGCTTCCGCCGTCAGCAAAAGCGTTGCACGGCTTGAGGAAAAGCTCGGGGTGAGGCTGTTTCATCGCAGCACGCGCAATATTTCATTGACGGCCGAAGGGGCGCGGTTCCTGGAACGATGCCGGCGGGTGATCGCTGAGCTGGAGGCGGCGGGGGAGGAGTTGCAGCAGACGTCCTCACATCCGCAGGGTTGCCTGCGGGTCAGCCTGCCGATGATTGGCAAGCATTTCCTGCCGGTCTTTGCCGAGTTTCAGGCGCTGTACCCGGATATCCAGCTGGACCTGGACTTTACCGACCGTTTGGTCGATGTGATTACTGAAGGTTTTGATGCGGTCGTGCGTAGCGGCACGCCCAAGGATTCGAGCCTGTCCGCCCGCTGCCTGGGCAGCTATCGAATGATTGTGGTGGGGGCTCCGCTGTATTTCGCCGCCCGTGGCAAGCCAGTGCAGCCACGTGATCTGCTGGACCACAGCTGCATCCATTTTCGCTTTCCTCAGACCGGCAAGCTGCAGAGTTGGGTCTTTTCAGACAATGCCGAGGATCCTGAACTGGATCTGCCCCGTTCCATTATCTGCAACTCCGTCGAGGGCAGGGTCTGCTTTGCACTGAAAAGACTGGGCGTTATCTACGCGGCGGACTTCATGGTGCGAGAAGCGTTGTTAAGTGGTGAACTGGTCAGTGTGTTGGACGAGTACACCCGCGCAAC
>Ga0209888_1000373_pt1 | contig 23743 bp, 24 predicted proteins | sample OrgsoiDNA_201059_FD_185807 | JGI IMG/M metagenome (GOLD analysis project Ga0209888, IMG submission 185807) | Permafrost soil microbial communities from the Arctic, to analyse light accelerated degradation of dissolved organic matter (DOM) -... | ecosystem: Environmental > Terrestrial > Soil >...
CACGGTGCCGTTCTGGAAGTTATCCACACGCCGCGCCAGCTCCTTGATGCGCTGGTCCCGCAGCGCATCGCCCTCGGCCTGTTGCCCGGCAATCAACCGCTGGTTGCGGGCATAGACCACAAACATCCCTACGGTCCCGGCCCACAACAGGGCCAGGAGAATAACGGCGACCTCAAGAATCAATCAGATGCTCTCCAGCTCGGACCATTCTTCTTCGCTCATCATCTTGTCCAGCTCAACCAGAATCAGCAGTTCGTTGTTCTTGTTGCACACGCCCTGGATGAACTTGGCCGATTCGTCGTTACCCACGTTCGGCGCGGTTTCGACTTCCGACTGACGCAGGTAGACCACTTCGGCCACGCTGTCGACCATGATGCCGACCACTTGCTTGTCGGCCTCGATGATCACGATACGGGTGTTGTCGTTCACTTCGGTCGGCATCAGGCCAAAACGCTGGCGGGTGTCGATCACGGTGACCACGTTGCCGCGCAGGTTGATGATCCCCAGCACGTAGCTCGGTGCACCCGGTACCGGGGCGATCTCGGTGTAGCGCAGGACTTCCTGGACGCGCATCACGTTGATCCCATAGGACTCGTTATCCAGCTTGAAGGTTACCCATTGCAGGATCGGATCTTCGGAACTCTGTGCGGACGACGACTTATTCATACCCCTGACCCTCAATGACCGTTGATACGGTGTGTGCTCTGGCAAGCCTCGCGGGGGGACCGCGAGGACGCCGTTATTTGTTCGTTGGTTTGCTGGCTGGTTTACCGGTTGGCTTGCTCGTTTGCAGATGTTTCACCGCACCGCTGGCGATCAGTTCAGCCAGTTCGGAGACGTCGAGCAACGCACACATGTGTTCGATGACCGTGCCGGCCAGCCACGGCCGCTGTCCACGATGGGTACGCCATTTGATTTCGTTGGGGTCCAGGCGCAGGGAACGGCTGACCTGATGCACCGCCAGCCCCCATTCGTAGCCCTGGACCGAGATCACATATTGCAGCCCCTGGCGGAAATCGTCGCGATAACGGTCCGGCATCACCCAGCGCGCGGTATCCAGCACTTTCAGGTTGCCGGCCTGGCTCGGCAGGATCCCGAGGAACCATTCCGGCTGACCGAACAACGGCGTCAGCTCGTGCCCCGCCAGCGAATAGATCGACCCCAGGCACACCAGCGGCACCGCCAGGGTCAGCCCGGCGACGTCGAACAGCAGGCATTCGAAAGGCTCGGCCGCCCAATGGGGACGCTCGTCGCCCTGCATCGGCGGCGGCGGGATATTCGCCGCGGGCGGCAGATGCACCTCGACCACCGGCTCCACCACCACCGGCGCGACCGGCACAACTTGTGGTATCGCCACCGGCACTTCCAGCACCAGCGGCACTGGCGCAGGTGCCGTCACCACGGGTGCGGCTACCACGGCTTGCGCAGCCAGGGCATCACGGGCCTGCTCTTCGAGCACGGCGGCCTGGAACTCGTCCAGCTCGTTGGCCACGCTCGGCTCGACCAGCAGCGGCACCGCTACCGGCACCTCGACGGCGACGGCGATTTCCACCGGCAACTCTTCGGTCGCCTCCTGCAGCAGTGCATCCAGATAGGATTGCAGCGCCACTTGCGGCCGTGTGGTGATTTCGACAGGACGGATCATGTGTATGCCCATGGAGATGTCCCGTTACAGTAACCTGTAAAGGGTATCGGCTGGACAGGCAGATGACTTGAGGACTGGGTCACGTCAGGCCACCTGTGGAATGAGTTGCTGGGTCAGCAAGTGCTTGAGCAGGGCTCGATAAGCCAGCACACCCCGGCTCTTGCCGTCGAACTGCGACGGTGTGACACCGGCCCGGCTGGCATCGCGCAGGCGCGTGTCGACCGGAATGTAGCCTTCCCAGATGGTCTCCGGGAACTTGTCGCGCAAGACCCGCAGAGTCCCCATGGACGCCTGGGTCCGGCGGTCGAACAGGGTTGGCACGATGGTGTAGGGCAAGGCCTGCTTGCGTGAACGATTGATCATCGCCAGGGTGTTGACCATCCGTTCCAGGCCCTTGACCGCCAGATGCTCGGTCTGCACCGGCACCACCAGTTGCTGGCTCGCCGCCAAAGCGTTGACCATCAGCACGCCCAGCAGCGGCGGACTGTCGATCACCGCGTAATCGAAGTCCTGCCACAACTGCGCCAGGCTCTTGGCGATCACCAGGCCCAGGCCGCTCTGGCCCGGCGACAAGCGCTCCAGGGTCGCCAGTGCGGTACTGGAGGGCAACAGGGAAATCCGTTCGTCGCTGGTGGACAGCAGCAATTGCCCGGGCAAGCCCACGGGCACCGTGCCCCGGTGCTGGAACAGGTCGAAATTGCTGTGTTCCAGGGTATCGGGGTCATAACCGAAGTAGCTGGTCATCGAGCCGTGGGGGTCGAGGTCGACCACGACCACGCGCTTGCCCGCCTCGGCCAGCAATCCGGCTAAAGCGATGGAGGAAGTGGTCTTACCGACGCCACCCTTTTGATTGGCTACTGCCCAGACTCTCATTCAGTGTATTCCTCCCGCCCGGCGTCAAGCCGGCCGAGAAATAGCGCCAAGTTATAGAGCAGGTGCCGGAGATTTGACGGCATTCTCGCGTACCGCTTGCTTTATCGCTGGCGGTGCAGTTTGTGTGCCAGCACGCTTCAAGGCCGCGTCCGGTGTTGCATTGGCCGTACCGGTGCCGGTCAGGCTGCGGCGTACGTCGAGATTACGCGACACCACCAGCACCACCCGCCGGTTGCGCGCCCGGCCTTCGGCGGTGGCATTGTTGGCCACCGGCTGGAACTCGCCATACCCCACCGAGGCCAGCCGACCGGGGTTGACCCCGTCCATGGCCATCATCCGCACGATACTCGCCGAACGGGCCGAGGACAGCTCCCAATTGGTGGGATATTGCGCGGTACGGATCGGCTGGTCGTCGGTAAAGCCTTCGACGTGAATCGGGTTGTCGAAAGGTTTGAGGATCTTCGCCACCTTCTCGATGATGTTGAACGCCATGTCGCTGGGCATCGCATCGCCGCTGCCGAACAGCAGGCTGGAGTTGAGTTCGATCTCGACCCACAACTCGTTGCCGCGCACGGTCATCTGGTTGGAACTGATCAGGTCGCCGAACGCCGCGCTGATATCGTCGGCGATGCTCTTGAGCGGGTCCTTGGCGCCCTGGCCGATGGCGGCGTCGGTCTGATCGACGTCCTTGATCAGCGGGTCGGCCGGCTTGACCGTGACCGGGCGTTCGTCACCGATGGGAATCGGCTTGAGACTGCGATCGGCGTCGTTGAAGACCCCGACCAGCGCCTGGGAAATCACCTTGTACTTGCCTTCATTGATCGAGGAAATCGAGTACATGACCACGAAAAAGGCGAACAGCAGCGTGATGAAGTCGGCGTAGGAAACCAGCCAGCGCTCATGATTCACATGCTCTTCGTGTTGGCGACGTCTGGCCATGTCTACTCCATCAGTCCATGAAGCCTTGCAGCTTCAATTCAATGGAGCGCGGGTTCTCGCCCTCGGCAATCGAGAGGATGCCCTCGAGGAGCATTTCCCGGTAACGTGACTGGCGAAAGGCAATCGACTTGAGCTTGCTGGCCACCGGCAGCAGTATCAGGTTGGCACTGGCCACACCGTAGATGGTGGCGACGAAGGCCACGGCAATACCGCTACCCAGTTGCGAGGGGTCGCCGAGGTTGCCCATCACGTGAATCAGCCCCATCACCGCACCGATGATACCGATAGTCGGCGCATAGCCGCCCATGCTTTCGAAGACCTTGGCGGCCTCGATATCACGGCTTTCCTGGGTGTAGAAGTCCACTTCGAGGATGCTGCGAATGGCTTCCGGCTCAGCGCCGTCGACCAGCAGTTGCAGGCCCTTGCGCGAGTAGGTGTCCGGCTCGGCCTCGGCGATGCTTTCCAGGCCGAGCAGGCCTTCCTTGCGCGCCGTCAGGCTCCAGTTGACCACACGCTCGACGCCGGCAGGCAGATCGATACGAGGTGGAAAGAGGATCCAGATGAGAATCTGCATGGCGCGCTTGAACGCGCTCATCGGTGATTGCAGCAAGGCCGCGCCAACGGTCCCGCCCAGCACGATCAAGGCCGCCGGGCCGTTGGCCAGGGCCCCCAGGTGACCGCCTTCGAGGAAGTTGCCGCCGATGATGGCGACAAACGCCAGAATCATCCCGATAAGGCTCAACACATCCATCAGAGACAAGCCTCAACCAGGTGCTTGCCGATTTCATCAAGGCTGTACACCGCATCCGCCAGCTCAGCCTTGACGATGGCCATGGGCATGCCGTAGATCACGCAACTGGCTTCGTCCTGGGCCCAGATGGCACTGCCACCCTGCTTGAGCAGGCGCGCGCCTTCACGACCATCGGCCCCCATGCCGGTGAGGACCACCGCCAGAACTTTGTCGCCGTAGGACTTGGCCGCAGAACCGAAGGTGATATCCACACAGGGTTTGTAGTTCAGACGCTCGTCGCCCGGCAGGATTTTCACCGCACCACGTCCGTCGATCATCATCTGTTTGCCGCCCGGGGCGAGCAAGGCCAGGCCGGGACGCAGGATGTCGCCATCCTCGGCTTCCTTGACGCTGATCTGGCAAAGCTTGTCCAGTCGTTCGGCAAAAGCCTTGGTGAAAGCCGCAGGCATGTGCTGGATCAACACGATGGGCGCCGGGAAGCTGGCCGGCAACTGGGTCAGGACCCGCTGCAGGGCCACCGGACCACCGGTGGAGGTACCGATGGCAACCAGCTTGTAGGCCTTGCGCTTCGGTGCGCCGGAGGTCGAGACCGCCGCGTGTGCGGGGGCCGGAGCACGACTGGCCACCGGCGTGGTACGCACGGGCGCCGGAGCCGCCGAGCCATGGCTGGAGTAGCTGCTCGACGCCGTTGTCGGCGTTGCCGCCGGCTGCGGCGCGGCGGCCGGCACACTGCTGAAGCGGCGGTTACTGCGCGAGATGCTGTGAACCTTCTCGCACAGCAGTTGCTTGACCTTCTCCGGGTTGCGCGAGATGTCTTCGAAATTCTTCGGCAGGAAGTCCACGGCCCCGGCGTCCAGCGCATCGAGGGTAACCCGGGCGCCTTCGTGGGTCAGGGAAGAGAACATCAGCACCGGCGTCGGGCAGCGCTGCATGATATGCCGCACCGCCGTGATGCCGTCCATCATCGGCATCTCGTAGTCCATGGTGATCACGTCCGGCTTGAGGGCCAGGGCTTGATCGATGGCTTCTTTACCGTTGGTCGCCGTACCGACGACCTGAATGCTTGGATCCGCCGAAAGAATTTCAGAGACACGGCGGCGGAAAAACCCCGAATCATCCACCACCAGGACCTTGACTACCATAAACACTCCGTTAGGCACGGCGGCGGGCTCATGCCCTGCCGCCGAGCCGGAATCAAATACGCCGTGCGGCGTAACGCTTGAGCATGCTCGGCACGTCGAGAATCAAGGCAATGCGACCGTCACCGGTAATGGTGGCGCCCGACATGCCCGGAGTCCCTTGCAGCATCTTGCCCAGCGGTTTGATGACCACTTCTTCCTGGCCGACCAACTGATCGACGACAAAGCCGATCCGCTGGGTGCCCACCGAAAGGATCACCACATGGCCTTCGCGCTGCTCTTCATGAGCGGCCGAACTGACCAGCCAGCGCTTGAGGTAGAACAGCGGCAGGGCCTTGTCGCGGACGATCACCACTTCCTGGCCGTCGACCACGTTGGTGCGCGACAGGTCGAGGTGGAAGATCTCGTTGACGTTGACCAGCGGGAAGGCAAAAGCCTGGTTGCCGAGCATGACCATCAGGGTCGGCATGATCGCCAGGGTCAACGGGACCTTGATGACGATCTTCGAGCCCTTGCCCTTGGTCGAGTAGATGTTGATGGTGCCGTTGAGCTGGGCGATCTTGGTTTTCACCACGTCCATGCCCACGCCACGCCCGGACACGTCGGAAATCTCGGTCTTGGTCGAGAAGCCCGGGGCGAAGATCAGGTTGAAGCAGTCGGTCTCGCTCAGGCGATCGGCCGCATCCTTGTCCATCAGGCCCTTCTTCACCGCGATACTACGCAGCACGTCGGCGTCCATGCCCTTGCCGTCATCGGAGATCGACAGCAGGATGTGGTCGCCTTCCTGCTCGGCGGAGAGGATCACCCGGCCACTACGGGACTTGCCCATGGCTTCACGGTCGGCCGGTTCTTCGATACCGTGGTCGACCGAGTTGCGCACCAAGTGGACCAGCGGGTCGGCCAGGGCCTCCACCAGGTTCTTGTCGAGGTCGGTCTCTTCGCCCACCAGTTCCAGGTTGATCTCTTTCTTCAACTGCCGGGCCAGGTCGCGAACCAGGCGCGGGAAGCGGCCGAAGACTTTCTTGATCGGCTGCATGCGGGTTTTCATCACCGCGGTCTGCAGGTCGGCGGTCACCACGTCAAGGTTGGACACGGCCTTGGACATGGCTTCATCACCGCTGTTCAAGCCCAGGCGCACCAGGCGGTTACGCACCAGCACCAGTTCGCCGACCATGTTCATGATCTCGTCCAGACGCGCGGTATCGACCCGTACGGTGGTTTCCGCTTCGCTGGCGGCCGGCTTGTCGCCAGCCGCAGCGGCAGGTGCCGGGGCACGGGCCGGAGCCGGTGCGGCAGCGGCGGCAGGTGCCGGTGCTGGCGCGGCCTTGGCCGGAGCAGGTGTCGCCGCGGCAGGGGCTGGCGCCTTGGCAACAGGTGCAGGTGCGGCAACCGGTTTGGTCGCGGCCGGCGTGGCCACCGCCGTGGTCGCGGCCACTTCGGTGAACTTGCCCTTGCCATGCAGCTCGTCGAGCAGCGATTCGAATTCCTGATCGGTGATCAGATCGCCGCTTGCAGCACCGGTTTTCTCTGCCGCCTGGGCCGCAGCCGGGGTGGTATCGAGCGCCTCGACCTTGAACGAACCCTTGCCATGCAACTGGTCGAGCAAGGCTTCGAATTCGTCGTCGGTAATATCGGTACTTTTTTCAGCCCCACCACTGGCCGCCGCCGGTGCTGCCGGCGGAGTCGGCGGAGTCGGCGCCGCTACGGCATCTGGCGCGAACTGGCCCTTGCCGTGCAGCTGGTCGAGCAAAGATTCGAACTCGGCGTCAGTGATTTCATCGCCACCGGCCTCACCTTGTACCGCGGCCACGGCTTTGGGCGCCTCGGCTTCGGCCTTGACGCTGTTCAGGGAGTCGAGCAGCATTTCGAATTCATTGTCGGTGATGTCGCCGGAATCGCTTTCAGCGACCGGTTCCGGCTCCGCCACTTCGGCCACTGGCGCGGCCACTTCTTCGGCACCCGCCGGTTCCGCCAGGCGCGCCAAGGCCGCCAGCAGCTCCGGGGTGGCCGCAGTGATCGGGCCACGTTCACGGACTTCGCTGAACATGCCGTTCACCGCATCCAGCGCTTCCAGGACCACGTCCATCAGTTCCGAGTCGACGCGTCTCTCACCCTTGCGCAGGATGTCGAACACGTTCTCGGCGATGTGACAGCACTCCACCAGCTCGTTGAGCTGGAGGAAGCCGGCGCCCCCTTTTACAGTGTGAAAACCGCGAAAGATTGCATTGAGCAGATCCGCATCATCAGGTCGGCTTTCCAGCTCGACCAGTTGTTCGGACAGTTGCTCCAGAATCTCGCCGGCCTCAACCAGAAAATCCTGAAGGATCTCTTCATCGGCGCCGAAGCTCATGTGTTTGGGTGCTCCTAGAATCCAAGACTGGAAAGCAAATCGTCGACATCGTCCTGACCGGACATAACGTCTTCACGTTTATCGGCATGAATCTGCGGACCTACACCCTTGGCCAACTCTTTTTGCGGATCTTTTTCGGCAAGGATGGCATCGCGGTCATGCTCGATACCGGCAAAGCGGTCGACCTGACTGGCCATCAGCACCAGTTTGAGCAGGTTGCTTTCCACTTCGGTGACCATCTGGGTCACGCGCTTGATCACCTGGCCGGTAAGGTCCTGGTAATCCTGGGCCAGCAGAATATCGTTCAGCTCGCTCGACACCGAGCGGGTTTCCTGCTCACTGCGGGACAGGAACGTCTCGACCCGTCGCGCCAGCTCGCGAAACTCCTGGGCACCGACTTCGCGCCGCATGAAGCGGCTCCAGTCAGCGCCCAGGGCCTTGGCCTCGACGTTGAGGCCAGTGACCCTCGGGGTCGCACTCTCCACCAGGTCCATGGTGCGATTGGCCGCTGCCTCGGTCAGCCTGACCACATAGGACAGGCGCTCGGTGGCGTCGGTGATCTGCGACACTTCCTCGGCCTGCGGCATATGCGGGTCGATCTGGAAGTTGACAATGGCGCTGTGCAATTCGCGAGTGAGCTTGCCGACTTCCAGGTACAGGCCACGGTCACGGGTCTGATTCAGCTCATGGATCATTTGCACCGCGTCGCCAAACCGGCCTTTTTCAAGGCTGTCGACCAGTTCGCGGGCATGTTTTTTCAGGGTTAGTTCAAAATCACCCAGTGAAGATTCGTTGTGCTCCATAGCGCCCCCGTGGTGGACTTCATCAACCGATGCGTTCGAAGATTTTCTCGATCTTCTCTTTCAACGCCTGGGCCGTGAATGGTTTGACCACATAGCCGTTTACACCGGCCTGGGCAGCTTCGATGATCTGCTCGCGCTTGGCTTCAGCGGTCACCATCAGCACCGGCAGGTGCTTGAGCTTTTCATCGGCGCGCACGTGGCGCAGCAGATCGATACCGGTCATGCCGGGCATGTTCCAGTCGGTGACCAGAAAGTCGATGCTACCGCTGTTGAGGACGGGAATCGCGGTAGTACCGTCGTCCGCCTCAACCGTGTTGGTGAACCCGAGGTCACGCAACAGGTTCTTGATGATCCGCCGCATCGTTGAAAAATCATCAACGATGAGGATTTTCATGTTCTTGTCCAATTCGACCTCCAAGCAGTCTTAAACGCGTACAGCACCTGGACGCGCTGTTCAATCAATTCGGCACAGCACTCAACGACTGCATGGAAACTCCATCCGGCCGAGTCACCCACAAGGCGTCAAACGCCCTGCCGGTCTCGTTCGCAGTGTTCCCACACTGCCTTCAGCGCGCTCGCCACTCCCCCAAACGCCCCCGCAAGCGGGCCGCGCACTGGCTGTGTAACTGGCTGACTCGCGACTCGCTGACCCCCAGCACCTCGCCAATTTCCTTGAGGTTCAGCTCCTCGTCGTAGTACAGCGCCAAGACCAGTCGCTCACGCTCCGGCAAATTGGCAATCGCATCCGCCAGCGCAGCCTGGAAGCGTTCATCCTCCAGGTCGCGCGACGGCTCGAGATGAGCACTTGCGCCGTCCTCGTGCAGCCCTTCATGATCGCCGTCCTGCAACAGGTCGTCGAAACTGAACAGGCGGCTGCCCAAGGTATCGTTCAAAATCCCGTAATAATCGTCGAGACTCAATTGGAGTTCGGCTGCAACCTCGTGATCTTTAGCGTCACGACCGGTTTTTGCTTCAATTGCGCGAATTGCGTCACTGACCATGCGGGTATTGCGGTGTACCGAACGCGGTGCCCAGTCGCCCTTGCGCACTTCATCGAGCATCGCACCGCGAATACGAATGCCGGCATAGGTCTCGAAACTGGCACCCTTGCTTGCGTCGTACTTGGTCGAGACTTCCAGCAGCCCGATCATGCCGGCCTGGATCAGATCCTCGACCTGGACGCTGGCCGGCAACCGCGCCAGCAGGTGATAGGCGATACGTTTGACCAAGGGTGCGTAACGTTCAATCAACTCATATTGGCTGTCACGCGACGACTTGGAATACATGCGATAGCCACTGGCAGTCATAGCACCGGTCCCGCACTCGTTTGATGCACCAGACGCTCGACGAAAAACTCCAAGTGCCCCCGCGGGTTGGCGGGCAACGGCCAGGTGTCGACCTTCTGAGCGATAGCCTTGAACGCCAAGGCACATTTCGAACGAGGGAATGCCTCATAGACCGCACGCTGCTTCTGCACGGCCTTGCGCACACACTCGTCATAAGGAACGGCGCCGACGTATTGTAGGGCCACATCGAGGAAACGATCCGTGACCTTGGTCAACTTGGCGAACAGGTTGCGGCCTTCCTGCGGGCTCTGGGCCATGTTGGCCAGCACGCGGAAGCGGTTCATGCCGTAGTCGCGGTTGAGCAACTTGATCAAGGCGTAGGCGTCGGTAATCGAAGTCGGCTCGTCGCAGACCACCAGCAACACTTCCTGGGCCGCGCGGACGAAGCTGACCACCGACTCACCGATACCCGCGGCGGTGTCGATCACCAGCACGTCGAGGTTGTCGCCGATATCGCTGAATGCCTGGATCAGGCCGGCATGCTGCGCCGGGCTCAGGTGCACCATGCTCTGGGTCCCCGAGGCCGCCGGCACGATGCGAATCCCGCCCGGGCCTTGCAACAGCACATCGCGCAGCTCACAGCGGCCTTCGACCACATCGGCCAGGGTGCGTTTAGGCGTCAGGCCGAGCAGGACGTCGACATTCGCCAGCCCCAGATCCGCATCCAGCAGCATGACGCGCCGGCCAAGCTCAGCCAGGGCCAGGGATAAATTCACTGACACGTTGGTCTTCCCGACGCCACCTTTGCCGCCGGTCACCGCGATCACCTGTACGGGATGCATGCTGCCCATGTTCTCTTCTTACCTTGTCTTGCTTAGACGGAAGGCCACATAAGTGGCTGCGCGTTCACTTGTCGGAACAATGCGTGGCAGACCATCGATGTAGGTAATTTGCAACGTCTGAATACTCATCTCAACCCACCCGTTTTGACGGGCTGTGGTAGATATCAGCGAACATATCGGCCATGGCTTCCTCGCTGGGTTCTTCCTGCATTTGCACACTGACCGCCCTGGACACCAGTTGATGCCGGCGCGGCAGGTGTAGATCATCCGGAATGCGTGGCCCATCGGTCAGGTAGGCCACTGGTAATTCGTGACTGATGGCCAGGCTCAGCACTTCGCCGAGGCTCGCCGTCTCATCAAGCTTAGTCAGGATGCAACCGGCCAGCCCGCAGCGCTTGTAGCTGTGGTAGGCGGCGGTCAGCACCTGTTTCTGGCTGGTAGTGGCCAGGACCAGATAATTCTTCGCCTTGATCCCGCGTCCGGCCAGGCTTTCCAGTTGCATGCGCAACGCCGGGTCGCTGGCCTGCAGGCCGGCGGTGTCGATCAACACCACGCGCTTGCGCAGCAGCGGGTCGAGGGCCTGGGCCAGGGACTGGCCCGGGTCGACATGGGTCACCGACACGTTGAGGATCCGCCCCAGGGTCTTGAGCTGCTCCTGGGCACCGATGCGGAAGCTGTCCATGCTCACCAGCGCGATGTTCTGCGCGCCGTACTTGAGCACGTAGCGCGCCGCCAGCTTGGCCAGGGTGGTGGTCTTGCCCATGCCGGCCGGGCCGACCATGGCGATCACGCCGCCCTCTTCCAGTGGCTCGATCTCGGGCGTGACAATCATCCGCGCCAGGTGCGCCAGCAGCATGCGCCAGGCCTGGCGAGGCTCGTCGATCCCGTTGACCAGTTCCAGCAGGTCCCGCGACAACGGCCCGGACAGACCGATACGCTGCAGGCGGCGCCAGAGGTTGGCCTGTTGCGGCTGACGGCCTTGCAACTGGTTCCAGGCCAGGGAGCCGAGCTGGACTTCCAGCAGCTCGCGCAGGCCGTTGAGTTCCGAACGCATCGAGTCGAACACCCGCTGGTCCACCGTCGGGGCGTGTGTGACAGGCGCTGGCGCCGGGCGCCGCGGCTCTTCGAAAGTCGGCTCGATCAGCGGCTCGGCGGCGGTCAGCGGCAGGCCGGCGAACAATTGGCGATTGGTCGTGGTGTCGGTATCGCCGTCGCTGCGCAGGCTCAGTTCGGCCTGGGCGGTGACGATACGCGACTGAGTCTTGCGCAGCTCGTCTTCGAGCTCCATGTTCGGCACCCGCGGCGACAGCGCCGAGAGCTTGTAGTCCAGGGCAGCCGTCAGCTCGACACCGCCCGCAATCCGGCGGTTGCCGATAATGGCCGCGTCAGAGCCCAGCTCATCACGAACGAGCTTCATGGCCTGACGCATATCGGCGGCGAAAAAACGCTTAACTTGCATAACCCACTACCTCAGCCGTTGGGCCCTACTGTCGCAACGATGGTCACTTGCTTGTTGTCCGGAATTTCCTGGTAGGCCAAGACATGCAGGCTTGGCACCGCCAGTCGTCCGAACCGCGAAAGCATCGCGCGAACCGGTCCAGCTACCAGCAGGATCACCGGCTGCCCTTGCATTTCCTGGCGCTGGGCGGCGTCGATCAACGAACGCTGGAGTTTCTCGGCCATGCTCGGTTCCAGAAGAACGCCTTCTTCCGAGCCTTGTCCGGCCTTCTGCAGACTATTGAGCAATATCTGTTCCAACCTTGGCTCCAAGGTGATCACAGGCAGCTCGGACTCAAGCCCCACAATGCTTTGGACGATTGCGCGGGACAATCCGACGCGAACCGCGGCAACCATAGCGGCAGTATCTTGACTCTTGGTGGCATTGTTTGCGATCGCTTCGGCAATACTGCGGATATCCCGGACCGGCACGTGTTCGGCGAGCAGGGCTTGCAGCACCTTGAGCAGATGCGACAGGGAAATGATCCCCGGCACCAGCTCTTCGGCCAGTTTCGGCGACCCCTTGGCCAGCAACTGCATGAGTTGCTGGACTTCCTCGTGGCCGATCAACTCGCTGGAGTGCTTGTAGAGAATCTGGTTGAGGTGTGTGGCCACCACGGTACTGGCGTCGACCACGGTGTACCCCAGGGACTGCGCCTGGGAGCGCTGGCTGACCTCGATCCAGACCGCTTCCAGGCCGAAGGCCGGGTCCTTGGCGGTAATCCCGTTGAGCGGACCGTAGACCTGCCCCGGGTTGATTGCCAGTTCGCGATCCGGGTAAATCTCGGCCTCGGCCAGGGTCACGCCCATCAGGGTCAGGCGGTAGGCACTGGGTGCCAGGTCGAGGTTGTCACGAATATGCACAGTGGGCATCAGGAAGCCCAGGTCCTGGGAGAGCTTCTTGCGCACCCCCTTGATCCGTGCCAGCAACTGCCCGCCCTGGTTGCGGTCCACCAGTGGAATCAGGCGATAACCGACTTCCAGGCCGATCATGTCGATAGGACTCACATCATCCCAGCCCAGCTCCTTGGTTTCCTGGGTCCGCGCTGGCGAAGGCAGCAGCTCCTGCTGGCGCTGAACTTCAGCCAGGGCCTGGACCTTGGCGACGTTCTGTTTTTTCCAGACCATATAAGCGATGCCGCCGGCTACGGCCGCCAGGCTGATAAAGGAAAAGTGCGGCATGCCCGGCACCAGGCCCATCACCGCCATCAGGCCGGCGGCGACACCGAGGGCCTTGGGCGAGGCAAACATCTGCCGGCTGATCTGCTTGCCCATGTCTTCCGAGCCGGAAGCCCGGGTCACCATGATCGCCGCCGCTGTGGATAACAACAGTGATGGCAATTGCGCCACCAAACCGTCACCGATGGTCAGCAAGGCGTAGACCTTGCCGGCGTCGGCAAAACTCATATGGTGCTGGAAGATCCCGACCGCCATGCCACCGATCAGGTTGATGAACAGAATCAACAGGCCCGCGACGGCGTCACCGCGGACAAATTTGCTGGCACCGTCCATGGAGCCGTAGAACTCGGCTTCCTGGGCGACTTCCAGACGGCGCAGCTTGGCCTGTGGCTGATCGATCAGGCCGGCGTTGAGGTCGGCGTCGATCGCCATCTGCTTGCCGGGCATCGCATCGAGGGTGAAACGCGCGCTCACCTCGGAAATCCGTCCGGCACCCTTGGTGACCACGACAAAGTTGATGATCATCAAGATCGCGAAGACCACGATACCGACCACGTAGTTGCCGCCGATCACCACCTCACCGAAGGCCTGGATCACCTTACCGGCGGAGGCGTGGCCTTCCTGGCCGTGGAGCATGACCACCCGGGTCGACGCCACGTTCAGCGCCAGGCGCAGCAGCGTGGCAATCAGCAGGATGGTCGGGAATACCGCGAAATCCAGCGGTCGCAGGGCATAGACGCAGACCAGCAGGACGACAATCGACAGGGCGATGTTGAAGGTGAAGAACACGTCCAGCAGGAACGCCGGCACCGGCAACATCATCATCGCCAGCATGATCAACAGCAGCACCGGCACACCGAGGTTGCCGCGGCCGAGGCTGCTCAGGTTGCTGCGCGCCGAGTTGAGAAGTTGAGAGCGATCCACCGGTATTCCTCGTCACCTTGAAGCAAACTTTTGACGCCGGGAGCGCCATAGGCCTGCCACTGCAAGAAGCCTTCCAACTTTTGCAACTCAAGGTAACGAGCCGCCTCCAACCGGGCGTTTCACTGGGCGGTTCTGATGTCGTTCGCGGTCAATTTGCCAAAGTGCAGATCGCTCCCTTTCACGTACAAGACCCCGCGATTCAACCGGGTATCCTCGACCTTGACCTTGTCCTCATGGAAATACCCCAGAACAACTATCGCTATCGGGGCACGCGCAAGCAGGTCGTGTCCCATCATCAAATTGAGTGCCCACTGAAATTCGATGATGGGCAAATCAGCAATGACGATCTGGCGCTTGCGGTCGCTCCAGCGAAAGTCCTGCTGAACCGTGATAAAGACATCATCGCCGAAAAACTCGAAAACCGGCTTGCCATAACGCCTTGAAAACCCATTGGCGGACCAGTCACTCAGGTAGTCATTCGGATTGCTGAATACCCTGCAGAGCTGCTCGAACGAATGGATGCGCCCCGCATTGCCGGAAAAATAATTGTACGAATGGTGGTAGGCCAGCCCGGCCAACTCGGGACGGATGGCATTGATGGGAGAATCGAGGTAACCCGGAATATGTTTGCTGGCGACTGTTTTGAATCGCTCGAAATCCAGTGACAACTTGAAGGTGATCGAATAGCCGATCGCTCCGATCTCAGGCTTGTCTTCCAATCTGCCCGATACAAATGCCAGGCCCATCCCCTCCAGGCGCTCATATTGTTCGTTATTCATGATCGTTCGCTCCTCTGATGGTCATCCCTGAGAAGAATGAAACATCCATGGAGCCCATGAGACGCCAGGCAAACGAATGAGGTCTACTGTCAGAATTGACAGGTTTGTGCAGAAAACACTGCCGTTGGTCGCCCTCCTCCCCCGAGAACGGCCGACGTGGATATCGCAAAAAACACGCCAGCAAGTACGCCAATAGCGCTGGCGCTCACCTCAAGAATCGCGGCGCAGGTCCGGCGGAATCGGCAGGTCGCCCTTGAGCGGATCGGGGCGTTTGCCCTTGCCGGCACGGTACTGGCGGATCTGGAAGACGTACGCCAGCACTTGTGCCACCGCGAGGTAGAGGCCCGCCGGAATTTCCTGATCCAACTCGGTGGAGTAGTAGATCGAACGCGCCAGGGCCGGCGATTCGAGCAGCAGGATGTCGTGTTCGACGGCGATCTCGCGGATCTTCAGGGCCAGGAAGTCGCTGCCCTTGGCCAGCAGCACCGGCGCCCCACCCTTCTCCGCATCGTATTTGAGCGCCACGGCATAGTGGGTCGGGTTGGTGATCACCACATCCGCCTCGGGAATCGCCGCCATCATCCGCCGCTGGGACATTTCGCGCTGCAACTGGCGAATCCGCTGCTTGACCTCTGGCCGACCCTCCTGGTCCTTGTGCTCGTCACGTATTTCCTGCTTGGTCATCAGCAAGCGCTGGTGGGCGGTATAGAGCTGCACCGGGACATCCACCGCGGCAATGATCAACAGCCCCAGAGACATCCACAAGGTACTCCAACCCACCAGTTGCAGGCTGTGGATGACCGCCGACTCCAGCGGTTCATGGGCGATCCGGACCAGGTCATCGATATCCGAGGACAGCACCGACAGCCCGACGAACAGAATGATGGTGAACTTGCCAACAGCCTTGAGCAGCTCCATCACCGACTTGGCCGAAAACATCCGCTTGATCCCCGGGAAGGGGTTCATCCGACTGAACTTCGGCGCCATGGTGCCGGGCGAGAACAGCCACCCCCCGAGGGCGATCGGCCCGATCAGGGCGGCGGCCAGGGCAGTCAGCAGGATCGGCTGCACGGCCCAGATAGCCATTTCCCCGGAACGCAGGAGAAAAATCCCCATGTAGCGCTGGTCGAGCACCACTTCCCGGCTCAGGGTGAAGTTCATGCGCATCAACTCGGCCAGATCCTGGGCCAGGGCACCGCCGAACACCAGCAACGCGCCGGCACCGGCCATCATCACGGCAAAGGTGTTGAGCTCCTTGGAACGGGCAACCTCACCCTTCTCCCGGGCATCTCTTTTCTTTTTGTCCGTGGGGTCTTCTGTCTTGTCCTGGCCACTCTCGCTCTCTGCCATGGTTCAGTGCACCCGTGCCAGTCCACGTAAAAACTGCAGAGCCTCGAAAGCCAGCGGTTGATACTGGTTGAGAATGTCGCCCAGGCTGACCCAGAGAATGATCATCCCCAGCACCAGGATCAGCGGAAAACCAATGGAGAAGATGTTCAACTGCGGCGCGGCGCGGGTCATGATACCGAACGCGATGTTCACCACCAGCAACGCGGTGATCGCCGGCAGCACCAGCACCAACGCCGCCCCGAGCACCCAGCCGAGCTTGCCGGAGATTTCCCATAAGTCCGTGGTCGACAGCCCGCTGCCCACCGGAAAGGTGGTGAAACTCTCGGTCAGCACTTCGATGACCACCAAGTGGCCATTCATTGCCAGGAACATCAGCGTCACCAGCATGGTGAAGAACTGCCCGATCACCGCCGCCGAGACGCCGTTGACCGGGTCGACCATGGACGCGAAGCCCATGCCCATCTGGATCGCGATGATCTGCCCGGCCACCACGAAGGCCTGGAAAAACAATTGCAGGGAAAAACCGAGCAAGGCACCAAAGATGATCTGCTCGGCGATCAGCAGCAACCCGCTCAGGTCCAGCGGATGCACCTCGGGCATCGGCGGCAGGCCGGGGGCGATGACCACCGTGATTGCCAGGATGAAATACATGCGGATCCGGCGCGGCAACAGGGTGGTCCCGAAGACCGGCATGGTCATGATCACCGCACCGACCCGGAACGCCGGCAGCATGAAGCTCGCGACCCAGCTGCTGATCTGCGTATCGGTCAGCGCGAGCAGCGACATATCAGCCGATGACCTGCGGAATGCTGCCGTACAGCGACAGGATGTACTCCATGAACTTCTGCACCAGCCAAGGCCCGGCGACGATCAGGGTCACCAGCATCACCAGCATGCGCGGCAGGAAGCTCAGGGTCTGTTCGTTGATCTGGGTGGCGGCCTGGAATATCGCCACAATCAAACCCACCACCAGGCTCGGGATGACCAGGATGGCGACCATCAGGGTGGTCAGCCAGAGGGCATCACGGAATATGTCGACTGCGACTTCAGGAGTCATTGCACATCACTCGCTCTAGACCCCGCCAAAACTGCTGGCCAGGGTACCGATGATCAACGCCCAGCCATCCACCAGCACAAACAACATGATCTTGAACGGCAGGGAAATGATCAGTGGCGACAGCATCATCATACCCATGGCCATCAGCACACTGGCCACCACCAGGTCGATGATCAGGAAGGGAATGAAGATCATGAAGCCGATCTGGAATGCGGTCTTCAACTCCGAGGTGATGAAGGCCGGCACGATAATGGTCAACGGTGCCTGGTCGGGCGTGGCGATGTCGGTGCGCTTGGACAGGCGCATGAACAGCTCCAGGTCGCTGCTGCGGGTCTGTGCCAGCATGAAGTCCTTGATCGGCCCTTCAGCCTTGAGCACCGCATCCTGGGCCGTCATCTTGTCGGCCAGGTAGGGCTGCAAGGCATCATGGTTCACCTTGTCATAGACCGGCGCCATGATGAACATGGTCAGGAACAGTGCCATGCCGGTGAGGATCTGGTTCGACGGCGTCGACTGCAGGCCCAGGGCCTGGCGCAGGATCGAGAAGACAATGATGATCCGGGTAAAACTGGTCATCAGCATGAGGAACGCCGGGATAAAGCTCAGCGCCGTCATGATCAGCAGGATTTGCAGGTTGACCGAATATTCCTGCTGGCCGTTGGCCCCGGTACCGAGGGTGATCGCCGGGATCGACAATGGATCGGCGGCCAGCGCCAAAGGCGCCGCCAGCAGCAAGGCCAACGTCAAGACAAACCGCAAAGCACCCATCACTTCTTATCCTTACCCAGCAATTCCATCAAGCGCTGAGCGAATTCAGGCGTCGCCTGCTCGCCGCTCGGCACCTGGACCGGTTCCTTGAGCACATGCAACGGGGTAATGGTGCCCGGCGTCAGCCCGAGCAGGATCTGCTCGTTGCCGACCTGCACCAGCACCAGGCGGTCACGCGGCCCGAGGGCCCGCGAGCCGATCAGCTCGATGACCTGCCGCCCCTTCGCCCCCGGCCCGACCTGTTGCACACGGCGCAGCAGCCAGGCGAGGACAAAGATGATCCCCAGCACCAGCAGCAAGCCAAGCACCAGTTGCGTCAACTGCCCGGCCATGCTGCCCGGCGTGCTCGGCGTGGCCGCAGCCGCCGTGACCAGCGGTTCCGCCGCCCAGGCACTGAGCGGCGACAGCAGCAGAATGCCGAGAAGCCTGTTCATTCAGCGCAACTTCTTGATGCGTTCGCTCGGGCTGATCACGTCGGTCAGACGGATACCGAACTTTTCGTTGACCACCACCACTTCACCGTGGGCGATCAGCGTGCCATTGACCAGTACGTCCAACGGCTCACCGGCCAGGCGATCGAGCTCGATCACCGACCCCTGGTTCAATTGCAGCAGGTTGCGGATGTTGATATCGGTGCTGCCGACTTCCATGGAAATCGACACCGGGATATCGAGGATCACTTCCAGGTTCGGACCGTCCAGGGTCACCGGATCGTTGTTCTTCGGCACACTGCCGAACTCTTCCATGGGCAGGCGGCTGCCGCCCGACGAATTGCCGGAATCAGCGGCCAGCAAGGCATCGATATCGGACTGGCCGGCATCGCCGGTTTCTTCCAGCGCAGCCGCCCACTCGTCGGCCAGGGCCTGGTCGTCGGCGGAAGTCATATCGTTTTCATTAGCCATCAGTTGTCCTCGGCAAGCAGAAATTCAGTTAACACAGCACAGACCTGATCAGCGCCCTAGCGGCGCCCGATCGCCTCAATCACTTGCAGCGCCAGGTTACCCTTGTGGGAACCGAGCTTGACCTTGAACGACGGCACGCCATTGGCGCGCATCACCATCTCTTCCGGCAGCTCCACCGGAATCACGTCACCCGGTTGCATATGCAGGATGTCCCGCAGGCGCAACTGGCGACGGGCAACCGTGGCACTGAGCGGCACGGCCACATCGAGCACGTCTTCGCGCAGGGCCTTGACCCAGCGTTCGTCCTGGTCGTCCAGGTCCGACTGGAAACCGGCGTCGAGCATTTCCCGCACCGGCTCGATCATCGAGTACGGCATGGTCACGTGCAGGTCGCCGCCACCGCCGTCGAGTTCAATATGGAAAGTCGACACCACCACCGCCTCGCTGGGCCCGACGATGTTGGCCATGGCCGGGTTCACTTCCGAGTTGATGTACTCGAAATTGACTTCCATGATCGCCTGCCAGGCCTCCTTGAGGTCGATGAACGCCTGCTCCAGCACCATGCGCACCACCCGCAGTTCAGTGGGGGTGAATTCACGGCCTTCGATCTTGGCGTGGCGACCGTCGCCGCCAAAAAAGTTGTCCACCAGCTTGAACACCAGCTTGGCGTCGAGAATGAACAGGGCGGTGCCGCGCAACGGCTTGATCTTCACCAGGTTGAGGCTGGTGGGAACATAGAGCGAGTGCACGTATTCGCCGAACTTCATCACCTGCACGCCGCCGACCGCCACGTCGGCGGAACGGCGCAGCATGTTGAACATGCTGATGCGGGTGTAGCGGGCGAAACGTTCGTTGATCATTTCCAGGGTCGGCATGCGTCCGCGGACAATGCGATCCTGGCTGGTCAGGTCGTAACTTTTGACACTGCCGGGCTCGGCAGCGGTTTCGGTCTGTACCAGACCGTCATCGACGCCATGCAAAAGGGCGTCGATCTCATCCTGGGACAGCAGATCCTGCACGGCCATGTCGTGATCCTACTGCAATACGTAGTTAGTGAAGAGCAGCTGTTCGACCACCACTTTGCCGACTTCCTTCTGCGCCACTTCCTGCACGCTGGCAGTGGCTTTCTGGCGCAGCAGTTCCTGGCCGACCGGGGTCGCGAGAGTTTCGTAGGTCTGGCCGGAGAACAGCATCACCAGGTTGTTGCGGATCACCGGCATGTGCACCTTGAGGGCATCCAGGTCGGCCTGGTTACGCGCCAGCAAGGTGATGCTCACCTGCATGTAGCGCTGGCGGCCGCTGGCGTCCTTGAAGTTGGTGACAAAGGCCGGGGCCATGGGCTCGAAGATCGCCGGCTGCTTGCCGCTGGGGGCGGCTTCGGCCACTGCCGGCGCCGGTTTGCTCTGGGCACTGTGCATGAAATACCAGGTCGCGCCCACCGACAGGCCGATAGCCAGCAGCACGCCCAGCACAATGACGATGATCAGCTTGAGTTTGCTTTTACTGCCGGGTTCTTTTACCGCTGCTTCGCTCTTCGCCATGCCAATAATCCGTCACTATTCGATTTTTCATAGTCGCACGGCAAGGCTGGAGCAAGTGTTATGCCAGATTGGGCATAAGGGAAATACAGTCTTCGAAATACAGCGGAACCTGTAGGAGCAGGGCTTATCGAAACGCCGCACCGCCGCGAAGAGGCCCTTGAGACCGCCAAAGGCTTCGCTGGCAAGCCATGCTCCTACAGTACCGTGCGCACCCGGAAAATGGATGCACACCGAAAGCGCCAGGATCAGGCGTAATAGTCGACCGCGCTGGAACCCACCACCACGCTGGTGCTGGCGGCAGCCGCTTCGCTGACCGCGGCAACCGACAGGTCATCCTGGCTGTCGCCACTGAGACTACCGCCACTGCCGCTACCCTTGTGGGCCTGCTGCTGTTGCTGCTGCGCGCCCTGGCCCTGGCCGGCCCAACCACGGGCCTGGTCGGAAACCGTGACGTCAGCCTGACCCAGGCCCTGCTGTTGCAGCATGTCCCGCAGGCGCGGCATGTTGCCTTCGAGGGCATCGCGCACCCCGGCGTGAGCGCTGATGAAGCTGATCTGCGTCGGCTGGTCGGCGGACATGTTCACCTTGATATCCAGGCGCCCCAGTTCGGCGGGCTGCAACTGGATCTCCGCCGACTTGAGGTTGGCGCTGGAGAGGTACATGACCCGATTGACCACTTCTTCGCTCCAACCGCTCTGGTGCATCGCCAACGGCTGGTTGGCCGGCAATGCATTCGCGGTCTTGGGCGTGGCCGCCTGGGTCAGTGCCGCCAGGCGATTGGCGAAGTCGTCGACCCGGGTATCGCTGGAGGCACTCTTGATATCCTTGAGACCGTCATCGATCAGGGTCTTGAAGGATTTGTCGCCGCCCTGGTCGCTGCTGCCCGGATCGGTTTTCTGATCCAGCATGGTGACGACGTTATTGGCCTGGTTCTGCGCCAGCGTCGAATCGGTGGCGTCGGTGTTGGTGCTGGTGTTGTCGGTGGATTTCGCCGAAGTCTGGCTGCCACTCGATACGTGACCGCCCTGCTCCATGGCCAGGCGTACCGCCGGCAGGTTGTCCAGCGGGTCGGCCGCCGGATCGAAATCATAGTCAGCGGCAGGGGCTGTCGTGGCAGCCGGCTTGGCCGCGGCGCTGACCGCGGCCGCCACCGGCGCCTGGACCAGGGCCGGGTCGACCGGCGCTGCCGGAGCCGGGGTCGCCGGGGCGGCCGCCTGGAGCAGGGCCGGATCAACGGTCGGGTCCGGCGTCGCTACCGCGACCGGCGTATCGGTCGTCGTGGTGGTGTCATCGCTGGAAGCGGTCTTGTCGTCGGACTTGGCAGTATCGGTCGAGGCCGTCGTGCCGTCGGCAGCGCTCTTGTCAGAGGCGCCCTTGTCATCGGCAGACGCCGTCTTGCCGTCCACCTTGGTGGTTTTGTCGGCAGGCAAGGATTTGCCGCTACCGGCAACCGATGACTGCGCGGAGGCATTCTGGTTGTCGGCCTTGCTGGCCGGTACGTCCGACTTGGCTGGTGCCACGGGGGGCTTGTCCGCCATCGACTTGGCCGGATTGAAGGCGACCTTGACCGGATTGCTCTGGGTGCTCTGGTAGACCTGCGCGAAGCTGAAAGCATTGTCCTTGGGCGGTGCGACAACGGTCGGCGCAGGAATGACAGGGTCCGCCTGCGGCTTGACGGCAGCATTGGCCTGGAGGAGCGAATTAGGGACGAGTGACATTGATACGGTCTCCGCTGCACAGGGGTCGTAAGTACAGTGCAGGAAGCAACAGCAAGGTTCGGGCCATCTTCGCCCGACTGACTCGGATGCGCCCCTTCCGGGGGCTAGGGCCGGACCGGAAAGCGCTCGCGCTCGCTTTCGTAAAAACGCCGCACCACTTCATATTCACGGTCAATCTGGTTGATCAGTTCTTCGACACCGACCCGCGGCGATTGCGCGGCCAACTGCTCCAGTTGCCGGCAAAGTTCGGCCAGGCGCAATGCACCCATGTTGCTGCTGCTGCCCTTGAAACTGTGGGCCGCCGCTCCGAGATCCACAGCATTGCTCGCCTGATGCAATTGCCCCAGGCGTTTGCTCGAATCCTCGAGAAAGGTATCCAGCAACAGCGGATACTCATCCTCCATGATCTCCTGCAATGCACTGAGTGCATCGCGGTCCAGATGCTCCATATCGTTGTTCACTTGATCGCTCCCTGCTCCACATCGGCGAATTATGCCTGAGCCTCCCACGAAAACTCCACGTGGGCACTGCGTCCACTGTCCGACCAGCAGGCATTGCGGCCGAGCTGACGCACCAGCCCCACACCGCGCCCCGACAGCCGATCAGCGCCCACGGGCCGCTCCATCACCCTGCTCACGTCGAAACCGCTGCCGCTGTCATCGACCTGTATGTTCAACCGACCGCCCTCGCCCTGCGGGATCACCTGCAGGCGTACACGGACAAAGCCTTCCTCCAACTCGAGCAGACGCCGATTGCGTTGTTCATAGTATTGCGCAAATCCCTGCACATCGCGCTTGAGGCTCGAATCCAGGCCGAGGACACCATGTTCCAGGGCGTTGGAGTAGAGTTCGGCGAGAACGCTGTAAAGCGCCCCGCTCTGGGTGCGCAGGCCATGCACCTCCATCAGCAGTTGCAGCATGTACGGCAACGGATTGAAACGCTTGAGGGTTGCCGCGCGAAATTCGAAACTCACCGACCAGTCCAGCGGGCAGGACTCGCCGCTGTCGGAATAGATCATGGCGCTCGACAGTTGCCGCGTCGGTGCCGGCAAGCTGACCTGGACCATGCTCACATCATCGCGGGCCTCGCCGCGAAAGCGATGCAAGGCGTCCTGGATATCCTCGAACAGGCGATCCGGCTCTCGATTGGCGGCAAAGACTGCCTGCAGACGCTCCACACCGAACAACTGCTCGTCGCTGTCGCAGGTATCGATCACCCCATCGGAGAGCAGGAATACCCGATCGCCCTGGGCCATGGGGTAGACATCGGTACGGTGGTCGAACGACTCGGCACCCAGCACCCCCAACGGCAGGTTCCGCGCCACCAACGGCTGGCGCTCTCCCGTGGCCACCCGATGCAGGTAGCCATCCGGCATGCCGCCATTCCACACCTCCACCACC
>Ga0209888_1000374_pt1 | contig 23740 bp, 22 predicted proteins | sample OrgsoiDNA_201059_FD_185807 | JGI IMG/M metagenome (GOLD analysis project Ga0209888, IMG submission 185807) | Permafrost soil microbial communities from the Arctic, to analyse light accelerated degradation of dissolved organic matter (DOM) -... | ecosystem: Environmental > Terrestrial > Soil >...
TTGCAATTCCTTCATCGTACAGATTTTCATTAAGGAACCGCAACTGCGCTATATCATGCCGTTTAGGCGAGTACTCATCCATATCATCCCCTCCGTAATGGCTTATTCGGTGTTGATAACACTCAGTGAGTAAACAACAACACTTGGTGGTTTACGGATAACTGCATACAGCGAGATACATTGAACGACAAACTAAAACATCTGTTGCTACTCAACAACAATTAACACAGTTAACAATGTTACGTTGAAAAGAGGCTTTATTAAGATGACAACATATTAAATATAATTCATTTTACTAAATCTGCGCAAACCTATTACTCAAACTTACAATTCATCCGCCATGGCGGAGCGCTCTGTATCAATAATATCAAATTCTAACGCATGCGTTTTGACTACAAATGAGACTTTCTCAGTCGTGTATTCCTCAGCATTAATGTCAAGGCAACCGTTAAAAATAGTCCATTTAAACTTATAACCCATTGAATATGCGTCTCTGCCCATCTTAGTGATAGACGTCACCCTCAATGAACCAAGCGTATATTGTGCATTTTCGGAGTAATAACTCAAATCGCCAACCAAAAGCGCTTCGATAACCGAAATCTGCTTTTCAATAACATCCTGTAAATACGATAGGGAAGTTTCTTGTCCATCGTTTTCATAAGGGATTAATTTCTTCATGCTTCTCCCCCTGTGAAATGGCCCTAATCATATTATTGCATATTTTTGCTGGGAATGTGTCCGACACCAGGATTTTTTTGCGCTATATCGCTTTTTTATCTTCATGATTTATAGGTTTTTTGTGGGCAGTTCATATTTGATTACCTTTTAATGACATTAAGGTTACCTATGAGGTGTTTTGCTGCATGTGGGGGTGTTTGAATGTTGTTGCAGCTTCGCGACATGAAAGATTACAAGTTTGGATCTTGTAATCGCATTATGTTTGTGATGTTATATTATAACATAAAGAGGTTTTCAATGCACAAGACGTTATTTACTCTCTCTGCTCTTGCCCGCTGTGGCGCTGCCATCATTCTTTTGGCGGTACTCTGGTGTGGCATTTATTGGGCTATTTCGTTGCCATGATTTCAGTTAAACAACTTTCAGTCGGGTATGACCGGCGCGCTGTGGCGAAACCGTTGGATGGGTGTTTTACCTCGGGTTCTCTCACTGCGATTATCGGTGCAAATGGTGCCGGTAAGTCCACATTATTGAAAACACTCGCCGGTTTGCAGGTTGCTGTCGACGGTAAGATCTTCTTTGAGGCAGCAGGCTGTGCAAGGAAAGTGCCGCGTATGGCCTATTTACCCCAGCAAGCTGAACTGGACCGGGCATTTCCCATCAGCGTTTTTGATCTGGTTGCGATGGGGTGCTGGCCTCAAAGCGGGCTATTTGGCGGTATCAGCCGTCGCTCAGCAGAACAAGTGGCGGATGCACTCGATACGGTAGGCATGAGTGCTATGGCGCATTCGCCCGTGGGTGATCTCTCTGGCGGGCAGCTGCAGCGCACCTTATTTGCGCGTCTGCTCATCCAGCAAGCTCCTCTGATTATGCTGGACGAGCCTTTTACAGGTATTGACAGCCAAACTATTGAGTTGTTGCTCAGAGTGATTGCCCAATGGCACCGCGAGGGAAAAACGGTGATTGCGGTTCTGCATGATATTTCCATGGTAGCCCGTCATTTTCCGCAGGTTTTATATCTCAGCGCTGAAAGGAATATCTGGGGCACGACTGACGACGTACTCAGTCATTTCCCCAACCGGACGCATGCCTGCATTTCCACCGAGACTTTTAGCCTTGCTTCCGGGGTCACTGCATCATGATGCTTTTCCATTTACTTGCCGATCCCTTTATTGAATTCGGCTTTATGCGTCGTGCGCTCATTGCCTGTCTGGCTCTTTCTATCAGTGCCACACCCTTGGGCGTTTTTTTGTTACTGCGGCGCATGAGCCTGGTGGGGGACGCTCTTTCACACGCGGTCTTACCGGGTGCGGCCATTGGATATTTGATTTCAGGTATGTCATTGGTCGCGATGGGTATAGGCGGATTTATTGCTGGCCTGGCGGTAGCTATGCTTTCCGGGCTGGTGAGCCGCCGGACGCAATTGAAAGAAGATGCCAGTTTCGCGGGTTTCTATCTGGGCTCTTTGGCTCTTGGGGTGACCCTGGTGTCATTACGAGGGTCGAGCGTAGATTTATTGCACGTACTTTTCGGTTCAATTCTTGCGATCGACTCTTCTGCCATCATCATGGTCGGCATTATTTCCACTGTTTCACTGCTGGTGTTAGCCGCTATTTATCGTGCACTGGTCATTGAATCCTTTGACTCACTCTTCCTGCGGGTCAGCGCCGGCAAATGGTTGGCAGCCATTCATGGAATTTTCCTCGCACTGGTAGTTGTCAATCTGGTTGCTGGTTTCCAGATATTGGGCACGCTGATGTCTGTGGGGCTGATGATGTTGCCCGCGGCGAGTGCCCGTTTTTGGGCACGTGATCTACCGCATACTCTTTTAAGTGCGATGGTGATTGGTGTTATCAGCAGTGTGGTTGGCCTGGTGTGGTCTTACTATGCGTCGTTACCTGCCGGCCCGGCGATTGTTCTCAGTGCCAGTGTTATTTTCTTTATCTCAGTATTATTTGGAACGCGGGGCGGTATGTTGACCGCATCGCGTCGTTAAGCACTACCACAAGAAAGGAGAAATGATGAAACGTTTACCTGTTGCTCTGGCAGTAGCTGCCCTGCTGTCGAGCCCGCTGGCAATGGCGAAAACCGTCAATGCCGTGGCCAGCTTTTCAATTCTGGGGGACATCGTGCACGAAGTGGGCGGTGAGCACGTAAAAGTTACCAGCCTGGTCGGCCCGAATGGCGACCCGCACAGCTTTGAACCTGCGCCAAAAGACAGTAAAGCGATCAATGCTTCTGACGTTGTTTTTGTCAGTGGCTTGGGCCTGGAAGGGTGGATCGATCGTCTGGTATCGGCCTCCGGTTATAAAGGCAAAGTCGTTACTGCGTCAGATGGCGTGGACTCGCGCCAGATGGTGGATGACGGCAAGGAAATCACCGATCCGCATGCGTGGAACAGCATGGCAAATGGAGTTATTTATGCGACTAACGTGATGAATGCTTTGATTGCTGCCGATCCTGAAGATGCCGATTATTTCCGTAAACGGGGGGGCGCTTACATCGAACAACTCAAAAAACTGGACGAATGGGCTAAATCAGAGTTTGCCGGTATCCCTCAGGTAAAACGCAAAGTGCTGACCAGCCACGATGCTTTCGGCTATTTCGGCCGTGAATATCATGTCACCTTTATGGCACCGGTAGGCTTCTCGACCGAGTCGGAAGCCAGTGCCAGCGGTGTAGCATCATTAATCAAACAGATCAAAGAAGAGCAGGTGAACACCTACTTTATTGAGAATCAGACCGATCCGCGCTTGGTGAAACAAATTGCTGCTGCGACGGGCGCGCAGGCAGGCGGTGAACTCTATCCGGAAGCTTTGTCTGGTCCGCAGGGACCTGCCACTACTTACGAGAAGGCGTTCAGGCATAACGTGGAGTCCATCGTAGCCAGCATGAAGTAAGCACGCTCCCCTTTCCGTCATTAGTGCGGAAAGGGTTTCATCATTTCTCTCACAAACAAAAGCCCCGTCGGGCAAGCGATGGGGCTTTTTTATTATCAGATAACCAGAAGACAGTCCCGCCAGTCAGCGTTTTTTCTTCTTACCCTGTACGGCCTTGAAGCGCGGATTGGTTTTACAAATGACATAAACACGGCCTTTGCGGCGCACAACGCGGCAATCCGGATGACGGTTTTTCGCCGAGCGTAACGAACTTAACACCTGCATAAATCATCCCTCAGTACATCTTACTTTTTACCCAGGAAGCTGCCAAAACGCTGGTTGAAGCGCGCGGTACTGCCCTCTTTTGAGTACTCTTTCTGCTTGCCGGTGTAATACGGATGGGAGGCAGAAGAGACTTCGATAGTGATGTACGGGAAGGTATCGCCTTCCAGTTCAATGGTTCGATCGGTCTTGATAGTCGAACCGACTTTAAAATATTCATCGGCGCTGGTGTCGTGAAATACCACGGTGCGATAAGCAGGATGGATACCGGTTTTCATATAAGCCTCAATTGTTATGTTATACTATAACAATAGTATGCGCCGGTTCGTTTTGCAGTTCAAGCTTCTTCACGCAAAAAAAAGGCCGCTTGCGCGGCCTTCTTGATGATCACTCTTTATCCGTTATGGATTGTGATGGTCTGGCGTATGCGTATGTTCGATATCCACGTTCTTCTTACCGAAGCGGCGACGAACCACCACAAAGAAGACCGGAACAAAGAAGATAGCCAGCAGCGTTGCAGTAACCATCCCGCCCATTACGCCCGTACCTACGGCGTTCTGTGCGCCGGAGCCGGCACCACTACTGATAACCAGCGGCATAACACCGAGGATGAAGGCCAGTGATGTCATCAGAATCGGGCGTAAACGCATACGGACGGCTTCAAGTGTCGCCTCAATCAGACCTTTACCTTCTTTGTCCATCAGGTCTTTGGCGAACTCTACAATCAATATGGCGTTCTTCGCTGACAATCCGATGGTGGTCAACAGGCCCACCTGGAAGTAAACGTCGTTACTCAGGCCGCGCAGGGTGGCTGCAATCAATGCACCGACCACACCCAGTGGAACAACCAGCATGACCGAGAACGGTATTGACCAGCTCTCATACAGGGCGGCCAAACACAGGAAGACCACGATCAATGAAATGGCATACAGGGCTGGGGCCTGGTTACCCGACAAGCGTTCCTGGTAAGAGAGACCTGTCCAGTCGTAGCCGATACCGCTAGGCAGTTTCGACGCCAGAGATTCCATCAGAGCCATCGCATCACCACTACTTTTACCGGGTGCTGGTTGGCCGAGGATTTCCATTGATGGCAACCCGTTATAACGCTCCAGACGTGGTGAGCCGTATTCCCACTTCGAACTTGAGAAGGCAGAGAACGGAACCATCTGACCACTGCTGTTGCGGACATAGAGGTTATCAATGTCTTTTGGCAGCATACGGTATTGGCTTTCAGCCTGAACGTACACTTTCTTCACGCGACCACGGTCGATGAAGTCATTGACGTAGCTACCACCAATCGATGCACCCAGCGTGGTGTTGATATCAGAAATCGATACCCCCAGCGCCGAGGCTTTTTCCTGGTCAATTTCAATTTTAAACTGCGGTGTATCTTCCAGACCGTTTGGACGTACCTGAGACAGTAAATCAGGATGCTGGGCAATCATGCCGAGCAGCTGGTTACGTGCCTGAGTCAGTTTGTCATGCCCAAGGTTAGCCTGGTCAATCAGTTCAAAGTCAAAGCCGCTCGCCGTACCCAATTCCACAATCGCTGGCAAGTTGAACGGGAACACCAGACCGTCTTGGATGGTGCTGAATGCACGCATCGCTCGGGCAGCAATCGCCGGAACTTTGTTTTCAGCACCAGGTCGATCGCCCCAATCTTTCAGACTGATAAACGCTAAACCGGTGTTCTGGCCACGCCCTGCGAAACCGAAGCCGTTAACCGTAAATACAGAATTAACGTTGGCTTTCTCTTTGGTCAGATAGTAGTGGCTGACTTCATCGAGCACTTTCTGCGTACGTTCCTGAGTCGCACCTGCTGGCAACTGTGCCATGGTCAGGAATACGCCCTGGTCTTCTTCTGGCAGGAAGGAGGTTGGCAGGCGGATAAACAGCAGCGCCATCCCTACCACGATCAGCAGATAAATCAGCAGGTAACGACCGGTGCTGCGCAGAATGTTACCTACGCTGTCTGTATAGTGGTGTGTGCTTTGGTCAAACTTCTTGTTAAACCAGCCGAAGAAACCTTTTTTCTCGCCGTGGTCACCCTTGGCAATAGGTTTCAGCATCGTGGCACACAACGCCGGGGTCAGGATCATCGCGACCAGTACTGACAACACCATCGCGGACACGATTGTAATGGAGAACTGACGGTAGATTACACCGGTAGAACCCCCGAAGAATGCCATCGGGATAAATACCGCTGACAGCACCATGGCAATACCCACCAGTGCGCCCTGGATCTGCTCCATTGACTTCTTGGTGGCTTCTTTTGGCGGCAGGCCCTCTTCGGCCATAACACGCTCAACGTTTTCGACCACCACGATGGCATCATCCACCAACAAGCCTATCGCGAGCACCATCCCGAACATCGTCAGGGTGTTTATCGAATAGCCAAATGCGGAGAGGATCGCAAAAGTACCCAGCAGAACCACCGGTACTGCAATCGTTGGGATCAACGTTGCGCGGAAGTTTTGCAGGAACAGGAACATAACCAGGAAGACCAGTACGATGGCCTCAAACAGGGTTTTCCCTACTTCTTTAATCGAGATCTTAACGAATGGTGTGGTGTCATACGGGTAAACAACTTCTAAGCCTGCCGGGAAGAAAGGTTGAAGCTTAGCCAGCGTTGCCTTGACCGATGCAGCTGTATCAAGGGCGTTTGCGCCGGTGGCCAGTTTAATCCCTAAACCTGAAGCCGGTTGTCCGTTATAGCGGGCTATAACGTCGTAGTTTTCCCCACCCAGTTCGATTTTCGCCACATCTTTAAGGCGAACCTGCGAACCATCGGTATTCACTTTCAAAATGATTTTACCAAACTCTTCCGTGGACTTCAGACGCGTCTGGGCCACGATAGAGGAGTTCAGTTGCTGTCCTGGAACCGGCGGAGTACCACCGAGCTGCCCTGCCGCAATCTGGTTGTTCTGAACTTTAATCGCATTGATCACATCAACCGGCGTGAGTTGGTAATTATTCAGTTTGTTTGGATCCATCCAGATACGCATAGCGTACTGGGCACCGAACAACTGAACGTCACCCACACCATTGGTACGGCTGATAGGGTCTTTGATGTTAGAACCTACGTAGTCGGCGATATCATCCTGATTCATTGAACCGTTGTTGGAAATAAAGCCAGCAACCATCAAGAAGCTGCTACTGGATTTCTCAACCGAAATACCCTGCTGCTGAACTTCCTGCGGCAGCAACGGCGTTGCTAATTGCAGTTTGTTCTGCACCTGTACCTGCGCGATATCCGCGTCGGTGCCGGAGGCAAAGGTAATGGTTATCTGAACGGTACCCGACGAGTCACTCGTCGAGGACATGTACATCATGTTATCGATGCCGTTCATGTTCTGTTCGATAACCTGAGTCACGGTATCCTGAACCGTTTGCGCATCCGCACCCGGATAGGTTGCGGTCAGCTGGATAGCCGGTGGCGCAACGGTTGGATACTGTGCGATTGGCAAACTAATGATTGCCAATCCACCCGCCAACATGATGATGATGGCGATAACCCAAGCGAATATCGGGCGATCTATAAAAAACTTAGCCATGAATTACCGGCTCCTATTAAGACTTCGGCGCTGTATCAGATGCAGGCTTTTTATCAGCGCCTGCGTTTTGATCGACTTCCTGCGCATTGACCTGCACGCCTGGCTTGATTTTCTGCAATCCGGTTACGATAACTTTGTCACCAGATTTCAGACCATCGGTCACAACCCATTTGTCGCCAATCGCTTGCGTCGTGGTGACCGTGCGAAGTTCAACTTTGTTATCTGCACCCACCACCATGGCGGTTGCGTCACCACGTGGGTTACGGGTGATGCCTTGTTGAGGAACCAGTAACGCATTCTCATTCACACCTTCATCAAGACGGGCGCGAACGAACATACCAGGCAACAGTTCATCTTTCGGGTTAGGGAAGACGGCGCGCAAAGTAATGGAACCGGTTGTTTCATCAACGGTAACATCAGAGAATTCCAATGTACCCGGTTGTGAAAATTCAATACCGTTTTCCAGCAGTAACTTAACTTGTGCTTTACCGTTAGCTTGTTTGATTGAGCCATTGGCCATTTCCTGTTTCAGACGCAGGAAATCATTACTCGACTGAGTGACGTCAACATAGATAGGGTCGAGCTGTTGCACCGTTGCCAGGGCATTGGCCTGACCGTTGGTAACCAGAGCACCTTCTGTCACTGAGGAAATGCCAATACGTCCACTGATAGGAGAGGTCACTTTGGTGTAAGCCAGATTGATTCGAGCCGTTTCTACTGCGGCTTTGGCTGCGACGACAGAAGCGTCAGCCTGAGCTGCGGTGGAGAAAGCCGTATCGTAATCTTGTTTACTAATGTAGTTGGTACCAAGCAGGGCCTTGTAACGGTTTACGGTTACACGGGAAACCTGAGCGTTAGCCTGAGCTTTCACCAGATCACCTTTAGCGCTGTCATAGGCAGCTTGGTAGGTGGCTGGATCAATTTGATACAAGGACATGCCTGCTTTAATGTCACTGCCTTCAACGAAGTTACGTTTCAGGATAATCCCGGTGACTTGTGGGCGGACTTCTGCAATTCGGAAAGAGGCAGTACGGCCAGGAAGTTCTGTAGTGACATTCAGCGGCGCAGCTTTCAGCGTAACAACGCCGACTTCTGGCGCTTTAGGGGCACCTTGTTGAGCTTCCTTATCGTTACATCCTGTAAGTGCTAAGCTTCCGGAAAGCATCAGAACTAGCGCCAGAGGCGTTAACCCTCTGTTTTTGTTCATAAATAAACCTCAAGTGTCCGATTTCAAATTGTCCAATGGATCACAAGCTTTTAAACCCATTGCTGCGCTTTTAATATGTGCGTGCTATGTTACATACATTCCCGAATGTATGTAAATCAAACGCCCCCAAAAGCTAACCCTATGGCACGAAAAACCAAATTACAGGCACTTGAAACCCGGCAGCAGATTCTCAATGCTGCGATACGGGAGTTCTCAGCCCGTGGAGTTGCTTCTACTTCGCTGACCGATATTGCTAATGCAGCCGGAGTAACGCGGGGCGCTATCTACTGGCATTTTAAGAATAAAGTGGAACTGTTTAACGGCGTCTGGGAACAATGCGAATCCCAGATACATGATCTCGAATTAGAGTATCAGACAAAGTTTCCCAATAATCCACTGCGTATTCTGCGTGAGATACTGATTTACATTTTACGTGCCACAGTGACCGATCCTCGTCGTAGGGCATTGATGGAAATTATATTTCATAAATGTGAATTTGTTGGGGAGATGACTTCCGTCCATGACGCGCGCAAAGCGCTCTACATGGAAGGTTATGGCAAAGTAGAACGTATCCTGCAACGCTGTATTGACGCTGAACAGTTACCACCAAAATTACACCCTCGTCAGGCTGCGATTATCTTGCGTGCCTATCTGACCGGGTTGATGGAAAACTGGTTATTTGTGCCCGAGAGCTTTGATTTGGAAAAACAGGCGGCGCAATTTATTGATACTTACATAGAAATGCTGCAGTTGTGTCCGAGTTTGTTACTGTCCCAACATCCCGCCTGATTCCCACCTGCCATCGTTGAGATTTTCGAGTTACCGACTGTTGTATTCTGACACGCTTTTCGTGCGTTATACTCTGTGTCCACTGTTAGTGTAGTGTTAATATCATTGCCTCTTTTCTGAAATGAAGTTAACACATGCCTAGCCGATTTTCCGCGTTGTTCTCCACGTCGTGGTTTTCTTCTTTGCCGCTAACGCTATGTTTGCCGCTAACGCTATGGCGTGCAGTGATGTTTGCACTGACAGTGTCCCTGTCGGCTTTGGTTATCACTCCCGCCAGTGCAGCAAACGGCAATGATCTGCCAACTCGAAATGAAGTGCAGAATCAACTCGACGCTCTGAGCAAGCAGAAGAGCCTGACTCCGGTTGATAAGCTTTCTCAGCAAGATTTAATCCATACCCTTGAATATCTTGATGCACTGGATCGCGTTAAACAGGATGCCGCACAGTTGCGCCAGCAGGTTACCGAAGCGCCAGCCAAGCTTCGGGTGGCCACTGACGGTCTTGCGAGGCTTAAGAATGGAGATAACGACGGCGTTACACAGGCATCTCTGGCTGCACTGCCTCTGCGTCAGTTGGAAAATCGCCTCAATGACACCCTCGATGACCTTCAGTCATCGCAGGATGATCTCTCCACTTTCAACACCCAACTCATCTCGCTGCAAACACAGCCGGAGCGGGTGCAGAGTGCGATGTACACCTATTCACTTGGCTTGCAGAAGATCCGTAATCAGCTCAACGGACTGACCTCCAGTCAGGAGAACCTGAGGGCGACCCAGCAGACGATGCTGATGGTCCAGCAGGCATTGCTCAATGCGCAGATAGATTTCCAGCGAAAAAGCCTTGAGGCGAACACCACCTTACAGGACTTATTGCAAAAGCAGCGTGACTTCACCAATGCACACATTGGCCAGTTGGAGCGTGTGGCACAGCTTTTCCAGCAAGTGGTGAATGGCAAGCGGTTAACGCTGTCAGAGCGTACGGCGAAAGAGGCGCAAACGCCGGATGACACCACCAACATTCAAAATGATCCGCTGGTGGCGCAAGAGCTTGGGATCAACCGCACGCTCAGTCAGCGCCTGATTGCCGCGACAGAAGAGGGCAATCAGCTGGTTCAGAAGAACATTACCGTCAAAAACTGGCTCGATCGCTCCTCTCAGGCAGAGCATGATCTGAAAGAGCAGATCAGCGTGCTGAAGGGTAGTTTGTTGCTCTCACGAATTCTTTATCAGCAGCAGCAAAATACTATTCCGCCGACCGGGCTTATTACTGATATGAGCGCCCGCATCGCCGATCTGCGTCTTGAGCAGTTCACCATTAACCAGCAGCGGGACGCTTTATTCCAGGGCGATACCTATATTCAGGGCGTGGTGGATAATAGCAAAGAGAAGATCAACGACGATATCAGCGACGCGCTCGACCAGATTGTCGACATGCGTCGAGAACTGCTCGATCAGCTCAACAAGCAGTTGGGCAACCAACTTTCGCTCGCGATAAACCTGCAAATTAACCAGCAGCAGTTAATGAGTATTAACGAGTCGCTGACGCAAACCCTCACCCAGCAGATTTTCTGGGTAAACAGTAACAAGCCAATGAACTGGACGTTCATTAAAGCGTTGCCTGAAGATGTGAAAAACCAGCTCAGCAATTTGCACATCGATCTCCCGCGTGGCGAACTGATGATGGGGGCTCTGCACTCTCTGCCGGTGACCGTACCAATACTTGTGATGATTTTACTGCTGCTCTGGCGCAGAAAATCGATCAACATGCACCTCGACAAACTCAATAGCGAAGTGGGGCAACTGAAGCACGATACCCAGTTACATACGCCACGCGCGTTGGTGCTCACCTTGCTGAATACCTTACCGCCGGTGTTACTGGTGTTGGGGATTGGCTATTGGTTCTCACAGTGCGATATCCCGCTCAGTGGCTTCTTGTGGACACTCTCCCAGCGTCTGGCGGTTTTCATGTTGGTGATGGGCTTCTGTTACCGCTTGCTGAAACCCAACGGTGTGAGCGAACGTCATTTCGGCACACCGGCAAAACTGTGTGAGCATTATCGCCGTTCTGTCGTGCGTTTAAGTCTGGTGATGTTACCGTTGATTTTCTGGTCCGTAGGGGGCGAAAAAGCCCCGTTAGGGCTTGTGGATGACATCATCGGACAGGTCGTGATTTTGGTTACGCTGGCTGTGCTGACCGTCTTAGTTTTCCCAATCTGCCGCGATGGCTGGCGTGAGAAAAATTCCCATACGGTACGTCTCACGATTGTCACCGCCATTGCATTGGCGCCGCTGTTTTTAATTGGCCTGATGCTGGCTGGCTATTTCTATACCACCCTGCGTCTGGCGGGTCGCTGGATAGACAGCCTCTATTTACTGATCTTGTGGAATTTCACCTACCAGACTGCGTTGCGCGGTTTGAGTGTCGCGGCCCGTCGTCTGGCCTACAGACGTGCGCTTGCACGCCGCCAGACTAGCAATGTGAAAGAGGGCGCAGAAGGCAGTGAAGTGGTTGAAGAACAGCCGCTGGGTCTGGATCAAATCAACCAACAATCCCTGCGTCTGACCACCATGGCGCTGTTCTTTGTCTTTGCTTCGGTGTTTTACTGGATTTGGTCTGATTTACTGACGGTGATCTCCTACCTCGACAGTATTTCTCTGTGGCACTACTCCAGCAATGTTGCGGGCTCGGTGGTGCAGCAAACGGTCACGCTCGGCAACCTGATGCTGGCCTTTGTGGCGATCATTGTGTCGTACGTAATGACGCGAAACTTACCTGGACTGCTTGAGGTGGTGGTGCTTTCGAAGCTACAGCTACGACAGGGGGCTTCTTATGCGATCACCACGATCCTGAGTTATTCAATCACGGTGATCGGTACTATTACTGTGCTGGGATCGCTTGGTGTTTCCTGGGATAAACTTCAGTGGCTGGTGGCAGCACTGTCGGTCGGTTTGGGTTTTGGCTTGCAGGAGATCTTTGCCAACTTTGTATCGGGCCTGATTATCTTGTTCGAACGCCCGGTCCGTATCGGCGATACGGTGACCATCGGCACTTATTCTGGCTCAGTCAGCCGTATCCGCATTCGCGCGACGACCATTACGGACTTTGATCGCAAAGAAGTGATCATTCCGAATAAAGCCTTCGTAACGGAAAGGCTGATCAACTGGTCGCTGTCTGACACCGTCACCCGCGTGGTGATTAAAATCGGTGTCGCCTATGGTTCAGATCTGGATAAAGTGAAAGAAGTGCTGCTGCAGGCTGCCCATGATAACCCGCGTGTCATGAGTGACCCGGCGGCTCAGGTCTATTTCGTTAACTTTGGTGCCAGCACGCTTGACCACGAATTGCGTTTATACGTGCGGGAATTGGGTGACCGTAGTGCGACGGTGGATGAGTTGAACCGCAGTATCGATAAACTCTGTCGCGAAAACGACATTAACATTGCCTTCAATCAGCTTGAGGTTTACTTACATAACCAAAACGGAAATGAGGAAGTGCAGGAAGTGAAACGCACGTTACGTCAACCCGGTGATGAACCTGACGTGATAACACCTGTGCAGAGTTGACCACGTTAATGACAGGGAATGAGAGGCGACATTCCCTGCGTTTCACCGCCAGTGCGGGACAGTCGGGAAGTGATGAGTAAAGCGTTATAAGTAACTTATTGATAACGTATTTTTACTGCCTTTAAGCTTTTCCTGGTAATCGCGACGTACGATTTCAAGTGCAGCCAGAGCCGTCTCAGGGGCAATTTCATTGCACTCAAGCAGGTAGATTAAATCAACGGCGAGCTGTAGCTCGGGTGGGGCATTTTCAACAGACATGGAAGCCAACGTTCATAATTGAGTGCAATGTAAAGATCAGAGATTGATTATAGTTACAAATAACGCTCTCTGAGCCATCGTTTTCAAAAGTTGTGATAAACATTCAAAAACCTTTTTCCTGACGCTCAATCTGCCGCTCTATCTTGGCCAGAGCCTGCCGGCATCTCATCAGGCGACCTTCCAGCGCTGCCAGCTCTTTTTGTACCCGCTGTTGATCGCTAAAGGTGGCAAGCTGGCCGAGCGTACTCTCCCTATCCTGAATCATGCCTATCAGTCGGCGTTCGAACTGTTGATGTTCAGCCAGCCGGGTGTAATTGTCATGACTTTTACGTTCTGGCGTTTGATTGTTTTTACGCAGGGCCTGCGTCGCCAGTTCCCGCTGCAGGGCTGTTATCTGAGAAATCAGTCGCTCGGCCACAAAGGCGACCTGCGCCTGGCGCTTCTCCTTCACTACCTGATTTAACTGGCTGAGGTTTTGGCGGATCTCAGCCAGATAGTCGCGCAGACGGGTCCCTTTGGTGGCAAACAACGCCACGTCGAAGCGGGCCTGTTGTGCAGACACATGGCCGATGGGTTCAATCTCGCCGGCCAGCGTCTCAATTTGCTGGTTAAGGGCATGCAATATTTGTTCAGTGCTCACAGGGTTTCTCCGGTATCGACGCGCCTAGCTTAACCTGTACACCAACAGAAACAAGGCGTAGGGGATTTGGCAGCCGCTGCCGACTTGTTTACACTGCTGATTCTTCGCCGGGTGATATGGCCGCAAGGTGATGCAGGGAGTGGCATGAAACGTCTATTACTGATTATTCTCGGCTGGCTGGCCGTCGTGCTGGCGACCCTCGGTGTGGTATTGCCTTTGCTGCCTACAACGCCCTTTCTGCTGCTGGCGGCCTGGTGTTTTGCCCGTTCATCACCGCGATTTCACTACTGGTTGCTTTACCGTTCATGGTTTGGCAGCTATCTGCGCCACTGGCAGGCACACCGTGCCTTACCGCCCGGGGCTAAAAGCAAGGCGGTGATGGTGATCGTGGCCACTTTCGCCGTTTCTCTCTATTTTGTCCCGCTTTGGTGGGTACGTATTTTGTTGCTGTGCATGATGATTGCTTTGCTGATTATGATGTTGCGCCTGCCAGTGGTTGACCTGAAGCAATAAAACAGGCGATCATGTCCGGCTGCGGGTTGCTTTTTAGGGCGGCTTTGCATAGATTTGGGCATCTCGCGTACAGCGTTACGCACCCATTTTCCTTCCTTAAACAGCCAGTATGCATTGGCCCAGCGGGGGACGTTTTGACCGCCCGCGTTTAAGTATGAACAGCAGCTTTATCAGGCAATTACTATGACAGCGACAGCTTCCACACAGCAGCTAGAGTTTATCAAAAGCAGCATCAAAACCATTCCTGACTACCCGAAGCCGGGTATTCTGTTCCGTGATGTGACCAGCTTGCTGGAAAACCCGGAGGCTTACGCCGCCAGTATCCAGTTACTGGCTGACCGCTACCGTGACGCAGGGGTAACCAAAGTCGTAGGTACTGAAGCACGCGGTTTCCTGTTTGGTGCGCCCGTCGCTCTGGCGCTGGGAGTGGGCTTTGTTCCCGTACGTAAGCCTGGCAAGCTGCCACGCGCTACGCTCAGCGAAAGCTACGAGCTGGAATACGGCACCGACAGCCTGGAAATTCACACCGACGCTATCAAGCCAGGTGAAAAAATCCTTGTTGTCGATGACCTGCTGGCTACCGGCGGGACCATCGAAGCGACTGCCAAATTGATCCGCCGTTTGGGGGGTGAAGTTACCGACGCCGCATTTATTATTAATCTGCCAGATCTCGGCGGTGAGCAGCGTTTGAACAATCTGAATATCAATTGCTATAGCCTGGTTTCCTTCGCCGGCCATTGATTCAAACCAGCCTCACCTGCTCAGGGGAGGCTGGATTAGCCTTCAGCGCGCCACTGATCTGGCCATACGCGTATAGGTATGACGGACACCCCGAATCGCGATGCTGTAAGCCATGATATTCACCGGCAAGGCAATCCCCATATATCCTGCGTCGCCAATGTGATGTAAATCCGCCCCGGCCATTTTGCTCATCAAGGCAATCCGTCGCACCGTTTGTGTGTCGGCGCCTTCCTGGGATGTCCCGATCACCTTCATTGTCAATGCCTTTTGTTGATGTGCAACCTCGGTCAGACTTTGGGGAAAGGCCTGAAGGTTACATGCAAAGTTATAGGAATGGCGGCGGGCGTGCTGTTACACTATATGGTGGTAGCGGCTAAACGTTGGTGCAGTTATGCTTACCCTGAACAGCGGATGTGTCACAATGTAGATCATCGCGGATACAGAAATGCAGAGTTTTTTGCTGGTTGTATCTCCAAACTATTCATTATAAATCAACGATGAAGTCTTAATGAGCTATCAGGTTCTGGCCCGTAAGTGGCGCCCCCAAACTTTCGCCGACGTTGTCGGACAGGAACATGTGCTGACCGCGCTGGCTAATGGCCTCTCGCTCGGACGCATTCATCACGCCTATCTGTTTTCCGGCACACGTGGTGTAGGTAAAACCTCCATTGCACGCCTGCTGGCGAAAGGTCTGAACTGTGAAACCGGCATCACCTCTACGCCGTGCGGCGTATGCGACAACTGCCGTGAAATCGAACAAGGCCGTTTTGTTGATTTGATTGAAATCGATGCCGCCTCCCGTACTAAAGTTGAAGATACACGCGAATTGCTCGACAACGTGCAGTACGCGCCGGCCCGTGGCCGTTTCAAAGTTTATCTGATCGATGAAGTGCACATGCTCTCGCGCCACAGCTTCAATGCGCTGTTAAAAACGCTGGAAGAGCCGCCTTCACACGTAAAATTCCTGCTGGCGACCACCGATCCGCAAAAGCTGCCGGTGACCATTTTATCCCGTTGCCTGCAATTCCATCTGAAAGCGCTGGATGTGGAACAGATTCGCCATCAGCTTGAGCGGGTGTTGACCGCCGAGCAAATCAACAGCGAACCGCGCGCCCTGCAGCTGTTGGCGCGCGCGGCTGACGGCAGTATGCGTGATGGCTTAAGCCTCACCGATCAGGCCATTGCCATGGGGCAGGGTGCTGTCACCACCGAAACCGTCGCGCAGATGCTCGGAACGCTGGACGACGAACAACCGTTGGCCATGCTTGAAGCGCTGGTCAGTGCCGATGGCGCACAGATGATGGCGCAGGTTGAACAGGCCGCCTCGCGCGGCGTCGACTGGGAGAACCTGCTGGTAGAGACGCTGGCCTTGCTGCACCGTATTGCGATGGTGCAACTGCTGCCGACCGTACTCGATAACCATTACGCCGCCATTGAACAACGTCTGCGTGAGCTGGCCCGGGTGATCCCCCCCGCTGATGTCCAGCTCTATTATCAAACTCTGTTGATTGGCCGCAAAGAGCTGGCCTACGCGCCGGACAAGCGTATGGGCGTCGAAATGACCCTCCTGCGCGCGCTGGCCTTCCACCCTAAAGTCTTTATTGCTGAACCGGCGGTGCCTGTTCAGGCAGTGTTACCGCAAGCATTTGTCGCTCCGGCGGCCGAGCCCACGACGCGAACCGCCCGGCAAGAGGCTCCGCCACCACAAGGGGGCCCTCAGCCGGGAATACCGGATGCCACGGCCCAGCTTTTACAGGCGCGCACGCAGTTACTCAGGCAGCAGGGAAACACTACCCCAAAAAAAGCTGAGCCGGCGGCGCCAGGAAAAGCGCGGCCGGCAAACTCAGCTCTGGAGCGCCTTGCCTCAGTGACTGAGCGAGTGCAAACGCAGGCTTCCGCCCGCAAAGACAAACAGCCTGAACAGCCAGTGAAGGAAGAAGCTTATCGCTGGAAAGCGCTGAATGAACCGGATGAAGCGCCAGAGCCGGTGACGACGCCCAAAGCGCTACGTACTGCACTGGAACATGAAAAATCCCCGGAGCTTGCCGCGCGCCTGGCGATTGAAGCCACCGAACGGGATAACTGGGCGGCAGAAATCAATCAGATGGTGATGCCAAAGCTGGTGCAGCAACTGGCGCTTAATGCCTGGTGCGAAAAGCCTGAGTCCGGAAAAATTTGTCTGCACTTGCGCCCTTCACAGCGCCATCTGAATTCACCGTCTGCACAGAAAGTGCTGGCGGAGGCTCTGTCAATGCTGCATCAGATGCCGGTTGAACTGACCGTGCTGGAAGATGATAATCTGGCGGTCAAAACGCCGCTGGAGTGGCGACAGGCCATTTATGAAGAAAAGCTGACGCAGGCGCGTCAGTCCATTATTGCGGATAATAACATTCAGACCCTGCGACGTTTCTTTGACGCAGAGCTGGATGAAGAGAGTATTCGCCCCGTTTAAACGCCGCAATGACCCTGCGGCTCGACACAAAGAGAGATGATTATGTTTGGAAAAGGCGGCATTGGTAACCTGATGAAACAGGCCCAGCAAATGCAGGAAAAAATGCAGCAGGTTCAGGCAGAAATCGCCCAGTTAGAAGTCACTGGCGAATCTGGCGCAGGTATGGTTAAAGTCACTATCAATGGCGCGCATAACTGCCGTCGCGTGGAAATTGACCCAAGCCTGCTGGAAGATGATAAAGACATGCTGGAAGATCTGGTAGCTGCGGCCTTCAATGATGCTGCACGTCGCATCGAAGAGACCCAGAAAGAAAAAATGGCTACCGTTTCGGGCGGCATGCAGTTGCCACCGGGCTTTAAGATGCCATTCTGATGCAAACCAGCCCTCTCCTTGAATCACTAATGGAGGCGTTGCGCTGCCTGCCGGGCGTTGGTCCGAAATCAGCGCAGCGTATGGCTTTCCAGCTGCTGCAGCGGGATCGCAGCGGCGGAATGCGGCTGGCGCAGTCATTAACGCGTGCGATGTCAGAAATCGGCCACTGTGCTGATTGCCGTACTTTTACCGAACAGGAAATCTGTACAATTTGCGCCAACCCACGGCGTAAAGAGAATGGGCAGATTTGTGTGGTAGAAAGCCCGGCGGATATTCATGCGGTAGAACAAACCGGTCAGTTTTCCGGCCGTTATTTTGTATTGATGGGCCACTTGTCTCCAATGGACGGCATTGGCCCTGATGATATCGGCTTGGATCGCCTTGAACACCGTCTTGCCAGCGAAAGCATGAAAGAGGTCATTCTAGCGACAAACCCGACGGTTGAAGGTGATGCCACGGCGAACTATATCGCTGAAATGTGCGGCCAGTATGGCGTCATGGCCAGCCGTATTGCTCATGGCGTACCGGTAGGCGGCGAGCTGGAGATGGTTGATGGCACCACGCTGTCGCATTCGTTGGCGGGGCGTCATCCTTTCAAGTTCTGATTTGCTCTGCTCCGACGCGTTTTTCGCGCGCGTCGGTTCACTTTTCCGCCAAACCCGTTATTTCCTCTTGAATTCCACATCTTAGAACCCCATTTACTTCTCAGCGTTTTACTTTTTGGCAAGCGTGCCGCCGATAAGGCCGGGCTTTCCAGCGTAATGACAAATCAAACAGTGTGATTGAGGTAATTTGATGAGTATGAAAGGACAAGAAACCCGCGGATTCCAGTCTGAAGTTAAGCAGTTGCTGCATCTGATGATCCACTCGCTCTACTCCAACAAAGAAATTTTTCTGCGTGAGCTGATTTCCAACGCCTCGGATGCCGCCGACAAGCTGCGCTTCCGCGCGCTTTCCAAACCAGAATTGTATGAAGGCGATGGCGATCTGCACGTGCGTCTGTCGTTCGATAAAGAAAAACGTACCCTGACATTGAGCGATAACGGCATTGGTATGAGCCGTGACGAAGTGATTGATAATCTCGGTACCATCGCGAAATCTGGCACTAAAGCCTTCCTCCAGTCTGTCGGTTCCGAACAGGCCAAAGACAGCCAGTTGATTGGTCAGTTTGGTGTTGGTTTCTACTCTGCGTTTATCGTGGCTGATAAAGTCACCGTACGCTCTCGTGCTGCGGGTGCAGCGCCGGAAGAGGGCGTGTTCTGGGAATCAGCCGGTGAAGGTGAATACACCCTGGCCGATATTGAGAAAGCCGATCGCGGTACTGAAATTACCCTGCACCTGCGTGAAGATCAGGACGAGTTCCTGGACGACTGGCGCGTGCGTTCGATCATCAGCAAATATTCAGATCATATTGCGCTGCCGGTTGAAGTTGAAACCCGTAACGAAGAAGACGGCACCGTGACCTGGGAGCAGATCAACAAGGCGCAAGCCCTGTGGACCCGCGGCAAGTCCGAAGTGACCGACGAAGAGTATGTCGAATTCTACAAACATATCTCCCATGACTTCAGCGACCCACTGAGCTGGAGCCACAACCGTGTTGAAGGGAAGCAGGAGTACACCAGCCTGCTCTACATTCCTTCTCAGGCGCCGTGGGATATGTGGAATCGCGACCACAAGCATGGCCTGAAACTGTACGTCCAACGCGTATTTATCATGGACGAAGCCGAGCAGTTTATGCCGAACTACCTGCGTTTCGTGCGTGGCCTGATCGATTCAAACGATCTGCCGCTGAACGTTTCGCGTGAAATTTTGCAAGACAGCCGTATTACCCAAAATCTGCGCAGTGCACTGACTAAACGCGTTCTGCAGATGCTGGAAAAACTGGCCAAAGACGACAACGAAAAATACCTGCAGTTCTGGCAACAGTTCGGTCTGGTATTGAAAGAGGGCCCGGCAGAAGATGGCGCCAACAAAGAGGCCATTGCCAAACTCTTGCGCTTTGCCAGCACCCGTAACGACAGTTCCAGCCAGACATTGTCGCTGGAAGAGTACGTTGCCAACATGGTGGAAGGTCAGGACAAGATTTACTACATCACCGCAGACAGCTATGCCGCCGCGAAGAGCAGCCCGCACCTGGAGCTGTTCCGCAAAAAAGGCATCGAAGTCCTGCTGTTATCCGATCGCATTGACGAATGGATGATGAGCTACCTGACCGAATTCGACGGCAAAGTCTTCCAGTCTGTCAGCAAAGCTGACGATACGCTGGATAAACTGGCCGACGAAGAGAGCGAAGAGCAGAAAGAAGCGGAGAAGGCGCTGGAGCCGTTTGTAGAGCGCGTTAAAACGCTGCTGGCAGACCGTGTGAAAGACGTGCGACTGTCGCACCGTCTGACCGATACTCCGGCGATTGTCACCACTGGCGCTGATGAAATGACGACCCAGATGGCAAAACTGTTTGCCGCGGCGGGTCAGGAAGCGCCAGAAGTGAAATATATCTTCGAGCTGAACCCGGATCACGCACTGGTAAAACGCGCTTCGGACGTGACCGACGATGCACAATTTGGCGAGTGGGTAGAACTGCTGTTGGATCAGGCATTGTTCGCAGAACGCGGCACGCTGGAAGATCCCAACCTGTTTATCCGTCGCATGAACCAACTGCTGCAAGCCTAAGCTCGGTTTGCCTCTCAGGCCCTGTCTTCGGACGGGGCTTTTTTTTGCTGTTTTTAGATTAAAACGGGCTCAGCCACCGCTGGCCTCTTCCAGTAACCAGCTGCGAAATGCGCTGATCTCCGGCTCATGGCTGCGATCGCTTTTCACCAACATGTAGGTGGCGCGATCAACTTCGGCAAAGCCCAGCGGAGCAATCACCGTGCCTTCCTGTAGCTCTTTTTTCACCAGGATCTGCGGCGTCATAATGATCCCCAACCCGTTTTTCGCCGCCTGGATCGCCAGCGTCAGATTGTCGAAATGTTTGCCTGCAACAAAATCGCCTTTAGCATGGGTCTTTTTAGCCCATTCCTGCCAGGCGTTAATCTTGGTATCGGCGTGCAGCAGCGGCAGAGTGGAGAAATCGGTCTGATAAGTGAAGCGGTGGCGAAAACCTGGCGAACATACCGGTCCGATATAATCGACGGTGATAAGTGTCGATTCAATTTTACTGGTTTGCTGGTTTTCGTTACTTTTAATCAGAATATCGGTGCGCTGTTCGTGGATTTGCTGCACATCGGTATGGGTCTGAAAGGTAAGAACGATATTCTCATGCCTTTCTGAAAAACGGCTAATACGTGGAATTAACCATTGCGCCAGAAAACTCGGAGCGCAGGAGATAATTAAGTTATTTTCCTGCCGGGATTTAATCTCACGACAGGTATTTTCTATTTCACTGAAGACTTGATCGCAGCATTTTTTTAATTTCTCACCGTCGCGGGTTAAATACACCCGGCCTGCTGCCCGTTTAAATAACGGCGTACCTAACCAGCCCTCCAGATTCTTTATCTGATGACTCACCGCACTGTGCGTCACATTCAGTGATTCTGCTGCCAGACTGAAGCTTTCAAACAACGCGGCTTGTTTGAAATAGTGCAGTGCGCGGAGTGAGGGTATGTCAGCCATGCATTCACCTTGTTAGATTTATTCAACTATGGTGTCTGTTTATATCATTTTCTTGTGCCGAAAAAACCCATTAGTCTCGACCTTGTTCCGAAGCACATCTCACCAACAGGCGCTGTGATTTTACTGAATAACATTCAGTGAATGCGCCAGTCTGCGCCTTGCGCGCTGGTTATGTCTGTATAAAAAATAAGGATGACTATGAACAATTCACTTTCTGATAAATCGACTTCCACAGCTTCCTCTGCCCCCCGCACACAGCTTGTTATGTTTACCGGTGGCCGCGACAGTACGCTGGCTGCTTGTTATCTGATGTTACAAGGTATCCCGGTTCATCTTTACTCCGCTAACAGTGGGTGTTCGCTGCACCGCGGCATTCTGGCGCACCGCGTCGAAGAGTTGCGTAACCGCTTTGGTGCATTACTGGTCGCTCATACGGTGGAAGATATCAGCGGAACTTTCCGCTCCATCGCCATTGAAAATATTGAAAGCGATATCCTGCGCCACCGTAAAAACCTGGTGCTGCTGGGCGAAAAACTGGCGATTCATGCGCATCTGGTGGATTTCTGCCGCCGCAACGACATCAGCGTCATCAATGACGGCATCACCCATTATCAGCAAGAGTTCCCGGAGCAGCGCCAGGTGGCGAAAGACTTCCTGGTCAATCTGATGAATCAGTTCGACATTCAATATCACTCGCCAATTTATGAATTTGCCCAGTCGGCGGATGACGTGAAATACCGCCTGCTGCAATTGGGTATTTCCACTAAATCCCTTGAAGGTGTGAGTATTTTCGGCGACAGCTTCACCACGCCGAGCGATGAAACCATTCTGGCTTACCTGAATGAGAAAACTCCGCTGGCGCTGAATATTGTTAAATTCCTTTCAGGCGAAACCCTGAATCTTGGGCCAAGAACTGCGGCACATGCTGCGGCGTAATTAAGGATATTGCGATGAAAACTATCGTCAAATGTTCGGCAGTGATCATCCGTGACCGCGCGTTATTGCTAACGCGCAAACGCGGTACCGATATCTTTATCTCCCCCGGTGGCAAACCGCTAACCGGTGAAGATCACATCAGCTGTCTGAAACGTGAACTGAAAGAAGAGCTGAACGTGGATACCGCAAAAATCACCCCGTTGGGATTATTTCACGGCGTGGCTGAGTTCGAAAAAGTTGCGATTGAAAATCATGTGTATCAGGTGGAAGTGGTTGGACAGCCGGTGGCCAGCGCGGAGATCGCTGAAATTGCCTGGGTGAATTACCGCAAGCCACCTTGCGAAGTGGGAGTGGGATCCGTGTTTCGCGACAACGTCCTGCCGTTACTGTACCAGCGTGAGTTGATCGACTGATGGATCCTTCATCACTCGCTCCCGCCCTGCAGCAACAGCACGGTGACCATTATTACAGGGAAGTTAACCGGCAGCGGGAAGTGCTGCGCGACAAGCTAACGACCACCTACCGGCTGGAAGGTTATGACATCTTTCTGGTGCAGTCGGTGCGTGTCGGCTTAGCCATGCTGTCGCATTTGCTGCATAAACATAACCTGTCGCTGCAACTGGGTGAGCACCGCCACTATCAGCCGATAGAACTGCTGTTTTCGCACCCGGTTCCCAATGATGCCTCCGCACAAAATAGCGGCGTCAATATTGTGACTCACGTTAACCCTTACACCGGCGAGATTAGCGATCTTGAATGCAGCCAGGGAAAAGCGGTAGTGGATGCCTCACACAGTTTTGCCACCGGTCTGCACGATGAATTGATCAATAACAGCTCAATATTTATCGCGCCATTGCATAAACATGCTTCGGTCGCGGTGGGGCTAGCCATTATTGCCGTGCGCCCCGAGCACTACAGTTGTCTGTTTCGCAGTGAACTGCGCCTTTTCGAGGGCTCAACGGTGTCACAGCGTCCATTGCATGAGGCTATTGATGTCATGGATCACCCTGACTGGCAGCCGTATAACGTCGCCAGCATTGAGAGAATTGACCTGCCGCTGACTAACGGTCTGCGTCTGACGTCGGTCAGTGCTTCCGGGTTACCTTTTACCTGTTTCCCGGTCGCGACACTTTCTGACGATCAGCTGTGCAAAATCAGGCAAATGCAGGGTAGCTATTTTGAGCACTCTCATACGCTGCGTATTTCCCGCTGCACACGGGGAAACCGCACACAACACGTTGATCATACCGGAAGTGTGATCGAT